>CDYT01022590.1_pt1 | contig 27818 bp, 23 predicted proteins | sample 557541 | NCBI WGS metagenome assembly CDYT01 (sample SAMEA3182060, study PRJEB8094) | gut metagenome | biome: human; feature: gut; material: Stool; isolation source: human stools | place: Canada | collected 2013-01-15
GGTACATCACCGACCGGTTCCTGCCGGACAAGGCCATCGATCTGATCGACGAGGCCTGCTCCGACCTGAACCTGAAGGATCCGGACATCTCCCGCCGCATGGAGATCCAGCGGGAGCTGGACGACTATGAGAAAGAGCGCGCCATGCTGGAGGAGCAGGAGGAGAAGACCGAGCAGGACTACGCCCGGATGGCGGAGCTGAAGAGCCGTGAGCTCCAGCTGAATACAGAGCTGAATGCCCTGAAGGAGAAGGGGGATCCCCAGCTGTCCATGGACAATCTGGCCCACGTCATCGAGCTGTGGACCAAGATCCCGGCGGCCAAGATCCGGGAACAGGAGTTCCAGCGCCTGAGCCAGCTGGAGGAGCGGCTCAAGAGCCACATCATCGGCCAGGACCAGGCGGTGGAGGCCGTGGCCGCCGCCGTCCGGCGGAACCGGGTGGGCATCTCCCCCAAGCACAAGCCTGTCAGCTTCATCTTCGTGGGCCCCACCGGCGTGGGCAAGACGGAGCTGGTGAAGCAGCTGGCGGCGGATCTGTTCAACACGCCGGACGCCCTGATCCGTCTGGATATGTCCGAGTTCATGGAGAAGCACTCCGTCTCCCGTCTGGTGGGCTCTCCTCCGGGCTACGTGGGCTATGACGAGGCGGGCCAGCTGACGGAGAAGATCCGCCGCAAGCCCTATGCTGTGGTCCTCTTCGACGAGATCGAGAAGGCCCACCCGGACGTGCTGAACATCCTTCTCCAGATCCTGGACGACGGCGAGATCACCGACGCCCACGGCCGGAAGGTGAACTTCGAGAACACCATCATCGTCATGACCTCCAACGCCGGCAGCGCCACCAAGGAGGGCACTGTGGGCTTCGACCGCTCCGTGAACGAGCAGGACGCGGACCGGGCCATGAAGGCGCTGCAGCAGTTCCTGCGGCCGGAGTTCATCAACCGGGTGGACGCGGTCATCACCTTCAACCGCCTGACGGAGGAGAACTTCCACGGCATCGCCCGCATCATGCTGGACGAGCTGGTGGGCGCCCTGAAGGAGAAGGGCATCACCTTCACCTACGACGACGCCCTGGTGGACTTCCTCACCAAGAAGTCCTACTCCATGACCTATGGCGCCCGGAATCTGCGGCGCACCATCCAGAAGGAGCTGGAGGATCCCATGGCCACGGCGATCATCGACAGCTACGAGCACCCCATCACCCAGGTGAAGGCCACGGTGGAGGACGGCGCCATCCGGCTGTACACCCTGTAACCGGGAAGAAGGGGAGGGAGGACCATGCTGTTCCGGAAGGATATGGATCCCCGCTGCGCATACTGCCAGCGGGGCCAGCAGATCAACGACCGGGAGGTGGCCTGCGTCAAGCGGGGCATCGTGCCGGTGGAGCACCACTGCCGGTCATTCAAATACGACCCCTTGAAGCGGGTGCCGCCCCGTCCGGCGGCGCTGGAGACGCAGCGGCTGAAAGAGGAAGATTTTTCACTGTGAGCCGCGTTCAGCGCCCGCCCGGGAACGTTCCCCGGGCGGGCGCTGTCATAACGGGAAGGAGAGGAGACACCATGGAAGTCAAGCGGATCTGCGCGGCGTACTGGAGCGCCACAGGCAACACGGACAAGACGGTGAACACCATTGCGGAGGCCCTGGCAAAGAAGCTGGACGTGCCGCTGGAGCGGCGGAACTTCACCCGCCCGTCGGACCGGGCCCAGCCCCTGGCCTTTGAGGCGGGGGACCTGGTGGTGTTCGGGATGCCCACCTACGCCGGCAAGCTGCCCAACAAGATGCTGCCCTACGTCCAGGAGCAGGTCCAGGGCCATGGGGCCCTGGCGGCGGCGGTGGTGACCTTCGGCAACCGGGCCTACGACAACTCCCTGGCGGAGCTGTGCGCGTCCCTGGAGGCGGACGGCTTCCACACGGTGGCGGGAGCCGCTTTTGCCTGCCGCCACGCCTTTACCGACGCTCTGGGAGACGGCCGCCCGGACTGGGATGACAGGCGGCAGATGGAGACCTTTGCCGCCCAGATCGCGGACAAGGTGGCGGGCCTGACGGACATCCCCGCCCCGGTGGCCGTGCCCGGCGACGCGGCGGCGCCCTATTACGTGCCCAAGGGCACCGACGGCCAGCCCGCCAAGTTCCTGAAGGCCAAGCCCCAGACGGACCTGGGCAAGTGTACCGACTGCGGCGCCTGCGCCCGGCTGTGCCCCATGGGGGCCATCAACCCCTCCAATGTGGCGGAGGTGCCCGGCACCTGCATCAAGTGCCAGCGGTGTGTCCGCAAGTGCACGAAGCACGCCAAGTATTTTGATGATCCGGCCTTTTTGTCCCACGTGGCCATGCTGGAGCAGAACTTCGCCGAGCCCAAGGCGAACGAGGTGTTCCTGTGAGGCAGTGGATCAGGAGGGGCGTCAATGTTCTCCTGCTGCTGGTGTCAGTGAATGTTATTCCCATTCTGCTTTTGTCCCGAGACAACACGTCTGTAATTGGAAGGGGAATTGTAGTCTACATAGCTGCGCTTGCAGTATTTTTTGTTTTGAACTGTTCATCTCCCCAAAAAAAGCGGGAATCCACCAAGCGAATCCAGATGTTGGCGACCGGCACTGAATTTCTGCGGCTATTTTTGATTACCGTTACTTTGTCAGTTTTCATCCAACTGTTTTGCCGGGCTGAAATTCGTGAGGAGATCCTGGCGGGTGAATACGGCGTCGATAACTTGGTTTTAGCCATGATTTGCGGGTTTGGAATTTTGCATATGGTTGTTTTAGAGGCCATCGTCTTCTGGAACGGCATGATCCGGGTGTACCTCACCTCCGTCCAGCTGGGGCTGAAGCACCGGGTGCTGGCGGCCCTCTGCGGGTGGATCCCCCTCCTCAACATCTGGTATCTGCGGAAGATCATCCGCATCACCGCCGACGAGGTGGAGTTCGAGACGGAGAAGTGGGAGCTGGACACCGCCCGGGCGGAGAGTGAGGTCTGTAAGACAAAATACCCCATCCTTCTGGTCCACGGGGTGTTCTTCCGGGACTTCCGCTATGTCAACTACTGGGGCCGCATCCCTCGGGAACTCCAGCGCAACGGCGCCGCGCTCTACTACGGCCAGCAGCAGTCCGCCGCCGCGGTGGAGGACAGCGGGCGGGAGCTGGCGGAGCGCATCCGGCAGATCCTGGCGGAGACCGGCTGCGGGAAGGTGAACATCATCGCCCACTCCAAGGGCGGGCTGGACAGCCGGGCCGCCATCGCCCACCAGGGAATGGCCCCTTACGTGGCCAGTCTTACCACCATCAATACGCCCCACCGGGGCTGCATCTTCGCCGAGTATCTGCTGGAGAAGATCCCGGCGGCGGCCCGGCAGAAGATCGCGGACACCTACAACGCCGCCCTGAAGCGGCTGGGGGACGAGAATCCGGACTTCCTGGCGGCAGTGACGGATCTGACTGCCTCCGCCTGCGAACAGCGGAACGCAGTCACCCCGGACGCCCCCGGCGTCTTTTACCAGAGCGTCATGTCCTACTGCCGCAAAGCCCAGCACGGCAAATTCCCCCTGAACATGACCTACCCCATCGTCAAGCACTTTGACGGCCTGAACGACGGGCTGGTGGCGGTGGACTCCGCCAGGTGGGGGGAGCGGTTCACCCTGCTGGAGCCCAGGGGAAAGCGGGGCATCTCCCACGGGGACGTGGTGGACCTGAACCGGGAGAACATCCCCGGCTTTGACGTCCGGGAGTTCTATGTCTCCCTGGCGGCGGATCTGAAAAACAGAGGATTTTGAGTATGGAAAAGCGGAGCGTCACAGGGACGCTCCGCTTTCGTGTTCCGTGGTGCCTTTTTTTATGGTGGGGGGCACCGGCTCCGCAAGGGCATCCGCCGCGCCGTCGCCGTCATCCTCCGCGGCGGCATCGGGGGAGCAGTAGGCCTTGTACAGCGCCGCGTGGTCGTAGATGGCCTGCCAGGAACTGGCGGCGTCAGCGGTCACGCAGATGTAGCGGTGGCCGTCTGCCGCCTCGCCATAGCTGGCGGCGCAGTTGCCGGACTCCACCACATAGCCGGTCTTGGCACCGGTGACGGTGATGCCGCCGGTGTCCTTGTCCTCGATCCGCCGCAGGAACCAGTTGGAGAGGATCTGGCCCTCCGGGTGGTCTGTGGTGGGGGCGGTCTCATAGGTCCTGGCCCCCAGCACCTCCCGGCAGAGGTCATTGTCCATGGCGGCCTCCAGGATCACCGCCATGTCGGAGACCGTGCACTTGTGGTTCTCATCAAAGAGCCCCACGCAGTTGGTGAAGTGGGCGGTGTCGGCGATGCCCAGCTCCTCCAGCTTTTCGTTCATCAGGGCCACAAAGGCCTCCTGGGACCCTGCCACATAGGTGGCCAGGCCCAGGGCCGCGTCCGCCCCGGAGGGAAGGATGGTGCCGTAGAACAGCTCCCGGACGGAGACCGTCTCGCCCACCATCAGTCCCACCACGCTGCACCCGTTGACATAGCAGTAGTCAGTGATGTCGATGGTCATGGTGAAGGCCTGGTCCAGATCCGCCTCGGTGATGTGCTCGGCGGCTACCAGGGCGGTGAGGATCTTCGTCATGGAGGCGGGGCTGATCACCGCGTCCGGGTCCTTCTCCGCCAGCACGCTCCGGGTCTCCAGATCGATGACCACGGCGTGGGTGCTGGAGAGCTCTGCCCCCAGCTGGACGGTGTCCGCGTTGGGCACGGCCCGGGCGTACGGCTCCGGCAGAGAGGAGGCGGCGTCGTCCGCCAGATGGGCAGGGCGCACGGCCTTGGCGGGTTCGGCCTCCGGCTTGGAGATGAGATTGGCCCCGGCGGTCAGCAGGCCGCCTGCCAGAAGGGCCAGCAGCAGGCAGGGGATCAGCCGGCGGAGGAGCCGCAGCCGCCGCTCCCGCTGCTTCTTTCTGCGGGAGGCCGCCCGCTGCGCCCGCCGGGCGGCCCGCTCCTCCTCGGAGAGGATGGGCTTGTATTCCTGGTCCATATGATCGGTGCTCCTATCTGAAAAGGCGGGCCTGTCCGGTGCCGCCGCAGTATCGTTCTCACTATTATAGCAGACGGCGGTGGAAAATGCATCTGCTATTTTGCGCCCAGCAGGAGATTTTTACCCCTCTGCCTGGCCTTTTTGAAAAATCGCTGTCAGGCCAAGACCCGGCCGCATAGCCTGGGTGTAAGAACAACTCTTGGAGGGGAGCGTATGGCGCAGATTACAAACTTTTTCGCAGGGGCCAACAGCGGCGAGGGCTTTCAGAACCTGTTCCCGGAGATGGTGGATCTGGAGGACACCTACGACCTGATGGTGCTGAAGGGCGGCCCCGGGGTGGGGAAGAATACCTTCATGCGGGAGATCGGCCGCAGTATGGAGGCCGCCGGTACGCCGGTAGAGTACTTATGGTGTTCCGGGGACCCGGACTCCCTGGACGGAGTGGTGCTGCCGGAGCTCCACTGCGCCGTGGTGGACGGCACGTCGCCCCACGTCATTGAGCCTCAATACCCGGCGGCGGTGGACCGGTATGTGGACCTGGGGCGTTTTTACGACCTCGCCGCCGCCAAGGCCGCGGCGGAGGAGGTGAAGGCCCACACCCGCGCCTATAAGGCCGCCTACGTCCGGGCCTACCACAATCTGAAGGCGGCCCGGCAGGTGGAGCTGGACGCGGTGGCGGCGGTCCAAAAGACCTTTGACTGGGAGAAGGCGGCCCGCAGGACGGGAGGCATCATCGCCCGGGAGCTGCGGCGCCGGGGGAATGAGGCGGGGAGGACCACCCGCCGCTTTCTGGGCAGCGTCACCCACAAGGGATACGTCTGGCGGTTTGACAGCGTGGACGCCCTGTGCCCCCGGGTCTACGAGCTGGCGGACAGCTGGGAGCTGGCGGGGGAGATGCTCTCCCGGCTCCACCGGGCGGCGGCGGACAGCGGATGGAACACCATCGCCTGCTGCGCGCCGGAGCAGCCGGACCGGCTGGAGCACCTGCTGATCCCGGGGCTGGGGCTGGCCTTCGTCACCTCGCGGCCCGGCATGGAGTACGGGCAGAAGCCCTTCCGCCGGGTCCGGCTGGACGCCATGGCCGAGCCGGAGGGCAAGGCCCGGCTCCGGTTCCAGACCCGGATGGCGGCCCTGCTGCGGGAGGAGGGCGTGGCGGCCCTGAAGGACGCCAAAGCCAACCACGACAAGCTGGAGGCGGTCTACAATCCCTACGTGGACTTCGACGGTGTCCGGACCCTGGCGGCCCTGGAGGCGGGACGTCTCCTCAGCTGGCTGGGCTGACCGGCTGAACAAAGGCCCCGGCGGACCTCCGCCGGGGTCTTGCCGCAGACGGGGAACTATGGTATGATAAATCAGAAAACAGGAGGCGGAGAGGGATCGGGAATGAAGCGGCGGAGATGCTGGTACGGATATTTTCTGGGAGGACTGCTCATTTTGTGGCTCTGCTATCTCAGCGACCAGGTGATGTCGCGGTATGGGATCTATGAGCTCTTCTCCTACACCACCCATGAGTGGCTCGCATCGGTCCCGTGGGTTTGCTGCGGAGTGACGGCCATCGGTTTTGCGGTCCTGCTGGTTAAGGGGCTTCGGCGGAAGGACCTACGGAGCCGCGCTGTGCTGTTGGCCCTGCTGGCGGTCCTTGCTGTGGGACAGGGACTCTATATCCGGCAGCGGTCCCAAATGGCTAGCACCACAACGACCATCACCATCCAGTCTCTGGACAGCAGGACACAGACCCTCCAAGGCCGGACGGCGGACGGTATGCCGGTGGAGCTGACCTTCCCCATGCTGGTGGGGGACTTATTGCGGACGGACGGCACGGAGTATTCCGTTTCTTACGAGCACAGGAGAGAGCAGCCTCAGCAGGGACAGCTCACCATGGTATGGGCCGTGTTGGGTGATGAGGCATACCTGTACGGCGAACGGTGAGGGAATACGGGCTCCAGCCTGCTGTGCCGGGAGAACAGGAGCCCTTCCAGACTGCGGAGCACCGGAAAATGAAGCATACTTGAAAAGAGAGAACGGGACCATGACCAAGGAAGAGGCACTGAAAACCTATTACGGCTACGACGCGTTCCGGGGCGGGCAGGAGGCGGTCATCGACGCGCTGCTCTCTGGCCGGGACGCCCTGGCCATTATGCCCACCGGAGCGGGAAAGTCCGTCTGCTATCAGATCCCGGCATTGCTGCTGCCGGGGATCACCCTGGTGGTGTCGCCCCTGGTGTCCCTGATGCGGGACCAGGTGACGCAGCTGGTGCAGATGGGCATTCCGGCGGCGTTTTTGAACAGCTCCCTGACCTTCCGGCAGTATCTGCTGGCACTGGACCGGGCCAAGGCGGGGCGGTACAAGATCATCTACGTGGCCCCGGAGCGGCTGGAGACCGAGGGCTTCCAGTCCTTTGTCCGGGAGGCGGACATCTCCCTGGTGGCGGTGGATGAGGCCCACTGCATCTCCCAGTGGGGCCAGGACTTCCGGCCCTCCTACCTGAACATCCCCGCCTTTGTGGGGTCTTTGCCCCACCGGCCTCCGGTGGGGGCGTTTACCGCCACCGCCACGCCGGACGTGAAGGCGGACATCCGCCGCCTTCTGGAGCTGCGGGACCCGCTGGAGCTGACCACCGGCTTTGACCGGGAGAATCTGTACTTCGAGGTCCAGCAGCCCTCGGACAAGCGGACGGCACTGCTGGAGCTGGTGAAGAGCCGCCCCGGCAAGTGCGGCATCGTCTACTGCTCCACCCGCAAGACCGTGGAGGAGGTCTGCGATTTCCTCCGCCAGCGGGGCGTGGCCGCCGCCCGGTACCACGCCGGCCTGGACCCGGAGGAGCGGCAGAAGAACCAGGAGGATTTCCTCTACGACCGGGTGCAGGTGATGGTGGCCACCAACGCCTTCGGCATGGGCATCGACAAGTCCGACGTCCGATATGTCATCCACTACAACATGCCCAAGGACATGGAGAGCTACTACCAGGAGGCCGGCCGGGCCGGCCGGGACGGTGCCCCTTCCAGCTGCATCCTGCTGTACAGCGGCCAGGACGTGCGGATGGGGGAGTACCTCATCACCCACAGTGAGCCCCGGGAGGATCTGGACCCCCAGACGGCGGAGCAGCTGCGGCAGCGGGATCTCCAGCGCCTGCGGCAGATGACCGGCTACTGCCGGACCCGCCGGTGCCTGCGGCAGTATATTCTGCAGTATTTCGGCGAGCCCGCGCCGGACACCTGCGGCGCCTGCTACAACTGCCTCCACAATTTTGAAGAGGTGGATGTCAGCCGGGACGCCAAAGCCATTGTGGCCTGCATCGCCAGGACCGGGCAGCACTTCGGCGTGGGCGTCATTGCGGAGACCCTCTGCGGCGCGGACACGGAGCGGGTGCGGAAGTACCACATGGACCGGGAGGACACCTACGGCGCCCTGGGCCACCTGACCCAGAAGGAGGTCCAGGAGCGGATCCGCTTCCTGCTGGATGCGGGGGTGCTGGAGCTGAGCCCGGGGCAGTACCCGGTGCTGCGGCTGACCGAGCGGGCGGAGGATGTGATGTACGGCGAGCCGACGCTCCAGATGAAGACCCTGCGGGGGGACCGGTCCGTCCCGGCTCGCCGGGCGGCGGCCGGGGAGCTGGAGGGGGACGCGGCGGAGCTGTTCGGCCGGCTCAGGGCCCTGCGGGCCCAGATGGCCCGGCGGCAGGGCGTGCCCGCCTATGTGGTGTTCTCCGACAAGACCCTGCGGGAGATGGCCATCTCCCGCCCCCGGACCATGGCGGAGCTGCGGGCCGTCAGTGGTGTGGGCGCAGCCAAGGCGGAGCGGTACGGCCGGGACTTCCTGACGGTGATCCGGGAGTTCGGGGCATGAAAACAAAAAGCAGGCACCATCCCATTCGGATGGTGCCTGTTTTGCATTCAGTTCAAAAAGTCCTTCAGCTTTTTGGAACGGCTGGGGTGGCTCGTCGCCGTCGCCCGCTCCAGATCCCTCGCTTCCGCCCGGGGCGAAAGCTCGCTCCTTCCGCCGCTCCGGCTCTCCCCACGCAGCAGACTGCGCGGGGGCCCCAAAACTGCGCCGTGGAACTTGAAAGCTAGTGCACCTGCATCAGTTCAAAAAGTCCTTCAGCTTCTTGCTGCGGCTGGGGTGGCGCAGTTTTCTGAGGGCCTTGGCCTCGATCTGGCGGATGCGCTCCCGGGTGACGTTGAACTCCTTACCCACTTCCTCCAGGGTGCGGGTGCGGCCGTCCTCGATGCCGAAGCGGAGCTTCAGCACCTTCTCCTCCCGGGGGGTCAGGGTGGAGAGCACGTCCATCAGCTGCTCCTTCAGCAGGGTGAAGCTGGCGGCCTCGCTGGGCTCGCTGGCCCCCTCGTCCGGGATGAAGTCCCCCAGGTGGGAGTCCTCCTCCTCGCCGATGGGGGTCTCCAGGGAGACGGGCTCCTGGGCGATCTTCAGGATCTCCCGGACCTTCTCCACCGGCATGCCCATCTCCGCGCTGATCTCATTGGGAGAGGGGTCGTGGCCCAGCTCCTGGAGGAGCTGCCGGCTGACCCGGATCACCTTGTTGATGGTCTCCACCATGTGGACCGGGATGCGGATGGTCCGGGCCTGGTCGGCGATGGCCCGGGTGATGGCCTGCCGGATCCACCAGGTGGCGTAGGTGGAGAACTTGTAGCCCTTGGTGTAGTCGAACTTCTCCACCGCCTTGATGAGGCCCAGATTGCCCTCCTGGATCAGGTCCAGGAACAGCATGCCCCGGCCCACATACCGCTTGGCGATGGACACCACCAGCCGGAGGTTGGCCTCCGCCAGCTTCTGCTTGGCGGCCTCACCCTTGGCGTGGTCGGCCTTCCAGCCGTTGATCTCCTCCTGGGAGTAAGGGACCTCCTTGCCCTCCTTCTGGAGGCGGTCGATCTCCTCCAGCTTCTCCTGGGCGGCATTGCCGGCGCCCATGGCCTGGGCCAGGTCGATCTCCTCGTCCGGAGACAGCAGGGGCACCTTCCCGATCTCCTTCAGGTACATCCGGACGGGGTCGTCGATGGAGAAGCTGTTCACCAGGGTGTTGGGGTCCACCAGCTCCTCTTCCTCCACCTCGGCGATCTCCTCGGCGGCGGGCTCGTCGTCCGGCAGATCCGCCAGCAGGGTGTCATCGGCGCTGATGTCGATGTTCAGCGCCTCCAGGGAGTCGTAGAGCTGGTCCATCTGGTCGCTCTCCAGATTCAGGTCGTCCACCGCGTCCATCAGCTCGCCGGAGTCCAGCTTGCCCTTCTTCTTGCCCCGGGCCAGCAGCTCCCGCAGCTTCTCGTTGTTCATCAGCCAGCTGGCGGCGGGCAGAGCCGCCACCTGCTTGTCGTCCAGCCGCAGGATGCCCGCCTTTTTGGCCTCCTCATCGGTCATGACCCGGGGCGGCTCCTGGGCGGACTCCTCCGCTTTTTTCCGGGTGGACTTTCTGGCGGACTTGACAGCCGGCCCCTCCTCCCCGGATGCTGCGGCCTCCGCTGCGTCGGCGGCCGCCAGGATGGCGTCCGCCTGTGCCTTCAGCTCCTTGGGGCTCATCTTATCGTACTCATTTGCCATGCTGCTTTCCTCCAGTACCCTTTTTGTCTTTGTATTTTTCTGTGGCCGCCAGCAGGGGATCGGCTTCGCCGCCGCCCAGCCGCTTTTCGGCCTCCGTCTGTACGATGCGTATGTAGTCCGCCAGCGCCTGATGCCCGTTGGTCAGGGACTCCGGCTGCTGGCAGATGCCGGTGAGATGGTCCATCTCCTCCCGGGTGAACTCCCCGGCCAGCGGGGCCAGAGACGGCGTGCGGCCCTGGGCCCTGGTCTGCCAGAGCAGGGCGAAGGCCCGGCCCAGCAGGGGAGAGGAGAAATCCTCCTCTTTCAAAGGCGGCTCCGCCGGGAACAGGCTCTCGTCCCGGACCAGCAGCCGCAGGATGCCCTCCTCCGCCCGGGCGGAGCGGAGGTTTTCGTACCGCAGCTCCCGCTCCTTGGGCTGGAGCTGGGCCGCCGGATTCAGGTCCCGCCGCAGCTCCTGCCGCTTCTCCCGGCTGGTCCGCCGCCGGAGGGCCCGCTGGACCTCCAGCTTCATGGCCTCCGGGGTGATGCGGGCGGCCTCCGCCGCCCGGGTGGTGTAGATCTCCCGCTCCACCGGGTTGGTGAGGGAGGCCAGCAGACCGCTGATCTCCTCACAGTAGGCCACCCGGGCCTCGTCGCTGGTGAGGTCATACTTGGCCGCCGTCTGGGCCATGCGGAACTCGATGCCGTTCTCGCTGCCGTTCAGCAGCGCCTCAAAGGCGTCCTTCCCCTGGAACTTGATGAAGTCGTCGGCGTCCTGCTTCACCAGCTCCCCGTCCTCCGTCCGCCGCCGGGGCAGCTGGAGGACCTTTACCGAGAACTCCGAGTTGTTCAGGATCTCCAGCGCCCGGTCCGTGGCGATCTTGCCGGCATTGTCGTTGTCATAGCACAGCACCAGCTCCTTGGTGAACCGGCTGAGGAGCCGGGTCTGCTCCACCGTCAGCGCCGTGCCCATGGAGGCCACCGCGTTGTCGAATCCCGCCTGGTGGAGGGTCACCACATCGATGTTGCCCTCACAGAGGATGATGTTGGGCCGCTTGGACTTCTTGGCCAGATTCAGCCCGTACAGCACCCGCCGCTTGGAGTACACCGGTGTCTCCTGGGAGTTCATGTATTTGGGCTCCGACTTGTCCAGCACCCGTCCGCCGAAGGCCACCACGTCCCCCCGGGTGTCGATGACGGGGAACATGAGCCGGTTGCGGAACTTGTCGTAGAGGCCGCCGTTCCGGTTCTGCACCGCCAGGCCCGCCTCCAGCAGCTCCGATTTCGTGTAGCCCTTTTTCGTCATGGCCAGGATCAGAGCGTCCCAGGCATCCAGAGAGGCTCCCAGGCCGAAGTTCACCGCCGTGGCTTTGCGGATCTTCCGCCGGTCCAGGTATTCCTGCACCGCCCGGCCCTCCGGCTGCTGGAGCATCTGATAGTAAAACCTGGCCGCGTCCCGGTTCAGGTCCAGCAGGCGCTGCCGCCGGCGGCCCGCCTCCCGGTCACCCTCTTCCTCCGGCACTTCCATCCCGGCCCGCTTGGCCAGAAACCGCACCGCGTCCGGGAAGGGGAGATTCTCCTCCTCCATGATGAAGTTGATGACGCCGCCCCCCCGCTTGCAGCCGAAGCAGTAGTAGATCTGCTTGTCCGGGGAGACGGAGAAGGAGCCGGTTTTCTCACTGTGGAAGGGGCACAGGCCGAAGAGGTTGGAGCCCTTCCGGGTCAGCTGCACATAGCTGCTCACCACGTCCACAATGTCGTTTCGGGCCACCAGTTCGTCCAGAAAGGCCTGGGGAAAGGCCATGTCAAGGACTCCTCCTTTCGGTCAGTTTTGCCAGATTTCCCAGGGACCATACCCGAAAACCGGGACAAGCCCCAGAGGAGACATTTTAGATATACCCCGCCGCCTGGGGATTTCCTCTTTTTTTCTGAATTTTTTTCAAAAAGTTTTCCGCCCCCGGGTTTACAGACGGCGGAGGAGTGCGTAAAATGAAAGAAAACGTCGAGAGGGGAGGGACGGCATGTCCATCGAACTGTGGGCGGCCCGGCTGGAGCGGCCCCTGACGGACCGGGAGACCGCGGAGCTGCTGCGCCTGCTGCCGGAGGAGCGGCGGCAGCGGCTGGAGCGGCTGAAGCAGCCGGAGAAGCGCCGGGAGCCCCTGTGCGCCTATCTGTTCCTGCGTCGGGCCCTGTGGGAGCAGTACCGCTGGCGGGACTTGCCGGAGATCCGCCTCTCCTCCTTCGGCAAGCCCTACTTTCCGGACCACCCGGACGTCCACTTCAACCTCAGCCACACCGCGGGGGCGGTGCTGGTGGCCCTGTCGGACCGGCCGGTGGGGGCGGACATCGAGCACATCCGCCCGGTGAGCCAGCGGGCCATGCGCCGCCTGGCGGACGTGGGCACGGAGCGGGCGTTCTTCCAGAGCTGGGTCCGGCGGGAGGCCCTGGCCAAGCGCAGCGGAACCGGCGTGGGCACCATGCTCTCCGCCGAGGAGCCCCTGCGGCCCGGGGAGCAGTTCTACCTGCTGGATACCTTCCCCGGCTATGTGGCCGGCGTGGCCACCCGGGGCGGCGGTCCTCCGGGCCCGGTGCGGAAATACACCCTTTGAGGGCAGGAGGAGAGGGCCAACAAAAAAGGGGCGGCTGTATACAGCCGCCCGCATTTTTCCTGATTTCAGGGGTCTCATGTACTTCTGAGGGTCAGACGATCTTCCGCAGAGGCTGCGGCTCCGCCGTATCCTTCTGCTCCGCAAAGTAACGGATGATGTCTTTTCGGGTGACGATCCCGGTGAAGTTCCCCAGATCGTCCACCACAGGGATGAAGTTCTGGTTCATGGCGCTTTGCAGCAGCGCCTCCATGGTGACGGTGATCCGGACGGGAGGGTAGTTGTTGCCCCGGAGAATGTCCCGGACCCGCAGCTTCTCCATATCCTTCATGGAGTAGGCTGTCAGCGTCTCCTGGTCCGCGGAGAGGAGCTGCCAGAGGAAGTCCCCCTCGCTGACCGTGCCCACGTACTTTCCGCTCCGGCTGATGACGGGGATGGCGGTGTAGCCGTGGTAGCGCATTTTCTCCAGGCCCTGGCGGAAGGTGCAGTCGTCATAGAGATATGCCACAGAGCTCTTCGGAAGCAGAAAATAGGCAATGTTCACTTTTCGGCCCCATTTCTAAGGGCGGTGGACCGCCCGTATTCAGGCCCTTCCGGCCTTCTATGATAAAGTATACAGGAAGAGCCTGGAGAATTGGTGAATAATTTATGAAATCTGCCGGGCAAGCCTCTTTACTTTTTCGACAGAGGCTGGTATGATAGACGATGTGATATATGCAACAGAAGGGAGCGACCGCGATGCTGACGCCGGAGGAACTGAAGAACAGTCCCCTGTTTCAGGACATCGGATACGAGAATTACCGCCAGATGCTGGCCTGTTTTCAGGCGGTGCCGAAGAGCTACCGGCCGGAGGAGGTGATCTACGACTTCTCTGACCCCGGCGGTTCCGTGGGGGTGGTGGAGCGGGGAGAGGCCTCCCTGATCCGCATTGACGAGGAGGGAGTGGCCACCGTGCTGGAGGAGCTGGGCCCCGGCGGGGTGTTCGGCAAGAGCCTGGCCTTCTCCACCTCCGGGCGGGACAGCTTGCAGGTGATCTGCCGGACCGCCTGCGAGGTGGTGTTCATCGACTACCCCCACATCCTGAAGCGGTGTGAGCGGGCCTGCACCCACCACAGCCTGCTGGTGCAGAATATGCTGCGGCTGATCTCCGACAAGGCCCAGGCCCTCAGTGAGCGGGTGGATGTGCTCTCCCGCCGGTCCATCCGGGAGAAGCTGCTGTGCTACTTCCACCAGCTGGCGGAGAAGGCCGGCAGCAACACCTTCCAGCTGCCCTTTTCCCTGAGCATGCTGGCGGACTACATCGCCACGGACCGCAGCGCCATGATGCGGGAACTGAAGCGGCTGAAGGAGGAGGGCGTCCTCCGGTCCGAGGGCAGGCGGATCACGCTCTGTTCATAAGAAGCGGGCCCTCCTGCGGCCTGTGAAAAGTTTGTTATTTTTTTTGCAAAACCCCGCAAAAACAGATTGACTGCTCCAAGGGGTTGTGTTAAAGTATAGACAATGTGTCGTGTCGAAGGATACATCGCCGCAAAAATCCAAAATTCGATCATTCGGGAAAGAAGGAACACTATGTATCGTATTGTGAGAAAAGAGGCCCTCCGTCCCACCGTTACCCTGTACGAGATCGAGGCACCCCTGGTCGCCAAAAAGGCCCAGCCGGGCCAGTTCATCATCCTGCGCGTGGATGAGAATGGCGAGCGGATCCCCATCACGATCAACGACTATAACCCGGAGAAGGGCACCGTCACCATCATCGTCCAGACCGTGGGCGCCACCACGGAGAAGCTGCGCCACCTGAACGAGGGCGACTGCCTCCAGGACTTTGTGGGCCCCCTGGGCAAGGCCACAGAGACCGAGGGCAAGAAGAAGGTCTGCGTGGTAGGCGGCGGCGTGGGCTGCGCCATCGCGTATCCCGTGCTGAAGAAGTTCCACGACTGCGGGGCCGAGGTCCACGCGGTCATCGGCTTCAAGAACAAGGACCTGGTGATCCTGGAGGACGAGTTCCGCAAGGCCTCCAGCGTGCTGAAGATCTGCACCGACGACGGCTCCTACGGACAGAAGGGCATGGTCACGGACGCCCTGAAGGAGCTGCTGGACGCCGGCAACCAGTATGATGAGGTGTTCGCCATCGGCCCCATGGTGATGATGAAGTTCGTCTCCAAGACCACGGAGCCCTACGGCATCCCCACCACCGTGTCCATGAGCCCCATTATGATCGACGGCACCGGCATGTGCGGCGGCTGCCGCCTGAGCGTGGGCGGCGAGATGAAGTTCGCCTGCGTGGACGGCCCGGACTTCGACGGCCACAAGGTGGACTGGGACCTGGCAGTGAAGCGCAACCAGATGTATCAGGACTTCGAGAAGCATAAGTACGAGGAGACCTGCAATCTGTTCAAGAAGGAGGCCGAATGACCATGGCCAATATGTCTTTGAAGAAGAATCCCATGCCCTCTCAGGACCCCAACGTCCGCAACAAGAACTTCGACGAGGTGGCCCTGGGCTACACCGAGGAGATGGCCATCGACGAGGCCCAGCGGTGCCTGAACTGCAAGAACCCCAAGTGCGTCAACGGCTGCCCCGTGAACGTACATATCCCCGAGTTCATCGCCAAGGTGGCGGAGGGCAAGTTTGACGAGGCCTACGGCGTCATCACCTCCACCAACAGCCTGCCCGCCATCTGCGGCCGCGTCTGCCCCCAGGAGAACCAGTGCGAGGGCCAGTGCATCCGCGGCATCAAGGGCGAGAGCGTGGGCATCGGCCGCCTGGAGCGGTTCGTGGCCGACTACCACAACGCCCACGGCCACAAGGACGGCGCTCCCGCCGTGCCGGAGCGCAACGGCCACAAGGTGGCTGTGGTGGGTTCCGGCCCTGCCGGCCTGACCTGCGCCGGCGACCTGGCCCGGAAGGGTTACGACGTCACCGTGTTCGAGGCGCTGCACCAGGTGGGCGGCGTGCTGGTGTACGGCATCCCCGAGTTCCGTCTGCCCAAGGCCATCGTGGCCAAGGAGGTGGCCCGTCTGGAGCACTTCGGCGTGAAGATCATGACCGACACCGTGGTGGGCCGCACCATCACCGTGGACGAGCTGATGGACGAGATGGGCTTTGAGGCCGTGTTCATCGGCTCCGGCGCCGGCCTGCCCATGTTCATGAACATCCCCGGCGTCAACTACAAGGGCGTCCTGTCCGCCAACGAGTTCCTGACCCGCATCAACCTGATGAAGGCCTATCTGCCGGACTCCGACACTCCCCTGATCCACCCCAAGAAGGTGGCCGTCGTGGGCGGCGGCAACGTGGCCATGGACGCCGCCCGGTGCGCCAAGCGCCTGGGCGCCGAGGTCTACATCGTCTACCGCCGCGGCATGGAGGAACTGCCCGCCCGTCACGAAGAGGTGGAGCACGCCGAGGAGGAGGGCATCATCTTCAAGACCCTCTGCAACCCGGTGGAGATCCTGGCCGACGAGAATGACGACGTGAAGGGCATCCGCTGCATCAAGATGGAGCTGGGCGAACCCGACGCCTCCGGCCGCCGCCGTCCCATCGAGGTCCCCGGCAGCGAGTTCGACGTGGACGTGGACTGCGTCATCATGGCGCTGGGCACCAGCCCCAACCCCCTGATCAAGTCTACCACCAAGGGCTTGGAGATCAACAAGAAGGGCGGCATCGTGGTGAACGAGGACGGCCTCACCTCCCGGGAGAACGTCTACGCCGGCGGCGACGCCGTCACCGGCGCTGCCACCGTCATCCTGGCCATGGGTGCCGGCAAGACCGCAGCCAAGGCCATCGACGAAGCCCTCAGCAAGAAGTAAGCATTCCGCTTTCAAGGCGGGCAGCATCGCTGCCCGCCTTGTCTTTTGCCGGTCCCCGTGCTAGAATAAGGTCAAACGCAGTATGCGGGAGGTAGAACATATGCTGGAACTCTGCTTTGATATGTCGACCCGCGGTGCCCTGCGGGTGGCCCAGCACTGCGGCAGAGGTGGCAAGGGTGCTGTTGGCGTCATCGTGGCGGCGTCGGACCAGGGGGACCCCGCCGTGGCAGAACAGGAGGCCCGCCGGGCTGCAGAGGCTTTCCGCCGCCACCAGGAGGAATTGGAGCGGGAGGCCATCCCCCTGGGTGGCGATCCGGGGGACGTGATGACACTGTCCCTGGGCCTGGACATGGGGGATATCCGGGAGCCTCTGGGGGAAGTCCGGCATCAACTGCTGAAGCAGTGGTACGATTGGGACGAAGTGGCAGACCGGGACTGGGGGCGGTGTCTGGAGGCGGCGGAGCATCTGAAAGCCGTCGGCCCCGGCGACACCGTCCGTATCTGGGTAGACCGCACACCGGCCAGCGCCTGCGGCCTGCTCCACGCCGCCAGCCTGCTGAAGGATACGAAGGCCGCCGTTCACGTGGTGGCCCTGCCGCCCTGGCGGGAGCGGCCGGATGGCGTCGTGGAAACCTATCTGGGCTGGGGAGAGGTGGAGCCGGAGCGGTTCGGCCATTTCCTCTCCCGAGAGGAGCCGGTGCCGCCGCTGGCGCTGGGCGCCATGGCCCATCGCTGGGAGGTACTTCAGAAGGAGAACGCCCCCCTCCGGGCGGTGGTGAACGGCCAGGTCCGCAGCGTGGGGGAGGACTTTTACGACGATCTCATCCGCCGGCACATCCCGGAGGGCCAGACGAAGATCGCCCCCATCATTGGCAATGTTCTGGGACAGGAGCGGCCGGGCATCGGGGACGTCTGGCTGGCGGAGCGCATCCGCTGGATGCTCTCCACGGGGGAGCTGCGGATGGTCCGGGAGGATCGGGAGATGTTCTACAGCTCCGTTGTGGAAAGGGCTTGACATTTCCCGGGAAATCTGTAAAATAGAACATCGATATGGGTCCGCCGCCGGGCGGACAACAGGCGTTTGCCTCCTGCATCCGTAGGCCATTGGAGATGCAGGGCGCGGGCGCCTTTTATTTTTTGCTGTCAAGGAGGAAGAATTTACATGGCATGGGTATTTTTGGCGTGCGCGGGACTTCTGGAGGTGGTCTGGTCCTCATTCTTAAAACTGTCCGAGGGCTTCACGAAGCTGGGCTTTTCCATTGTGACCATTGCGGGGATGCTGGCCAGCTTCTATCTTTTGAGTCAGGCCATGAAGACGCTGCCCCTGGGCACCGCCTACGCCGTCTGGACCGGCATCGGCGCCGTGGGCTCCGTGGTGGTGGGCATCCTGATCTTCAAGGAGCCTGTGACCGCCGCCCGGATGTTTTTCACCGTCCTGCTGCTGGCGGGCATCATCGGCATCAAGCTGACCGCTGCCCACTGAGAAACAAAAAACGAGGACCGAGCGGTCCTCGTTTTTGCTATGCAAAAGCATAGCAAACATTAAAATGCGCCATTTCCTCGTCCCTTTGGGACAACCGGAAATGATGTGCAAAAACTTCATGCGCACAACCCTTGCCCATGACCGTGGTGCGCTGTATGCGCATGAAGTTTTATGCGTTACAGGTCCACCACCGTCACGTCGTGGCCGGTGTAGGGCAGGAATTTCTCCAGCACGTCGGCGGTTTTCAGCTTCAGGCTGCTGGTGCAGATGCAGGGGTGGCAGCTGAGGTACTCCGCCTCATACACCTCCCGCTCTATCAGCAGCCGGACCTGGTGGTCCGTGTCGTTCATCAGCCCCAGGATGGTGGCGGAGCCGGGGGTGCAGTGCAGCAGCTCCCACAAACTCTCCTCCGGGGCGAAGGACAGCCGGGCGGAGCCGATCTGGTGGCTCAGGTCCTTGGTGTGGAAGGGCTTGTCAGGGCCCATGCACAGCAGGTAGAACTGGGTTTTCTGACGGTTGCAGAGGAACAGGTTCTTGCAGATGGGGGTGCCCAGCACCTCACTGACGGCGGCACACTTCTCCATGTTGTCCGCCGGGTCCCCGGACACCCGGTCATAGGGGATGTCCAGCTTCTCCAGCAGGTCAAAGGCGGCGGCCTCCTGGGGCAGCAGCTTTCCCTCCGGGCGGCAGTTGTGATACAGCGTGGAAATTTCCATGTCTCGTTAGTCCTTTTCCAACAGTTTTTCTCCGGCCCGGTAGATGTCTCCGGCGCCGACGGTCAAAATCAGGTCCCCGGGCCGGGCCGCCTGCCGCAGGGCCTCCGCCACCTTGTCCAGGGTGGAGCAGTACACGGCGCCGGGGATGTTCCGGCACAGGTCCGCCGAGGAGATGCCCAGGGTGTTCTGCTCCCGGGCGGCGAAGATCTCCGCCAGGATGGCCACGTCCGGGATCTTCAGCTCCTCCACAAACCGGTCAAACAGCTTGGCGGTGCGGGAGTAGGTGTGAGGCTGGAAGGCCACCACCAGCCGCTGATACCCCATCTCCTTGGCGGTGGTGAACAGGGCGTGGAGCTCGTCGGGGTGGTGGGCGTAGTCATCGTAGACCTCCGCCCCGTGGTAGGTGCCCTTGTGCTCGAACCGGCGGCCGGCGCCGGTGAAGTGGGCCAATCCCTCCTCCACCGCGTGGCCCGGCAGGCCCAGCACGTAGGCGGCGGAGGCCGCCGCCAGGGCGTTGAGGACGTTGTGGTGGCCGTAGACGTGGAGCTCCACATGGGCGTAGGGCTTCCCGTGGACCAGCACGTCGAACACCGGCTTGCCGTCCACCTCCGTGAGGTTCGCGGCGGTGCAGTCGGCGGGGTGGTCCAGGCCGAAGGTGAAGATGGGGTGGGCGATGCCCGCCACCGATTCCATGGCGCTGGCGTTGTCGGCGTTGACGATGACGGACCCCGCCTCCGGCACCAGCTCCGCGAACTGCCGGAAGGAGTGCTGGATGTCATGGAGGTCCTTGAAGAAGTCCAGATGGTCCTCCTCCACATTCAAAATCACCGCCACGGTGGGGAAGAAGCTCAGAAAGCTGTTGCAGTACTCACAGGACTCCAGGATGATGGTGTCCCCCTGGCCCACCCGGTAGCCGGAGCCCAGCAGGGGCAGGGTGCCGCCGATCATTACCGTGGGGTCCGCCTCCGCCGCCATGAAGATGTGGGTGCACATGGAGGTGGTGGTGGTCTTGCCATGGGTGCCGGCCACGCACAGGGCGTTGGGGTACCGCTGCATGATGGCGCCCCAGGCCTGGGCCCGCTCGTACACGGGGATGCCCCGGGCCACGGCCCCGGCGATCTCCGGGTTGCTGTCGTGGACGGCGGCGGTGCGGACAACGAAATCGCAGTCCCCCAGGTTCTCGGCGTTGTGGCCGATGGCCACGGGGATGCCCAGGGAGCGGAGATGGCGGACCGTGTCGCTCTCCGTCATGTCAGAGCCCTGGACCTGGAGGCCCATGCCCCGCAGCACCTCCGCCAGAGGGCACATGGACACGCCGCCGATGCCCACCAGGTGGGCCCGCTTGCCGGGGACGATGTAGTCGCGGATGGGATGGGGATTGTTCATCATGGAAAAAACTCCTTACCGGCGGACGGGCCGCCGCAGAAATCAGGTCAGATCAGGAAATAGGATGCCCGGAAACGAGGCACTTCTTACCAAATATTTTATTATAGTATGGAAGAAGGGAAAATGCAACCGGAGAAATCCGGGACACTCTTTCAAAAGCGCTGGACAGATGGTATGATTTTATGAAAAACATAAAAGTCTGGATTTGATGTAGGATTCGCCGCGAAAACCGTAGGATATAGGTGAAGCCGGAAAGGAGGCGGTGAGATGATAGACGATGAAAAGATCCTGGACCTGTTCTTTGCCCGTGACCAGCAAGGCATCCGGGAGCTGGACCGGAAATACGGAGCGGCCTGCCGCAGCCTCTCATGCAGCATCGTGAACAACAGGCAGGACGCGGAGGAATGTGTCAACGACGCCTATTTCGGCGCGTGGAATGCCATTCCTCCGGCGCGGCCGGACCCGCTGTTGTCCTATCTTCTGAAAATTGTGAGGAACCTCTCCCTCAAAGCCTATTGGAGAACGGAGGCCGCCAAGCGGGGCGGCCGCTATACGGTTGCCCTAGAGGAGATCGAGGGCTGCATCGCGGACCGGAAAACCGTGGAAGATGAGATCGGGGCCAAGGAGCTGGCCCGGATCATCGAGGGATTTTTGGACACGCTGACCGTCGAAAACCGCGTGATCTTTCTGCGCCGCTACTGGTTTGCCGACAGCTATCAGGACATCGCCGCGTTTATGGGGCTGACCGAGAAAAATATCTCCGTCCGCCTGACCCGTATCCGCGGGAAAATGCGGCAATATTTGATGGAAAGAGAGGTGTTCGTATGAACGCAAAAAAGTTTTCCGACGCCATGAGCGAGCTGGACAGCAAGTACATTGACGAAGCCCTCAACTACAAAAAGAAAGCAAAAAAGCCCTTCTGGATGAAATGGGGAGCTATGGCGGCTTGTCTGTGCCTTGTGGTAGTAAGTGCATTGACTATCTCTGATTTGCAGGATAACCTTTCGGGACAAGGTACGACGGGACAGGGTAATCCTTCGGGTGAGGGTACAATGGAACAGGTTTATACTCTGCCACAGGCTGAAACGATGAGTGTTGAGCTTGTCGAATGGAGCGTAGACCATTTCAAAGGGATTGTTGTTGACGCAGGGGATAATAGCATTTTCCCTGCTGACGCTGAACTGTCTGTTGTCTTTGACTACGACACAGAAATCCTTTTGGAAGATGGTACTATTATGGTATTCAATCCAGATGAGCCAGATACAGACTCAATCGGCTGGAAAGAGGGAACGATTGTAACTGTTAAGTTTGTAAGCTACGACGAATATCGAGAGGGAAATCATTTCTACAATCATGTCTATGCGAGTTATGTTGAAGTAAAGGAATAAGTCTAAGTTGCTATAATACTCGTGAATGATGAAACATTTTCTGTTTTTTTCTCTTTACTTGACCACGATAGAATAAAACTAAATACGGCTATTGACCCACCGGGCGACTATTTCAAAATCGAAGTAGCCGCCTTTTTTTGCGCCTACGGGTAGAAAGAAGCGGCCATCCCTAGCGAAACCGAGAGACAAACCGGGAGGAACTGGCCGCCGAGCTCGAGGAAACCCAGAAGAAAATCCCTGGCCCCTCCCGCCTTGCGGCGGACGGCAGGGTATGGTATCATAAGGCCATACAACTGACGGACAGGCAGGGGGAGGGGACGATATGATCCGAAGGCCGGATACCCAGGATCTGGATGCCGTGTCGTCCCTCTGGCTGGACGCCAACCTAGAGGCCCACGGCTTCATCCCGGCCTCCTACTGGCTGGGGCACCTGGAGGAGGTCCGGGCCGCCCTGGCCCAGGCGGAGGTCTGGGCCTTTGCGGATGCGGCCGGGCTTTTGGGCTTTGTCGGATTGCAGGGGGACTACATCGCCGGCATCTTCGTCCGGCGGGAGGCCCGGTCCCGCGGCGTGGGCCGGCGGCTGCTGGACCACGTGAAGGCGGGCCATCCCCGGCTGTGCCTGCGGGTCTATGAGAAAAATCAGCGGGCGGCGGCCTTCTACCGGCGGGAGGGCTTCCGCTTGGTGGAAAAAGGCGTGGACCCGGAGACCGGGGAGACGGAGCTGCTTCTGGAGTGGCGCCGGGACGGCTCCGGGGACTGAACGGCGGAGAACACACGGAGGGAGGCGAGACCATGGTGGACATCCCCGCCCCGGTACGGGACATTCTGGAGACGCTGGAGGCGGCGGGCCATCACGCCTGGTGCGTGGGGGGCTGCGTCCGGGACGCGCTGCTGGGCCGAACCCCGGAGGACTGGGACGTGACCACTGCCGCCCGGCCGGAGGAGACCATGGCCCTGTTTGGGGACCGGGCGGTGCCCACCGGCCTCCGCCACGGCACGGTTACCGTCAAAACGGCGGCAGGGGGCGTGGAGGTTACCACCCTCCGGCGGGACGGGGTCTACCGGGACCACCGGCGGCCGGAGTCCGTGACCTTTACCGACTCCCTGGAGGAGGACCTGCGGCGGCGGGATTTTACCGTCAACGCCCTTGCAGTGGACCTGCACGGAACGCTCCGGGACCCCCTGGGGGGACGGGCGGACCTGGCGGCGGGTATCCTCCGGTGCGTGGGGGACCCGGACCACCGGTTTGACGAGGATGCCCTGCGGATCCTCCGGGGAGCGCGGTTTGCCGCCCAGCTGGGCTTTGCCATCCACCCGGACACGGCGGCGGCCATCCACCGGAACCGGGAACTGCTGGGGGACATCGCCCCGGAGCGCATCTGGGCGGAGCTGAAAAAGCTGGTGGCGAGAGACTGGGCGGCGGAGGTGCTGCGGGCCTATCCCGACGTCATCGGTGTATTCTGGCCGGAGGTCCTGCCCATGGTGGGCTTCGACCAGCGGAACCGCCACCACTGCTATGACGTGTGGGAGCACACCCTCCATGCCCTGGCGGCGGTGAAGCCGGAGACCGAACTGCGTCTGACCATGCTGCTCCATGATATTGGCAAGCCAAACTGCTTTACAGTAGATGAGAGGGGACAGGGCCATTTTTGCGGCCATCCGGCAGAGAGCGCCCGGCTGGCGGCGGCCATGCTCCGCCGGCTCCGGGCGGACCGGGCCACGGCGGAGACCGTGGTGCGGCTGGTATCGTGGCACGACAGAAACATCCCCCGGACCCGGCCCGGCGTGGCCCGGGCGCTGGGAGCGCTGGGGGAGCGGGACCTGCGGCGGCTGCTGGAGGTGAAGCGGGCGGACAACCTGGCTCAGGCGCCGGACTACCGCTTTATGCGGGAGGAGATCGACAGGGCGGAGGCCATTCTGGACCAGCTGCTGGGGGAGGGCGCCTGCGTCTCTCTGGAGCAGCTGGCGGTGAATGGCCGGGACCTGCTGGAGCTGGGCTTCACCGGTCCCGCCGTGGGCAGGACCCTGCGGGCCCTGCTGGGCGCGGTCCTGGATGAGAGGCTGCCCAATGAGCGGTCCGCCCTGCTGGCGGCGGCCCGAAACGACACAGATATAAAGGAGAGACACCCATGAGGATGAATGAGGCGCGGCGGCAGATCGCCGCGTATGGCCGGCGGATGAGCGCCGACCGGCTGAGCACTGGCACCAGCGGCAATCTCAGCATCTATGACCCGGCGGAGGGCCTGATGGCCATCAGCCCCTCCGGCATGGCCTATGACGCCATCGCGCCGGAGGATGTGGTGGTGATGGACCTGGAGGCCCACGTGGTGGAGGGAGGACGGAAGCCCTCCAGCGAGTGGGCGCTGCACACGGCGTTTTACAGGGCCAAGCCCCGGGCCCGGGCGGTGGTCCATGCCCACTCCATGTACTGCACCGCCTTCGCCATCCTGGGCCAGCCCCTGCGGGCGGTCCACTACATGATCGCCTCCGCCGGGACGGATGTGATCCCCTGCGCCCCCTACCGGACCTTCGGCACGGTGGAGCTGGCGGAGGCCGCCGTGGAGGCCTGCGGAGAGAGCGACGCGGTGCTGCTGGCCAACCACGGCCTGGTGGCCTGCGGGGCCGATCTGGAGCGGGCTTACGCCCTGGCCTGTGACATGGAGTTCCTGGCGGAGCTCCAGTACCGGGCCATGTGCATCGGCGATCCCAACGTCCTCTCCCACCAGCAGATGGCGGAGGTCCTGGAGCGGTTCCAGACCTACGGCCAGCCCAAAGACGACTCCCCCCGCTGACAGCGGAGACGCAAACAGCCCCGGAGCATCTGCTCCGGGGCTGTTACGCGCGGGAGGGACGGCTTTCAGAACAGCCGCAGCTGCTCGGCTGCCCGCTGGCGGCCGGTGGTCTCCCGGACCACGGTCTCCGGCAGCTCCCGCAGGAAGGGCGAGGGGGCCGGGGCGGTGGTGAGGATCAGCTCTTCCCGGGCCCGGGTGAGGCCCACGAAGAACAGCCGCCGCTCCTCCTCCGCATCCGCCGGGCGGCCCGGGGACTCCAGGGGCAGCGCCCCGGCAGAGAGCCCCGCCAGGAACACCGCCGGGAACTCCAGGCCCTTGGCGCCGTGGAACGTCATCAGCCGGACCGCGCCGGAGGCCCAGCGCTTCCCGCTGGCCCGCTGCAGGTCCGCCTCCTGGCCCAGGACCAGGGCGTTCCACAGGCTGCCGAAGTTCTCGTGGAACACCGCGGTGTTCCGCAGGTTCTCCAAAGCCGGAGAGGTGCCGTACTGGGCCTCCCACTGCTCCACCAGCTTCCAGGGCTTCTCCGCTTGGACCCGGGGGAGCCATTCCTCCGCCCGGTCCAGCCAGGATTCCAGAATGCCGTGGTCCCGGACCGCCTCCCGCAGGGCCGGGATGTCCGGTTTGACCGCCTTTTCCCAGAGGGCCCGGGCCTTCTGGATCAGGTCCGCCGGGCAGCCCCACACCAGCCGGAGGGCGGTCTCCAGCGCCGCGCTGTCCGACGGCGCCAGCAGAGACCGGAAAAACGCCATCGTACCCCGGACAGCCGGCTCGTCCCAGAAGTCCTCCCGACCGGAGACCAGGCAGGGAATGTCGTCGTGGCGGAGGCATTTCTCCACCAGCTCCAGCTGCCGGTGGGTGCGGCAGAGGACAGCGATGTCGGAGAAGGCCCGGACAGGCCGCTCGTGGTCCAGGGCCTGGGCCTCCAGCATGTCCACGCCGCCGGTCATGCGGCCGATCTCCTTGGCAATGAACACCGCCTCAGAGAAGCCATCCGCCGCCTCCACCAGCCGCACCGCAGGCCCGGCGGGCCGGCGGGGGATCAGGACCCGCTCCCCGCCGGGGTTGTGGGCGATCACCGCCAGAGCCGTCTCCAGAACGGCGGGGGCGGAGCGGTAGTTTTCTGTCAGGCGGATTTCCTTTACATCGATGGATTCCTCCTGCAGACGCTGAAAACACTGGGCGTCAGCGCCCCGGAACCCGTAGATGGACTGGTCCGGGTCTCCGATGACGAACAGGTCCCCGTTCCGGCTCCAGGAGTGCACCAGCTGATACTGGACGTCGTTGAGGTCCTGGAACTCGTCCACCAGCAGGTGGCGGAACCGCCGCAGACCGGTGACGTCCTTTTTCAGCCCCTCCGTCAGCAGATCGTCGAAATCCAGGGCCCCCAGCGCGTTCAGCCGGGCCTGATAGGCCTCAAACAGGTCACCGTCCAGGCCCGCGTCCTCCAGAGTGGTGCCGTTCTTCACCCGGGAGACGGCCTGGAGCAGCGCCTTTCCGCCGCCCTTTTTACCGGCTTCCCGCAGGACCTGCTCCGCGGCGGTCAGCGCCTCTCCAGGGCTGATGACATGCACGTCTCCCAACAGCTTCAGGCAGATGGCGTGGAAGGTGCCGATGGTCATGGGGGCCACGGCCCGCTTGCCGCCCAGCCGCTGCTCCAGCCGGGACCGCATCTCCGCGGCCGCCTGGTTGGTGAAGGTGACGGCGGTGATCTCCCCGGGGCGGACGCCTTGTTCCTCCACCAGCCAGGCAATCCGGGCCACCAGGGTTTTCGTCTTGCCGGTGCCGGGGCCTGCCGTTACCACCGTCACCGGAGCCATGGAGGCGGCTGCTTCCATCTGCCGGGGGTTCAGACCCTCCGGCTGGAAGGCGGCCGGAGCTGCCTCCGGCGCCGGGGCGGACTTCTTCAGCTCCCGGCGGGGCCTGGGCTTTCCCGCAGGCAGGTCCAGGCCGAACAGGGAGAGCTGCCCGCTGAACCGGGCGATCTCTCCGGGTGTCAGCAGGGAGATGACGCCGTACTCCCCGTCAAAGCCGGGCCTCCGCTCCACCTGTCCGGCCCGCAGACGGCGGATGCCCTCCGCCACGCAGGGGCCGGCGGCCCGGGCGATGTCCTCCACCGGCACCTCCCGCAGGATGGAGAACTCCGGCCCCAGCTTCCGCAGCAGCTGCTCGTACAGGGCCTGGGTGGCCTTCCCGGCGGCGGAGGCCCCGGTGGAGGCGGCGATGACCTCCGGCAGGGGCGCCAGGCTCTCAAAGGGCTTGGCGGTTTCCGGACGGAACCCGGCAGGCCGGTCTGCCAGGGCCTCCACCCGGTGCTCCACGCCGATGGTCAGCTTCTTCCCGCACACGGGGCAGATGCCTCCCAGGGCCGCCGTCTCCGCCGGTGTCAGGCAGACGCCGCAGTTCCGGTGGCCGTCCAGGTAGTACTTGCCCTCCTCCGGGAAGAACTCCACCGTACCCTGGAACCCCTCTCCGGTGCGGATGGCGTGGACCAGCTCGGGATAGGTCAGGCCCGTGTCGATCAGGTCCGCCTCCCGGCCCAGCTTGGAGGGGGAGTGGGCGTCGGAGTGGGACACCAGCGTCAGGCCGTCCAGGGCGGAGACCCGCCAGTTCATGGGCGGGTCCGAGGAGAGGCCTGTCTCCACCGCGTGGATGTGGCTGGTCAGGTCCCCGAAGCACTCCTCCATGGTGTCGAAGCCGGAGAAGGCGCCGAACAGGGCGAAGTGGGGCGTCCAGATGTGGGCGGGGATGAACTCCGCTTCCGGGCAGGTCTCCAGGGTCAGCTCCAGCAGATCCCGGCTGTCCAGCCCCAGAATGGGCCGCCCGTCGGAGTGGATGTTGCCGATGGCCTCCAGACGGGCGGAGAGCTCCTCCGCTGCCTCCAGAGAGGGCAGGAGGATCAGGTTGTGGACCTTCCGGGTTTTGCCGTGGCGCTTGTAGATGCAGCTGATCTCACCGGTGATGACGAACCGGGGCGCCTCTCCGGGGGCGCTGTCCGGCAGGCGCAGGTCCTCCCGCAGGGTGTAGACGCCCTCTCCGGCGGGCACCAGCTGCTCCCGCAGCTCCGCCCGCCAGGCGGGATGGGTGAAGTCCCCGGTGCCCACCAGGCCGATGCCCTTCCGCCGGGCCCACCAGTCCAGGTG
>CDYT01002565.1_pt1 | contig 27614 bp, 29 predicted proteins | sample 557541 | NCBI WGS metagenome assembly CDYT01 (sample SAMEA3182060, study PRJEB8094) | gut metagenome | biome: human; feature: gut; material: Stool; isolation source: human stools | place: Canada | collected 2013-01-15
TTCAGGCGGGTCTCCTCCGCCTTCTCCCGGCTGCGCTTGTTCAGCAGCACCTGCTCGCCGATCTTCTCCGCGTCAAAGGGGTTCTCGATGAAATAGATCTCCAGATTGCTCCGCAGGAACTCCGTCATGGCCTCCTGGACGAACTTGTTGGTAATGGCCTTTTTCGTCTGGTTCTCATAGCTGGTCTGGGTGGAGAAGTTGTTGCTGACCAGCACCAGGCAGTCCTCCACGTCCGCCCAGGTGATCTTGCTCTCGTTCTTCTGGTACTTGCCCTGGTCCCGCAGGTACTTGTCGATGGCGGAGACAAAGGCGGACTTGGCCGCCTTCTCCGGGGAGCCGCCGTGCTCCAGCCAGGAGGAGTTGTGATAGTGCTCGATGACGTTCACCTTGTTGGAAAAGCAGCAGGCCGCGGACAGCTTCACCTTGTACTCCGGCTTGTCCGCCCGGTCCCGGCCCTTCTTCTCCGTCTGCCAGAACACCGGGGCCGTCAGGCTCCCCTCGCCGGCAAGCTCCGTCACGTAGTCCATGATGCCGTTTTCGTAGAGGAACTCCGTCTCCTCAAACTGCCCCGGCTCCGTCTCGTTCCGGAACCGGAAGGTGACGCCGGCGTTCACCACCGCCTGGCGCTTCATCACGTCGGTGAAATACTCCGCCGGGATGGCGATGTCGGTGAACACGTCCAGGTCCGGCAGCCAGCGGGTCCGGGTACCGGTCTTTTTGGCCTGGCTCTTGGGCAGGGGCGTCTTGCCCAGCTCGCCTACCAGCTCCCCCCGCTCGAAGTGGAGGGTGTACTCGAATCCATCCCGCCAGACCGTCACGTCCATGTACCGGGAGGCGTACTGGGTGGCGCAGGCGCCCAGGCCGTTGAGGCCCAGGGAGTACTCGTAGTTGTCCCCGTCGCCGTTGCCGTACTTGCCGCCGGCGTACAGTTCGCAGTACACCAGCTCCCAGTTGTACCGCTGCTCCTTCTCGTTCCAGTCCACCGGGCAGCCCCGGCCCGCGTCCTCCACCTGGATGGACCGGTCCAAAAACCGGGTGACGGTGATCACCTTGCCGTGGCCCTCCCGGGCCTCGTCGATGGAGTTGGAGAGGATCTCGAACACCGCGTGCTCACAGCCCTCCAGCCCATCGGAGCCGAAAATGACGCCGGGCCGCTTCCGGACCCGGTCCGCGCCCTTCAGCGCGGAAATGCTGTCGTTGCCATAGTCCTGTTTCTTGGTTGCCATTGCGTTCCTCCGTCAAGGCGGAAACCGCCGAAATCTCAAAGAAGGGGAGCGCATACCCGCTCCCCGGCCTGGACACAATAAAAGCAGCGCGCCGCCGTCTGCGGGCAGGCGCCGCTGGTCCTCTTACTTGTTATCTGCATTTTATCATATTTTCCCGGCCGGTTCAAGGGGCCGGCAAAAAGCCGCCCCCTCCCCCTCTTTTCCCGTCCTTTACAGAAATTTCACAGAAATGTTGTTGCGTAAAATTTCCCATAACCTGACCGTCACCCGGCTGAAGGTCCCCGCCCCATGGGTTTTGCACATTCTCCACAGACTTTTCCACACCGTTATGTCAACTCTGTAATTCCCCAAAAAATGCAGGCTCCATCCAATGGCCCGGAAGATGCAGATTTCCGCCCGGTTTTCTATGAATTGTTGCATTTGCCATCTCCAAAAGGATTCGAATCTGCTAATCTTTCCTCAGAGAATACATCCCCGGCAAGTTCCCCCGCGAGATGGTTGGGAACCCAATCGGATTTGAAAAAAGGAGAATCGCCATGAAATTCTATATCTGCAAGCATTGCGGCAACGTCATCACCAAGCTCACCTCCGCCCAGGTGCCCGTCAAGTGCTGCGGCGAGGACATGCAGCTGCTGGAGGCCGGCGTCACCGACGCCGCCGTGGAGAAGCACGTGCCCGCCGTCACCGTGGAGGGCAATCTGGTGAAGGTGAGCGTGGGCTCCGTCACCCATCCCATGACCGCCGAGCACTTCATCCAGTGGGCGGTGGTGGAGACGGAGCGGGACGCCCTGATCCACTGGTTCCACCCCGACGAGGCGCCGGAGGCGGTGTTCGCCCTGGCGGAGGGCCAGACCGCCAAGGCCGTCTACGCCTACTGCAACCTCCACGGCCTGTGGAAGAAGGACCTGTAAGGGTAATCCGGTCAGAAAAGCCGCCCGGCACCGTGTGGTGCCGGGCGGCTTATTTCCTGTGCCGTCAGATGCTTGATTCCTTCAGCAGGTTGGTCATGCTCCGCAGGCTCACCGCCAGGGTGGACAGATTGTGGAGCATGGCGGAGGCGGCGGGGGCCAGCACCCCGGCGGCCCCCAGGCCGATGAGGGTGGCGTTGAAGCCGATGACAAAGCGGTAGTTGGCGTCGATCCGCCCCATCAGGGCCATGGCCAGCTCCCGCAGCCTCACCAGCTCGTGCAGATCCTCCGCCGCGATGGTGACGTCTGCGATCTCCCGGGCGATGGCGGCGCCGTCACTGATGGCGATGCCTACGCTGGCGGCGGACAGGGCCGGGGAATCGTTGATGCCGTCGCCCAGCATGATGACGGTGCGGCCCCTGGCCCGCTCCGCCTCCACAAAGGCTGCCTTGTCCTCCGGCAGCACCTCGGCCCGGTATTCGTCCACCCCCACCTGGGCGGCGATGGCAGCCGCCGTGCGCTGGCTGTCACCGGTGAGCATGACGGTTTTGCGGATGCCCAGCCGCCGCAGGGCGGTGATGACGTCCGCCGCCTCCTCCCGCAGGGGATCGGCGATGCAGATCACTGCCGCCAGCTCCCCGGCGATGGCCAGGTACAGGTGGGAGCAGTGGGCCGGCAGCGCGTCGAACCTGGCCTGTTCTCCGGCGGGGATGACGCAGTGTTCGTCCTCGAAGATGAAGTGGGCACTGCCGATGAGGACCCGCTCCGTCCCCACGGTGCTGGCGATGCCGTGAGCCACCAGGTACTCCACCTGGGAGTGCATCTCCCGGTGGGCCAGATTCCGTTCCCTGGCCGCCTGGACCACGGCGTTGGCCACAGAGTGGGGGAAGTGCTCCTCCAGGCAGGCCGCCAGCCGCAGCATGTCCTCCTCCGGGCGGCCGCCGAAGGTGACGATCTCTGTCACCCGGGGGCAGGCATGGGTCAGGGTGCCGGTCTTGTCAAAGACGATGGTATCCGCCCTGGCGATGGCCTCCAGGAACTTTCCGCCCTTCACGGTGGCGTGGCAGCCGCCGGCCTCCCGCATGGCGGACAGCACCGCCAGGGGCATGGCCAGCTTCAGCGCGCAGGAGAAGTCCACCATCAGCACCGACAGCCCCCGGGTCATATTGCCGGTGAGGAGCCAGGCCAGGACGCTGCCCGCCAGGGTATAGGGCACCAGCTTGTCCGCCAGGCCGGCGGCCTTGCTCTCCGCCGCGGACTTCAGCTTCTCCGACTGCTCGATCATGGCCACGATCTTGTCGTACCGGCTGCTGCCGGACTGCTGGGTCACCCGGAGGAGGCACGCCCCCTCCTCCACCACGGTACCGGCGTACACAGCGGTGCCGGGCCCCTTGGCCACCGGGACGGACTCCCCGGTGAGGGAGGCCTGGTTCACCATCACCTCCCCCTCCTGGATGACGCCGTCCAGGGGGATCATGCCGCCCATCCGCACCGCCGCCAGATCCCCGGTCCGTACCTGGGACAGGGGCGTCAGCACCTCGCCGGACGGAGTCTTGACCCACACCTGGTCAATGTTCAGGGACATGCTCCGGGCCAGGTCCTCCACGGATTTCTTGTGGGTCCACTCCTCCAGCAGCTCCCCCAGCCCCAGCAGGAACGTGACGGAGGACGCGGTGCCGAAGTCCCGCCGCAGCAGAGACACGCCAATGGACACTCCGTCCAGCAGCTCCACGTGGAGCTGCCGGCGCAGCAGGCACCGCAGCCCCCGGAACAGATAGGGCACCGCCTGCCAGACGGCCCAGGCCGCCCGGAGGGGCGATGGCAGGAACAGCGCCCTGGCGGCCTTGCAGGCCACCATGCCCACCAGCTTCTCCTGATAGGCCCGGTTCAGAGCCCGGGCACTGTGAGTCGGCGCCAGCCCCGCCGCCCGCTGGTAGGAAAACCGGCTGACGGCCCGCAGCAGCGCCTTCCGGTCCCCCTGATAGCGGATGACGGCACAGCCGGTCCGCTCGTGGACCACCGCCTGCCGGACGCCCTCCAGCCCCTGGAGATAGGCCTCCAGCAGGTCCGCCTGCTCCAGGGCCATCCGGGCGGGAAGCACCCGGACCCGGATGCGGCCGGTGCTCTCATGCTTGATCTCGAATTTCATAGTCTCCTCCAAACATCAGAAGAGGGCCGCGGTGCGGCCCTCTCTGCGCTATGTATCCCGCAGTCCGGGTCAGCCCTCGGCTTCGGCGGAATCGTCCTCCACCACCGTCTCCTGAGCGGCCCGCTTGGCGTTGATGTCCTCCGCGGCGGCCAGGATGTCCGCGGCATTTTCCTGCACGGAAGTCACCGTGCCCATGGCGGACTCCTTCACCCGCAGGGCGGCGGCCAGGGTGTGGGTATAAACCTTCTTCGCGTCCTTGCTGGCCAGCAGCTTCAGTCCGGCAGAGCCGAACAGCACACCGCCCGCGAACAGGGCGGCCTTTCCATAGAGATTCATCTTGGTTCCTCCTTTTTCATTTGCGCCGGTAGCCTGAGAGCATGGCCATCACCATGCAGAAAATGGCGCCCCAGGCCCAGAATCGGTGTTGCTTCATTCCAGACGCCTCCTATGCGCACGTTGTTTCGGATATAGCAGATTACCACATTCCCCCGGGAAATTCCGCCGGGATCCGGCGGGAATCACCTGTTTTGGACATTTTTCTCCCGCAGGCGCCGCCGGTAGGCCCCGGGGGTCTGCCGATACAGCTCCTTGAAGGCGGCGCCGAACCGGCTGGTGCCGGAGTACCCCACCGCGGCGGCCACCTCCAATACGCTCATGTCCGTGGTCCGCAGCAGTTCCGCCGCCGTCTCCAGGCGGTAGCGCTGGAGGTAGGCGTGGAGCGGCTCCCCATAGAGCTGGCGGAAGCAGGCTTTGAGGGTAGTGGCGGAGATCTGGAACTGCCGGGCCAGGTCCTCCACCGTGATTCGGCTGTCCAGATGTTCTACCATATAGGCCCGCACCCGCTCCGCGGCATTTCGCTGGTAGCGGTCGAAGTAGGCGTCCCCGGACGGGCGGGTCTCCTCCGGCCGGCGGCACAGGAGATACAGCCGCTCCAGCGCCCGCAGCAGCACATAGCCCCCCTGTTCCTCCTCCGGGAGCCGCTCCAGCGCCTCCAGCACCGGCCCGGACCAGGCGGTGTCCCGCAGCACCAGCCAGCCGCCCGGTGTCCGGCTGCGGAGATGCTCCAGCGGCACCGGCGGCAGGGACAGCCCGCCATACAGCCTGGCCAGCGTCTCCTCCGCGGCGGCCATCTCCGTGAAGCAGACGCCGCCCAGCGGGGCGGAACCGGTGACCGCCCCGGACCAGGGAGTCCGCACCAGCAGATCCCCCGGCCCCAGGGCCGCCGTGCGGCCGTCTCCAAAGGCCAGCTGGAGCCGTCCGCTCCGGCAGAACAGCAGCTCCAGCCGGCCCGGATCAGGGGGCGGCGCGGCGCAGCTGCCGCCGGCCGGAAAATCCGCGGCGCAGAGCATCAGCCCCGGGGCGGGCTCTGCCACCCGCACCTGTCCCTGGTCCCGCTGTTTCAACACTGTTCCGATCACCGCCGCTGCCCCCTGATATCTCTCTCATCTAAAGTTAGTCTAAGCTAACTTTCTTCCCTGCAAAAGCCGCTCACAGGGAGCGGCTGGATGGTCTCTATTTTATCGGAGCGGACGCCGTTTGTCAATCCGGATTCGGGCGGCGCCCCCAGGCGGCGGGCGGGGGCTGTGCCCCCGCTCATCCCAGCAGCCGCAAGATCACCCCGTAGATCACCGAGGCCACGGTGCCGAACACGATCACCGGCCCGGCGATCAGGAACATCTTGGCCGCCATGCCGGTGACGAATCCCTCGCTGCGGAAGTCCATGGCGGGAGAGACCACCGCATTGGCAAAGCCGGTGATGGGCACCAGCGTCCCGGCGCCGCCGAAGCGGGCCAGCTTGTTGTAGAGGTTCAGCCCCGTCAGCAGGGCGGACAGGAACACCAGGGTGCAGGAGGTGGCGGTGCCCGCCTGCTTTTCTGCAAGGCCGGCGGCGGCCCACCCGTTCTGGATCAGCTGCCCCACCACGCAGATGGCTCCTCCCACCACAAAGGCCAGGGCCGTGTCCTTCCCCATCGGCGATTTCTTCGCCTTCTGCTTCACATACTGCTGGTACTCCTGCGGCGACATCTCCACGAAGATCCCCCTTTTCCAAATGGTTTCCGGTTTTCTCCATCCTAGGGTCTCCCGGATGGCGAAAAGTATGCGCCTCTTGCAAAGCCGGGCGGAAGGGAGTACACTGGTGTCCAATGACCTGTGTGTTTGGAGGAATTCCCATGAAAGCCACCCCGCCCGCCCTGGGCCTGTATCTCCACATCCCCTTCTGTAAGAGCAAATGCGTCTACTGCGACTTCTACTCCCTGCCCCAGGCGGAGAGCCGGATGGACGACTACACCGACGCCCTCTGCGCCCATCTGGCGGAGACCGCCCCCTTCGCGGCGGACCACCTGGTGGACACGGTGTACTTCGGCGGCGGCACCCCCAGTTATCTGGGGGTCAAACGGCTGACCAAGCTCCTGAAAGTCGTTCTGAAAAAGTTCAAGGTGGCCAAGGACGCCGAGATCACCCTGGAGGCCAACCCGGATTCCGCCGGGGACTGGAAGGAGCTGCGCTCCCTGCGGAAGTGCGGCTTCAACCGTCTCTCCCTGGGGATGCAGTCCGCCGACGACGAAGAGCTGGCGGAGATCGGCCGGGTCCACACCATGGCCCAGGTGTCCGCCGCCGTGGAGGCCGCCCGGAAGGCAAAGTTCGAGAACCTGTCCCTGGACCTGATCTACGGCCTGCCCCACCAGACCCTGGAGGGGTGGCAGAAGAACCTCTCCGCCGCCGTGGACCTGGCGCCGGAGCACCTCTCCTGCTACGGGCTGAAGGTGGAGGAGGGCACCCCTCTCTTTGCCCGGCGGGACACCGCCGGCCTGCCGGGGGACGAGGCCCAGGCGGATATGTATCTCTATACCGTGGAGTTTCTGAAAAACCACGGCTATGAGCAGTATGAGATCTCCAATTTCGCGAAGCCGGGCCGGGCCTCCCGGCACAACCTGAAGTACTGGACCCTGGGGGAGTACGCCGGCTTCGGCCCCGGGGCCCACTCGGACTTCGGCGGGGTTCGGTACGCCTACACCCGGGACCTGGAGGCCTATATCCGGGGTGTCCGGGACCACGCTCCCATGCTGTCGGAGAGTGACCGGATCCCACCCCTGGACCGGGACACGGAGTGGATCATGCTGGGCCTGCGGACCACGGCGGGGCTGGATCCCAAGGTGTTTGAAAACCGCTTCCGCCGGCGCTTTTCCTGCTTCCTCCCCTTCCTGAACCAGTGTGCCCAGGCGGGCTACGCGGTGGAGGAGGATGGCCGCTGGCATCTGACGCCCCGGGGCTTCCTGGTGTCCAACCAGATCATCGGCGGGATGCTGGGCGCCCTGGCCGCCGACAAGCAGCGCCGGGCGGCGGCCTCCGCCCGGGGGGACTTCCGGGTGAACCTGGACTGACCGGCCGCCTGAACCGTCCCGAAAAAGCGGAGGCCCGGCAGAGGAACACGCTCCTCTGCCGGGCCTCCGCTTTTCACGATCTCCGGGCCTTGATGGCGTTCACCGGGCAGCCGTTGGCCGCGTCAAAGGCCCCGGCCTCATCCGCCGGCGTCCGGGGCTGGGTCTGCACCACGGACACCCGCCCCTGGATCTGAAAGACCGCCGGCACCGCCGCCGCACACATCCCGCAGCCGATGCACCGGGTCTCATCCACGCTGACTGTCATTGCGCGCCTCCTTTTCTCCGCGGCTGTCCGCCGCGTCCCTGTGTCCAGTGTAATACACTTCCGCCGTTTCTCCAAGTCCTTTTTCAAAAACGCGGAACTTTTCTGCCGGAACACCGTCTGTTATTCTGGAAGCATCTGACTTCCCAGGAGAAATTTGTAACCGGTTTGGGATTTACTTTTTTCCCGGCCTGTGCTATTCTGAAGAGGATTATGTAGACCATTTTTCACAGCTGATGGAGGTATGATATGAAAAAGACCCTGCGCAAGACCCTGTCCCTGTTTCTGGCATTCTCGCTCCTGTGCTCCCTGGGCCTCACCGCCGCCGCGTCGGAGGCGCTGGGGGAGGATCTGACCTCCAAGGACACCCTGCTGAACCGGGAGACCCAGCTCTCCACCAACGTGTTCTGGAGCACCGCCTACTCCGACCTGCGGACGGAAAATGTCATCACCTATTCCCCCAACGACGATGTGACCCCCATCGTCACCTACGGCGGCACACTGACCTCCCGCACCACGGTGACCTCCGCGGCCCGGGCGCTGGAGGGCCAGGGGTACCGGGTGGTAGCCGGCATCAACGGCGACTTCTTCAACACCGGCAACGGCCTGCCCATCGGCATCCTGGTGTCGGAGGGCAATCTCCTCAGCAGCGACGCCGGGTATTACGCCATCGGCTTCCGGGAGGACGGCTCCGCCGTCATCGGCAAGCCCGGCGTCACCGTCTCCGCCGACCTGGGCTATCAGGGCACGGACAGCGCCGGATACGCCGCGGAGATCATCCGCACCATCGCCGGCGTCAACAAGGCCCGGGTCTCCACCGGCGGCATCTACCTCTATACATATGACTTCAACGACCGGCACACCACCGGCAACACGGAGGCCGGCGTGGACGTGCTGTGCACCATTGTGGACGGCTCGCTCTCCATCGGCGGCACCCTCACCCTGCGGGCGGACCGGGTGATCGAGGCCGCCTCCGCCACCGCCATCGGCCAGGATCAGGTGGTCCTCTCCGCCAACAGTCTCTCCAATGTCTACTATACCGATGCCCTGCGGAACATCCCTGTGGGCAGTGAGATCACCGTGACCGTCTCCGCCGCGGACGCGGCCTGGAACGACGTGCAGTACGCCGTGGGCGCCCTGTACTCCCTGGTGGAAAACGGGGCGGTGACCTCCGGCCTGCCCTCCGGCACCAGCCCCCGCACCGCGGTGGGCGTGACCGCTGACGGCGACGTGGTGTTCTACACCATCGACGGCCGGCGGTCCGGCTACTCCATCGGCGCCAGCCTGACCCAGGTGGCCCAGCGGATGATCGAGCTGGGCTGTGTGTCCGCCATCGGCCTGGACGGCGGCGGCTCCACCACCATCACCGTAACGGCGCCGGACGACACCACCGCCGCCACCATCAACCGTCCCTCTGACGGCAGTGAGCGCTCCGTGACCAACCACCTGTTCCTGGTGGCCAGCAGTGAGCCCTCCGGCCAGCTGAGCCACTTCTATGTCCAGGCGGACAACGACTATGTCCTGGCCGGCAGCAAGGTGGGGATCTCCGCCGCCGCGGTGGACACCAACTTCATCCCCATGGAGGGGGACTATGATCTGGAGGCCTCCGCCGGAGAGATGGACGGCAGCATCCTCACCACCCCCTCCTCCGGCGGCGACATCACCGTGACCGCGGCATACCGGGGCCGGGAGGGCTCCACCACGGTCCACGCCATCGCCAATCCCACGGACGTGGCCATCCGCAACAGCAGCAACACCATCATCACCACTCTGAACGCCACTGTCGGCTCCACCACCCAGCTGACCGGCTCCGCCGCCTACAACCACATCTCCCTGAAGGCGGATCCGGAGGCCTTCCAGTGGTCGGTGTCCGGCAACATCGGCACCGTTGACGCGCACGGCGTCTTTACCGCCACTGCCCCCGGCACCGGCACCATCACCGCCACCGCCGGCAGCCGGAGCGCCACCGTCCAGGTGACGGTCTCCTCCGCCGCCCTCCAGACCTTGGAGGACTTCGAGGATGAACAGACCATCTTCAGCAACGTCCGCGGCGGCACCCTCTCCATCACCAACAACAGCAACGACGTCCGCATCGGCCGCGGCGCAGGCCGTCTGGACTACACCCTGGACGCCTACAACAGCACGGGGACCGGCTATATCACGGAGCTCTGGATCGGAGGGGAGCTGGAGACCGGGCCCTACAACCAGCTGAACCTCTGGGTCTACGGCGACGGCTCCGGCCTGCCCCTGTCCCTCCTGTACTTCGACGGCACCCGGATGAATCAGGAGCTGCTGATAACCAATCTGGATTTCACCGGCTGGAAGCAGGTCACGGTGGGGCTCACCGGCGTGGAGCGGATCGACGGCCTGCAGCTGAGCCGTGAGATGGACATCTCCGCCTCCTCCAGCGGCGGCAGCGGCACCATTTACCTGGATCAGATGGTCCTGTCCTTTACCGGCACGGTGGACAACACGCCGCCCACCGTCACCCTGTCCGCCTCCGGCGCCACCCTGACCGCCACGGTCTCGGACGCCGTGGACGGGGTGCTCCCGGAGTCCAGCGTCTCCGTCACCTGGGACGGCAAGGCCCAGTCCTTCACCTACAACGCCTCCACCGGCGCCCTCAACACCTCCCTGGTGTCCGACGGGCGGCCCCATCGGGTCACCGTCACCGCCCGGGACGCCTCCGGCAACATCGGCCGGGCCTCCTACGACGTGCCTGTGGGCGAGGATTGGACGCCTGTCTTTACGGACACCCGGAACTACTGGGCGGCCACCTATGTGGACTTCCTGTATGACGCCGGCATCACCACCGGCTACTCCGACGGCACCTTCCGCCCCAACCAGAACATCTCCCGCCAGCAGTTCGCGGTGATGCTGTTCCGCTACCTGGGGCTGGACGGCAGCCGGTATGAGAGCGTGACGCTGCCTTTCGCGGACACCGCTTCCATCGGGGACTACGCCCTCACTGCCGTCAAGGCCCTGTACACCGAGGGCATCATCAACGGCTCCACCGGCGCGGACGGCCGGCTGTACTTCAACCCCGGCTCCAGCCTGACCCGGGCCCAGGCGGCGGCCATGATCGGCCGCACCCAGGAGAAGGGCTACGCCTCCACTGCGCTGACCTTCTCCGACGCGGCCTCCATTCCCTCCTACGCCGCCTCCTACATCCAGACCATGGTGGCCCAGGGGATCATCAGCGGCTACTCCGACGGCACCTTCCGCCCCGGCAGCAACATCACCCGGGGCCAGATGGCCAAGATTCTCTACAATCTCCTGTGACAGCGGAACTGCTTCGGCGCGGCACGGCCCTCGGGCTGTGCCGCGCCTTGGTTCCCCTCTTCGGGAGATGTTCAGATCTTGACAAGAACCCCTGGATCGGTATAAAGTAAAGAATAGTACAGCCCGTCTGTTCCGGACAGACGGGCCTTCTGGTGGGGAACGGCGTTCTCCGGCCCATGCCGGCGGGATGTCCTTCCTTGCCGTTTTCTTTTTGCCTGCTTGGATTTTTACAGAAAGGTGCTGATGCTTCCGTGTCCAAAAACTGGGTATCCCGCTATGGCTGGTTTGTGGCCGGCGTCCTGCTGAACTCCTTCGGCGTGGCGCTGATCACAAAGGCGGCCCTGGGGACCTCCCCCATCTCCAGCCTCCCCTATGTGCTCAGCTTCCGCTTTCCGGTGACACTGGGCCAGTTCACCTTTGTGATGAATATGTTCTTCATCCTGGGGCAGTGGCTGCTGCTGCGAAAGGATTTCCACCCCATCCAGTTCTTGCAGATCGCCGTGAATGTCCTCTTCAGCCTGGTCATCGACGTGAGCATGGGCCTGTTGTCCTGGCTGGAGCCCGACACGCTTCCCGCCCAGCTGCTGGCGCTGGCGGCGGGCTGCGCGGTGCTGGCCTTCGGCATCAGCATCGAGGTGGCGCCCCGGGTGCTGATGGTCCCCGGCGAGGGGATCGTCCAGGCCATCACCGCCGTCAGCGGCTGCCGGTTCGGCAGCGTGAAGGTGGGCTTTGACGCCACCCTGGTGGCCACCGCCCTGGTGCTCTCCCTGCTCTTCTTCCACCGGCTCCAGGGGCTGGGGGTGGGGACCATCCTCTCCGCCCTGGCGGTGGGGCGGATCGTGAATCTCTATAACCGCAGGCTGCCCCTGATTTCCCGCATCTCCGCCCTGGTCCCGTGATGGATAAAAATGAGTGTTGCACTCATGCAATTTTTATGATATAGTGATTGGTAAATCAACGGCCCATTGGCTGGGAAGGGATCTGTGAACCCGCGTGGACGAACCTCCGTTGCCCACCCATACATATTATCAGAGCGTCTTTGGAAGGACAGTCTGCCCCTGTCAGGGGTGAGGCTGCCCTTTTCGCGTTTTGGTCCCTTTTTCTGCGTATTTTTTTGAGGAGTGATGATTTCCCCTATGGACAGTTCCACAATATCCATGATCGCGGCCATCGTTGTTCTGGTGACCATGTCAGCCTATTTCTCCGCCACGGAGACCGCCTTTTCCAGCATGAACAAGATCCGGATGAAGAGCCGGGCCGATGCCGGTGACAGGCGCGCCCTCCTGGCCATGAAGCTGTCGGAGGACTATGACCGGCTGATCTCCACCATTCTCATCGGCAACAACATCGTGAACATCTCCGCCTCCACCGTGGGCACGGTGCTGTTCACCAAGCTGTACGCGGCCTACGGCCCCACCATCTCCACGGTGGTGCTGACGCTGGTGGTGCTGATCTTCGGCGAGATATCCCCCAAGAGTCTGGCCAAGGAGCACGCGGAGGGCTTCGCCATGTTCTCCGCCCCCATTTTGCGGGTGCTGCTGGTGATCCTGCGGCCGCTGAACTTCCTGTTCTCCCAGTGGAAGCGGCTGCTGAACCTGATCTTCCGCCCCTCGGAGGACCCGGGCATCACGGAGGAGGAGCTGATCACCATGGTCTCCGAGGCGGAGAACGAGGGCGGCCTGGACCAGCATGAGAGCCAGCTGATCCGCTCCGCCATCGAATTCGGCGATCTGGAGGCCGGGGACATCCTGACGCCCCGGGTGGACATCGTGGCGGTGGAGGACTCCGCCACCATGGAGGAGATCGCCGCCACCTTCGCGGAGAGCGGCTATTCCCGCCTGCCGGTGTACCACAAGGACGTGGACGACATTGTGGGCGTCATCCATGAGAAGGACTTCAACGCCGCCCGCTACCGGGGACAGACAGACATCTCCGGCTGCATCACGCCGGTCCACTACACCACCGCCAACGCGGAGCTGGGGGCTCTGCTGCGGACGCTGCAGAAGAAAAAGACCCACATGGCCATCGTGGTGGACGAGTACGGCGGCACCGAGGGCCTGCTGACCATGGAGGACATCCTGGAGGAGCTGGTGGGTGAGATCTGGGATGAGCACGACGAGGTGGTGGAGTCCTTCCGCAAGCAGGCGGACGGCAGCTACCTGGTGTCCGCCGGTGCCGACCTCTCCGACCTGTACGACCTGTTCTCCATCAAGGGGGACTGCGACGCCAGCACCGTCTCCGGCTGGGTCATCGACCAGCTGGGCCGGCTGCCCCTGGTGGGGGACCACTTCCAGGCGGAGGGCCTGGACGTCACCGTCACCCGGGTGGATCACCGCCGGGTGCTGGAGGTCCGGGTGGCCCAGGCCGCCCCGGAGGCGGAACCCGCCGGAAGCGGCTCCGAGCACTGACTGCGCGCCCGCCCTGCCGGAGCTGTTCGGCGGGGCGGGCGGCTTGTTTATTTGAAACGGGAGGTCCTATGTACGTCTATACCCTGGGACAGTGGCTGCTGTTCTTCTTTCTGTACTGCTTCCTCGGCTGGGTGTGGGAGTCCTGCTATGTCTCCGCCAAGCAGCACCGGTGGGTGAACCGGGGCTTTCTCCACGGCCCCCTGCTGCCCATCTACGGCTTCGGGGCGGTCCTCATCCTGTGGGCCACCCTCCCGGTGCGGCAGAGCCTGCCGCTGATCTTTCTGCTGGGGATGCTGGCCGCCACGGCGCTGGAATACGTCACCGGCGCCGCCATGGAGGCCCTGTTCAAGGTCCGGTACTGGGACTACTCCCACCAGCCCTGCAACCTCCACGGCTATATCTGCCTCACCAGCTCCCTGGCCTGGGGGGCCTTCTCCATCCTGCTGGTGCGGGTCCTCCACCCGCCCTTTGAGGATCTGGTGCTGTGGCTGCCCCCCTTCCTGACGGACGCCCTGGCCTGCGTGCTGACAATCTATACCACCGCGGACACCGTCCGGTCCTTCCAGGCCGCCATGGACCTGCGGGAGGTCCTCACCAAGCTCACGGAGGAAAACGAGGACCTGCGGCGCTTGGCCAAGCGGGTGGAGGTGTACTCCGCCTTTGCGGAGGATGACCTGCGCCGCTTCCGGGAGAAAACCGAGGTGGACCGGCTCCAGCGGCAGGAGCGCTGGGAGGATACCCTCCAGCAGATGCGGGACGCCCACATCAAGCGGGCCCGCCGGCGGCAGCTGCTGCTGGAGGAGTCCCTCCGCCGCCGGACCGGCGCCAAGCTGACGGCTCTGGCCAATATCCGGGAGGCGCTGGAGGCGTATCAGAAGCGGCTGCAGGATGCCAAGGACCTCACCGGCGAGGCGCTGGAGGCCCGGCTGGCAGAGGTATCCCAGCTGCTGGAAAAGCTGCGGGACCGGGAGGAGGACATCCGCACCCGTACTGCCAATCACTACAATCAGGCGCTGCGGATCCTGCGGGGCAACCCCTCCGCCACCGCCAAGGCCTTTTCCGAGGCACTGGAGTCCCTGCGGAAACTGGGGGACCGCCGGGAAGATGAGGATTGACGCAAACAGCGGCACAGCCTTTTGGCTGTGCCGCTGCTGTCATTCAGGAGGGAATTGGCTCCTCCCCGGCGGGCGGGGCCGGCGGGAAGTTCAGGAGCCGCCGGATCACCAGGGCGTACACCGCGACGCTGACGATGGGGCCCAGAATGTCGGAAATGGGTTCGGCGTAAAAGGTGGCCCGGGCGCCGAAGGCCGCCGGCAGGGCGAACAGGGCGATGAAGTACACCACCTTCCGGAAGGCGGACAGGGGCAGGGAGACCTGCACCTTCCCCATGCCGGTGAAGCCGTCCACAATGGCGTACTGGATGCCCAGGGGGATGATGGCCAGGGTGCAGACGTGGATGGCGTCCAGGGCCTCCGCCGCCAGCGCCGGCTCCGTGGTGAAGAGGGCCACAAACAGCCCGCCTCCCAGACGGGAGAGCAGGAACAGCGCCGTCACATAGGCGACGCACAGGATGGCGATGAAGCCCTGGGCCTTCAGGATCCGGTCCCGCCGCCGGGCGCCGTAGTTGTAGGCCAGGATGGTGCCGGTGCCGGCGGAGATGCCTCCCAGGGGCATGGTGACCACCAGCATGAAGCTCTGGGCGATGGTGGCGCAGGTCACCAGCCGGTCCCCCAGCTCCGCCCCGCCGTAAGACTGGAGGATGGCATTCATGGCAATGATCATCACATTGTCCACGCCGATGATGAGGAAGGGCGTCATGCCCACCGCCAGGATCCGCAGCATCACCCGGGGATCATAGCCCCCGAAGGAGATGGGGATGGGCACGGACTTGCTGAACAGGAACCGCAGTACATACAGGCAGCTGCCCAGCTGGGACAGCACCGTGGCCACGGCGGCCCCGGCCACCCCCATGTCCAGGAGGAAGATGAACACCGGGTCCAGCACGATGTTCAGCGCCGCCCCCAGCATGACGGAGATCATGCCCTTCTTGGCGTAGCCCTGGCAGATGATGAACTGGTTCAGCCCCAGGGCCAGCAGGTTGAACACCGTGCCCGTCAGATACACGGAGAAGTAGGTGTTGGCGTAGCCATAGGTGGCGTCGCTGGCGCCGAAGGCCATCAGCATAGGCTGCCGCAGGGGGAACACCACCGCCATCAGCGCCACGGAGCAGACGCACAGCATCAAAAAGCTGTTGGAGAGGATGCGCCGGGCCTCTTCCGTCTTGCCCGCCCCCATGCGGATGCTCATGAGGGGCGCGCCGCCCACGCCGATGAGGGAGGCGAAGGCGCCGATCATGGTGACCACCGGGCCGCAGACCCCCACCCCCGCCAGGGCCGTCTCCCCGATCACCGGGATGTTGCTGATGTAGATGCGGTCCACGATGCTGTACAGCACGCTGACGAACTGGGCCAGCATACTGGGAATGGCGATCCGCAGCACCAGGGGCCGGATGGGGTCCGTGCCCAGATTGTTCTCCAGCTTCATAGCAGGTCTCTCCCCAAATACACGAAAATCGGGCTGCCCATATCGGACAGCCCTCTCATTATAATACAAGATTTTCAGTTTGCAACCCCGGATTCACTGCGGAGGATGGCGGAGAGCTTCTGGCACAGTACTGCGCTGTCCCTGAAATACCCCTGCACCACACGGTCACCGCATCCCAGTTTGTTGCTCCCTGCAATCAAGCCAAGATGGTCCTTCTTCCCGTCCGAGACACTGTCCAGAAATACACACTTCTCTCCGATAGGAACCAGACGGTCTCCGGTCAGAGAGGAGAGACACAGGTGGTAAAAGTATTCCTCCAGCGCCTCTTGGACGGCCTCTGCCGCCGGTGTCCCCGGCTCCAGGACAGAGGAAACCGGTTCCTTGACGGTCCAGCTTCCATCTTCCTGCGTCTCCAACTCTGTAACTGTTAGAGTAAAAGGCTGGTCAAAGGCAAACGCTTCCCCCAGGGATCGGGGCCACAGCATCCAGGCGGCAAAGGCCAGAAGAGCCGCTGCCAGCAGAACCAGGACGATTCGTCTCACACCTCGGGCCATGGCGCTCTCCCCTTCCACCGTTTTTTCCAACGTATCATACGCAGTGGGGCTTGTCAAGGGGTTTCCCTGCGTCAAATCCCCCGCAGGTCAAAGTCCGGGGTGTACTCCTCCCTGGCGGAGGTCCGCTCCTGGGTGTAGCCGTCGGTGATGCCGCAGTTCTCCATGTACTCTACCGCCGCCCGGTACTCCGCCCGTGTCACGTGGCGGGCCAGGTTCCCCACAGCCCCCGGCTGGGGGGTGTACTGGGCCATCAGGGAGAACAGCACCTCCCCGGGGCGGAAGGTCTCCGACACCCAGTCGATGACCCGTCTGGTATTCTCCAGCTCCCCCGGCAGCAGCAGGTGGCGGATCAGCACGCCCCGTTTGAGCAGGCCGTTTTCCATTTGGTAGGGCCCGGTCTGGCGGAACATCTCCAAAATGGCCCGGCTGGCCCAGTCAAAGTAGTCCGCCGCGGCGGAGTATTTCCGGGCGGGTTCCGGCAGGGCGTACTTCAGGTCCGGCAGATACACCTGGACTCTTCCTTCCAGCCGCCGGAGGGTCTCCGGCTTCTCGTAGCCGCCGCAGTTCCACACCACCGGCACGGGCCATCGCTCGTCTCCCAAAGCCTCCAGAACGGCGTCTGTAAAGTGGGTGGGGGTCACCAGGTCCAGGCAGGCGGCGCCCTGATCGATCAGCTGGTGAAAGATCTCCCGGAGCCGTTCCACCGTCAGGACCTTCCCCACCTCCCCCTGGGAGATGGGCTTGTTCTGGCAAAAGCAGCACCGGAGATTGCAGCCGGAGAAGAACACCGCCCCGGCACCGTGGTCCCCCACGAGACACGGCTCCTCCCAGAGGTGGAGCATGGCCCGGGCCGCCACGGGAAGGCTGGGCTGGCGGCACACGCCGCCCCGCTTCGTCTCCGTCCGCTCCGCGCCGCACTCCCGGGGGCAGAGATTGCAGATCATAATTCCTCCGGGTGGAAGTCCGGCCCCAGGTCCCCAGCCATCCAGTGCCTGCGGCACAGGCCGATGTACTGGTCGTTGGCCCCCAGCACCACCTGCTCGCCCTCCTTGAGGACCTTGCCGGTGTGGTCGAACCGGGCGTTGAAGGTGGCCTTCTTGCCGCACCAGCAGATGGTCTTGACCTCCTCGATCTTGTCCGCCATCACCAGCAGAGCCTCGCTGCCGGGGAACAGGTCCCCCTTGAAGTCCGCCCGCAGGCCGTAGCAGATGACGGGGATGCCCAGGTCGTCCACCAGGCCCACCAGGTACATGACCTCCTCCTTTGTCAGGAACTGGGCCTCGTCCACGATGACGCAGGCGTTCTGCTGCAGCTCCATGACGGACAGCTGCTGCATCTCGTCAAAGTAGATGCAGGGGTAGGTGAGGCCGATGCGGGAGACCACCATGTGGTCCCCGTCCCGGGTGTCCAGCCGGGGCTTCACCAGCAGGGTCTTCTGTCCCCGCTCCTCGTAGTTGAACCGGGTCATCAGGGCGTTTGCGGTCTTGCTGGAGCCCATGGCCCCGTATTTGAAATAGAGCTGTGCCATTATGTATCGTTCTCTCCCTCGTTGTTCGTTCTCTCTGTATCCTCATTTGTCCCATAGATGATGCGGCGGTTGATCTCCTCGGAGGGGGATGTCCCGCCCGGTCGCAGCCGGTGGTGTCCACCACCAGCTTCCGGCACGTCTCACAGTGCCAGGCCAGCTTGTAGTCACTCCAGAATCCCCCGTCTCCCCGGAGGTACAGGGTACCGTCCGGATCTGTCAAACGAAAGGTGCCGGGACGCTCCCACATAACGCGGACCAAATCCTGGCCGCCCACCAGGTACCCCACCTGCATCTCTCCTCCGCACCAGGGGCAGGTCATGGGCGGCGGGCTCTGGGCCTCCGCGTCCTCGGATTCCCACGGCGCTCTCCACATGCTCCAGTCCTGGGGTTCGCCGGAAGGCTACGCCTGGGGCGTCTCCGCCTGGCCTCTCTTTCGCTCCGGCTTCCAGTCCCAGGGGTCCTCTCCCTTTTTTCTGAAGAACATCACGACTCCTCCTCGTCCTCCGTCCGGGCCTGCCGGACGTGGGCATCAAACCGCTCCCCCGTCCGCCTGGGCAGAAAGGAGATGGGCGCCGGCGTCTCCCGGCCGTGGTAGTAGCACCACAGCCACCGGAGGCACCAGATCAGCTTGCGGATCAGCAGGGCCAGCAACAGCAGCCCCGCCACATTGATGAGCTCCATGGTCACTTGTCCTTCTCGTCCTCGTCGTCCACTTCCTTGTAGTCCACCGTGTACACGGGACCGTGGAACTTGGGCTCCTGCTTGTCCTGGTCCCGATAGCGGGCGGAGGTCTTTTTCAGCCGCCGCGCCACCAGGATCACCGCCGCGATGAGCAGGATGGGCACCGCGAACCGCAGCGCCACCAGCAAAATGCCTCCCAGCAGCCGAAACAGCGTCAGAGGCAGTCCCACCAGCAAGCCCATTTGTCAGTCCTCCTTCCAGCCGCTCAGGCGGCAGAGCCAGCCCACGGACGGCAGATAATCTTTTTCAAATCTCGGGTCCACGCCCCAGGCGGCGGCGATGTCCTGGACATCCTCCGCGGTAAAGGGCGCCCCTGTCCCCCGGCGGGCAATGCCCGCCCGGGCGGCGAGAAGCTCTCCCTCCGTCATGGGGCCTACATCCATGTAAACCCAGTATCCATACCGGATCTGCCGGCGGATCAGCCTGCTGGAGAGGGCCCGCTCCCAACAATAGTATGCCTTCCGGTCACTGACATCAAATCGTTGGACCTCATCAAACACAGCGGCCCAGTGCTCCCATTCCGCATCTTCATACCAATCCTCAGAGGGCGGCAGGTGCCGGGCTTCCGCCCCCGGCAGGGTATCCCGGAACACCACCAGCACAAAGCCATCCATTGGCGGGGAGACGAACAGCCCATCTCCCTGCCGGGCCGCGGCCAGGCCCGTGGCCCAGTTGGCCCGCTGGCCCGACACGTCCAGAAACTCCATCACCCGCTCCGGGTCCTCACAGCGGACGGCCAGCCAGGAGATCTCCGTCCCCAGGGGCTCCGGGATGTCCGGCTCGTCGGAGAGCAGCACGGGCTGCTCCGGAAAGGCCCGCCACCACTCCGGCTGCCACTGGGGCTTCGCCTCCGCCTGACGATTCAGTGTCCGGAGCTTTCGGATGCCCCAAACGGCCATCACCAGTAAGATTGTCCCCCAAAAGAGTACCTTGACCGCATCTGCGCTCATTCCATCTCCCCCAGGCGGCGTTTCGCCTCATCGTAGTACCTGGCAAAAGCCGAGGGCACGGCCCGCTCGCCCAGCTCTCCGTCATTTGCCCAGATCAGGTCCGCCGGACCATCTCCCGTGACCTCCAGCGTATAGCCGGTCATGTGCCACTCCACGTGGGTGAAGATGTGCTTGGCGGTCAGGCGGCTCTCCCACTGTTTGGGGGTGAGGCCCCAACTCTCCACCGCAGCGGAGGCCCCGGCCTCGTCCAGCTCTCCCTCCACATTGGGGAACTCCCACAGCCCCGCCAGCAGTCCGGTCTTTGGCCGCTTCCGCAAAGCCACCTGCCCCTGCCGCAGCAGCAGGAACACCGTCCGCTCCTCCACCCGGCGGGGCTTCTTGGCTCCCTTCACCGGCAGGTCCTCCGCCGTGCCCCGGAGACGGCCCAGGCAGAAGTCCCGGGCCGGGCACTCCAGGCACCGGGGCGGGCCGTTGGGGGCGCAGACCGTGGCCCCCAGCTCCATGGTGGCCTGGTTGAAGACGCGGATGTCCTCTTCCGTCTCCGGCATGACGGCCTGGACCCGGGCCCGGACAGCCTTTTTGACCTTGGGGTCCGCGATGTCGTCATGGCAGTCCGTCAGCCGCATCACCACCCGCAGCACATTGCCGTCCACCGCTGCCTCCCGCTTTCCAAAGGCGGCGGAGGCGATGGCGCTGGCGGTGTAGTCCCCGATCCCCGGCAGGGCCAGCAGCTCCTGATACGTCTCCGGGAACCGGCCGCCGCTCTCCGCCACGATCCGGGCGGTCTTTTGCAGGTTCCGGGCCCGGCTGTAGTAGCCCAGGCCCTCCCACAGCTTCATCAGCCGCTCCTCCGGGGCGGCGGCCAAAGCCTCCACCGTGGGGAAGGCCGTGAGAAACCGGGCGTAATACCCCAGCACCGCCGCCACCCGGGTCTGCTGCAGCATGATCTCCGACACCCAGATCCGGTAGGGGTCCCGGGTCCGCCGCCAGGGCAGATCCCTGGCATTGGCCCGGTACCAGTTCAGCAGGGGCTCCGGCAGATCCTGTAAGATGTTTTCAGTTGTCAAATTCTCTTGGGACATGGTATGATTGTACCATATCCGCGAAACGGATATGGCACCCTTTCCGAACTTCCGCCGCCGGGCCGCCGCCGGCCCCCAGGCGCTGCGTTTCGCTTATTGTACCACATCCGGCGCAAACTTCCCACCCCCTGGGCAAAAATTTTGAAAGGCCCTTGACCTTCCCCCGGGTGGAAGGTGTATCCTACCCACAGATATGAGGTGATGGGATTGAAGATCAACGAGGTGGAATCCCTGGTGGGTATCACCCGGAAGAACATCCGCTTCTATGAGGCGGAGGGGCTCCTCTCCCCCCGGCGGAACAGCCAGAACGGCTATCGGGACTACGGAGCCCCGGAGGTGGATGCCCTGCGGCGGATCAAGCTGCTGCGGAAGCTGGGGGTGCCCCTGGAGGAGATCCGGCAGATGCAGCAGGGGGCCTATACGGTGGGAGACGGCATGCGCCGTCATCTCATCGCGCTGGAGCGGGAGCGGAAGAACATCGAGTCCTCCATCCGCCTGTGCGCCGGCCTCACAGACCGGCAGGAACGGCTGGAGGACCTGGACGCCCAGGTGCTTCTGGAGGAGATGGCCCGCATGGAACGGGAGGGAACGACCTTTATGAACAAGCAGAAACAGGATACGAAGCGCCGCCGGTATGTGGCGCCTGTGGTCGCCGCGATTTTGATGGCGGTCCTGATGGTGGGGCTGATCTGGCTCTTCCTCTGGGCCTTTGCCGTGGATCCGGCGGGGGCGCCGCCGCTGCCGGTACTGGCCCTGTTGGTGGCCATCCCCCTGGCGGTGGTGGTGGGCGTGATCATCGCCCTGGTCCAGCGGATTCGGGAGATCGAACAGGGGGAGGAGGACGATGCGAAACGGTATTGAACCGGCCCGGGAGCGGCGGCCCATCCTCTCCGCCGCTGCGGGATCAGCTTCTGGAAATCGAGAAAGGAGAACGATATGATTCTGTTGACAATTGACAACGTCCCCGGCAGGGAGATCGAGGCCCTGGGCCTGGTGAAGGGCACGGTGGTCCAGTCCAAGAACTTCGGCAAGGACTTTATGGCGGGCATGAAGACCATTGTGGGCGGCGAGATCAAGGGCTATACGGAGATGCTGATCGAGGCCCGGCAGATCGCCACCAAGCGGATGGTGGACGAGGCGGAGGCCCTGGGGGCCGACGCCGTGGTGGGCCTGCGGTACGGCTCCGCCTCCGTGATGCAGGGGGCGGCGGAGGTCATCGCCTACGGCACGGCAGTGAGGTTCCTGGGATGACTGTCACCTTTCTGGACCACAGCGGCTTTCTGGTGGAGCTGCCGTCGGTGACCCTGCTCTTCGACTGGTGGAAGGGGGCGCTGCCGCCCCTGCCGGCGGGAAAGCCCCTGCTGGTGTGCGCCAGCCACCGGCACCCGGACCACTTCGATCCGAAGATCTTCACGCTGGACGACGGACAGCGGGAGGCCCGCTTCCTCCTGGGCAAGGGCATCCGCCTGACGGACCGGAACCGGGAAAAATGGGGACTTTCAGCGGAGACCGCCGCCAGGTGCCAGGTGCTTTCCGGCGGGGAGACCGCCTCTCCCCTGCCCGGTGTCACCGTGGAGACGCTGTCCTCCACCGACGAGGGCGTGGCCTTCCTGGTGACGGCGGATGGACGGACCATTTTCCACGCCGGAGACCTGAACTGGTGGCATTGGGAGGGAGAGGCTCCCGGCTGGAATCGGAATATGGAGGTGGATTTCAAGCGGTACGCCGAGCCCCTCCGGGGCCGGGCCATCGACCTGGCCATGCTGCCCCTGGACCCCCGGCTGGGAGAGGACGGCTTCCGGGGTCCCCGGTACTTTCTGGAGCTGGCGGAGATCCGCCGCTTCCTGCCCATGCACCAGTGGGGGGATTTCCTCTTTACAAATCAGTTCCTGTCGTGCTATACTTCATACAGTTCTCGGACTGTGTGCGTTAACAGAGCCGGGCAGACTTTTACATTTGAGGAGGAATCAGGCGCATGAAGATCGACGGCAACGAGCTGGCGATTCAGCAGAATGACTTGGACCGGGAGGGCCGCCATGCGGAGGCCATGGCCATCAAGCGGGAGTTCCTGAAGCAGGTGCGGGAGAGCGGCGACCACTGTCCCTGCAAGCAGGCCTGTCCCCATCATGGCAACTGCTTCGAGTGTGTGACGCTGCATCGGGGCCATCGGGATCATCTGCCCATGTGTATGTGGGACATGGTGAACGAGCGGCTCCACAAGCTCTCCCTGCTGACAGAGGGGACGCTGCAGTCCTATGAGGAGGCGCACCGTTGAGGCGCTTCCCGCGCAAAAACGCCCGTGCCGGCCGGCACGGGCGTTTTCTTGTGCTTTGAATCAGGACTGCTCCGGAAGGATCAGGCAGCTGCCCGTCACATCGGGGCCATAGGCCGCCAGCTCCGCCACAAAGTCAGTGGTCTCGCTGGCGGCGGTGACCGCCGCCTCCAGGGCTGGAATCTGGTCCGCCGTGGCGGCGGCGCAGATCCGGTCCACCAGGGGCGCGATGTCCGCCAGCACCAGTCCGGCGGTGTTATCCCGGCCGGAGGTGAGGACCTCTGCCGGCAGCTCGATGGCGAGCTCCACCTCATACTCCGCCAGGGCGGTCTTCAGCTCCTCCAGGAAGGCGCGGATGCTCTCCGCCCGGTCGGCGCCGTTGTAGTCGATCTTGTCCAGAGGGCCTGTTGTGGGATAGCCCACGTCCGTCAGCAGGATCTCATCAAAGCCCAGGTCCGCGATCTCCTGCGCCAGGCTGCACAGGTACTGCCGGGCCGCCGGCTTGCTGGGATCCAGCCAGTTCATGTCGTTCCCGTCGTAGTAGATATAGCCGCCGGTGTTCTTCAGGCCCATGTTTTCCACATCCGCTTTCGCGGCGATGGGGTCCAGGAAGCAGCTCATGGCGGCGATGGTGTGGAAGCTGCTCTCTGTCACCTCGGTCAGGGCCGCGGCGGTGTCCTCCGCCGTGGTGACGGTGCCGGCCGCCGCTCCAGTGGCCGCGAAGTAGATGTGCCCGGTGCCGTCCTTCAGCGTGACGGCTGCGGCGTTATAGGCGGGCGCGGACATGACCGTAGCCCCCATCCAGGCCTCCTGCCAGGCCGCCTGGGTCAGAGGCGCGGCGGCAGCGGAAAAGGCCGCCAGCTCCTCGGGCTTCTCCGGTTCCTGGACGATGATCTCCACGTTCTGGTCCTCCTGGGGATCCTCCTCCGGGACGGGAGGCGTCTCCTGCGCCTGCCAGGGCGGCGTGAAATGGGCCTGGCCGTTCTCGTCATAGACGATATATTCCTGGGCCCACAGGAATCCAAGCGCCGCCAGGATCACCAGCACCAGCACCGCCGCCAGCGCGGCCTTTCCCTTGGAGCCCCGGCCCCGATAGCTGCGATAGCCCTTGGTGCCTCCCATGACCTCACCTCACTTCCGGAGATTCCGCGCTCCTGCCCCTCAGGGCTGGATGGCGTTGAGCTTGTTCACCCGCCGGGCGTGGCGGCCGCCCTCAAAGTCCGTGGAGAGGAATACCTCCACCATCCGCTCCGCCAGGTTCTTGCCGGTGAAGCCGGCGCCGATGGCCAGCATGTTGGCGTCGTTGTGGCGGCGGGTCATCTCCGCCTCCAGAGAGTCGGCGCAGTGGGCGCAGCGGATGCCCTTCACCTTGTTGGCAGCGATGGAGATGCCGATGCCGGTGGTGCAGATGACGATGCCGTAGTCATACTCACCGGAGGCCACCGCCCGGGCCGCCGCCTCGCCGAAGTCGGGGTAGTCGCAGCTCTCCGTGGAGTAGCAGCCGAAGTCCTTGTACTCGTGGCCCAGCTTCTCCAGAAGCTGGATGATGTCGCATTTCAGCGCGTAGCCGCCGTGATCGGAACCCAGGGCGATTTTCATGGTATCGGTCTCCTTTTCAAATCAATTCGCCCCCTGCCGGGGTGCGTTCTGGAACAGGCTTATTATAGCCAATTTTTTCCCGAAATGCAAATTACAAATCATGCCACTGCGGTTTTCCGCCCCGGAAGGTGCAGAATCGCCGGAATCCGCTCTCCCGCAGCAGAGCCTGTCCCTCCCGGACGGCGCAGCCCACGGCCTCCGGCGCGTGGGCGTCGGTGCCCAGGGTGACGATCTCGCCCCCCAGGCCGCGGTACATCCGCAGCCACTTCCCGTCCGGCAGCGGGGTGTTGCCCCGGTTGGTGTTCAGCTCGATGCCGATGCCCTTGGGGATGATGATGCGGAAGATCTCCTCCATCTCCGGCTCAAATCCGTCAAAGGTCACGTGCATCCCCCGGTTCTCGTTGAGATACCGCAGGGGCAGGGTCAGATGGCCCAGCACCTGGAACCTTCCCCACTCCGCCAGCTTCTTCACCTGGCCCAGATAGTCAGCCAGACACGCCTGGGTCTCCGCCTTGTCCCGGGGGGTGAGGAAGTAGAGGTCCCGGCCGTCCATCTTCTCCGACAGGGTGTGGATGGAGCCGATGCAAAAGTCCAGCGCCGGGGCCTGGGCCAGCATCCGCTCCATCCGGTCAATGCCCCAGACCGCGTCTCCCAGCTCCGCCCCCAGCCGCAGGGTGATCCGGTCCCCCACTGCCGCCTGGGCGGCGCGGAACTCCGCCAGCATGGGGGCCCAGTCATAGGACTCCCGGGGCTCCGTGGTGCCGAAGCGGATGGGCTCCACATGGTCGGTGAAGCACAGCTCCTGAAACCCCAGCCGGATGGCGGCCTCCGCCAGTTCCGTCATGGAGGCGGAGGCGTCCGGCGAGACCCGGGAGTGGACGTGATAGTCGGCTAGATACATGGATTCCTCACTTCTTGAACTTCTTGAAGAAGTCCTTCCGGCCCTGGGTCTCGCTCTCGCCCATGGCCTCCGCGAACTTCTTCAGGGCTTCCTTCTGCTCCTTGTTCAGATTCTTGGGGGTCTCAATGTAGACGGTGACGTACTGGTCGCCCCGGCCCCGGCCGTTGATGGAGGGGATGCCCTTGCCCTTCAGGCGGAAGGTGGTGCCGGACTGGGTGCCCTCCGGCAGGGTGTACTTCACCTTGCCGTCGATGGTGGGGATCTCCAGCTCCGCGCCCAGGACCGCCTGGGTGAAGGTGATGGGCGCCTCACACAGGACGGAGGTGCCCTCCCGCCGGAACAGCTCATGGGGCCGGACGGTGATGGTGATCAGCAGATCGCCCGCCGGGCCGCCGTTCTTGCCGGCGTTGCCCTGACCGCGGATGGAGATGGTCTGCCCATTGTCGATGCCGGCGGGGATGCTGGCCTGGATGGTCTTTTTCTTGCGGAGCAGGCCGCTGCCCCGGCAGTCCTTGCAGGGCTGGTGGATGATGCGGCCCTTGCCGCCGCACTTGGGGCAGGGAGAGGAGGTGGCGAACACGCCCATGGGAGTCTGCCGCCGGACCTGGACCGTGCCGGTGCCGTGGCAGTCCGGGCACACCTCCGGCGAGGTACCGGGGGCGCAGCCGTTGCCGTGGCAGGTGTCGCAGGTCTCGTACCGCTCCACGGTGACTTCCTTCTCGCAGCCGAAGGCCGCCTCCTCAAAGCTGATGGCGATGGACATTCGGATGCTCTCGCCCCGCTGGGGGGCGTTGGGGTTGGTCCGCCGGCCGCCGCCGAAGCCGCCGCCGAAAAAGCTGCCGAAGATGTCCCCCAGGTCGCCGAAGTCGAAGCTGCCGTCGAACCCTCCGCCGCCGAAGCCTCCGGCACCGAAGTTGGGATCCACGCCGGCGTGGCCGTACTGGTCATACCGGGCCTTCTTGTCCGGGTCGGAGAGGACCTCGTAGGCCTCGTTGACCTCCTTGAACTTCTCCTCCGCCGATTTGTCCCCCGGATTCAGGTCCGGGTGGTATTTCCGGGCCATTTTTTTATAGGCCTTTTTGATCTCATCTGCCGAGGCACCCTTGTTGATGCCAAGGACTTCATAGTAATCGCGTTTCTGTTCTGCCATAGAATCACCAACTTTTCCATTAGGAATTAGAAATTAGGAATGAGGAATTGTGATGTCCGGCGGAGCCGGACGGATTTTGTGGCTCGATCCGCCTGGGGCAGATCCCATAAATTCCTAATTCCTAACTCCTAATTCCTAACTCGTGAGAGCGTGCCGCGCAGGCGGGGCGATGCCCCGCCCGCGCGGCCGCGTGGCGTCTGATTTCTCTGCTTACTTCTTGTTGTTGTCGTCATCGTCGACCACCTTGTAGTCGGCGTCATAGTACTGGCCCTGCTGGCCGCCGGCGTCGGGGCCGGTCTGCTGGGCACCGCCCTGGGCGCCCTGGGGGTTGGCGTTCTGATACAGCTTCTCGCTGACGGCGTAGAAGGCCTGGGTCAGCTCGTCGGTGGCGGTCTTGATGGCGGCGGTGTCCGTGCCCTTCAGGGCCTCCTTCAGCTTGTCGATGCCGGCCTGGACCTTGCTCTTGTCATCGGCGGGGATCTTGTCGCCCATCTCGGAGAGGGTCTTTTCGCTCTGGTAGACCATCTGGTCGGCCTGGTTGCGGACCTCGACCTCCTCCTTCATCTTCTTGTCCTGGGCGGCATACTGCTCGGCTTCCTTCACAGCCTTCTCAATGTCCTCCTTGCTCATGTTGGAGGAGGAGGTGATGGTGATGTGCTGCTCCTTGCCGGTGCC
>CDYT01010013.1_pt1 | contig 27375 bp, 25 predicted proteins | sample 557541 | NCBI WGS metagenome assembly CDYT01 (sample SAMEA3182060, study PRJEB8094) | gut metagenome | biome: human; feature: gut; material: Stool; isolation source: human stools | place: Canada | collected 2013-01-15
AAAATGTATGAGGACTGGTCTGCCGGACGCATTACAGAATACAATTTCAATATGCTGTCCGAAAAGTATCAGGGCGAACAGCGAGAATTGGACGCAAAAATTGAACGGCTTCACGAAGCGATGGAGGCCGCCGCCCAGACAGCGGTTGACGCTGAAAAGTGGATAGGTCTGATGAAACAGTATGTCAATCCCACAAAATTGACGGCCGAACTTTTGAATACGCTGATTGAAAAAATCGTTGTCCATGAAGCGGTCAAAGGTGAGGACGGAAGCCGGGAACAGGAGGTAGAAATCTTCTACCGCTTTATCGGCAAAATTGATTAAATGACACCAATATTTTTAACTATGTGATACCGGAAAATGCCTGCCGGATCTGACAAAGTTGGAGACGCTGGCGGAGATCCTGCATGTCGGCATGCTGGACCTGATGCAGTGCGGCGCGGCGGGCGCGGCACCTGCCGCCCGCCAGGCCCCGGCGGATACCCCGTCCGGTCCGGCGGAGCGGAGCCGGCGGCAGCAGGTCAGAGGCGCGGCGCTGCTCCTGATCTTCACGGCGCTGGTGATCTTCTTTCAGTATTTTCCCCTTCACCGGGTGGCCCTGGTCTGGCAGCCCAGCTGGTATGAGACGGGGGAGATCTCCCTGCTGGCCTACGTTGGCTCCCGGGAGGACCTGCGGACCGCCCAGCCGGTACTGGACCTGGCGGAGCAGGCGTTTTCCACCCTGGGCCTGACCCAGGCGGAGGCCGCGGCCCGCTATGGCAAATTGAGCCGCTACTGCTTCCCACGGGATATATTCCCGGAGGTCGTCCGGGAGGAGCACACCCTGGAGCTGTGGTCCGCCCACTTTGACAGCAGTTATGGCCAGATGTGGGTGTACTATTCCCAGGCCGGCTACGACGAAACGGACACCCGAAGGACCGGCAGTTTCCGGATCCCCTCCCTCTGGTACCTGGAGCGGACCCCGGACGGGGCGTGGGAGGTCATTTCCATCAAGGAGCATCCTTAGCCCGGCGGTCAAAAACGGGGCCGTTTCTTTGTTCCCCTTGGGGATTGTATTTTTCCGGGAAATCCGATACAATATGGACGCTGTAACATCTGTATCACAAAGGAGGACCCCCATGAGACTGGTATCCTGGAACGTCAACGGCCTGCGGGCCTGCCTGGGCAAGGGCTTTCTGGATTTCTGCGCCGTGGCCAACGCGGACGTCATCTGCCTGCAGGAGACGAAGATGCGCCCGGAGCAGGCGGCCTTTGACCTGCCGGGCTATCACCGCTACTGGAACAGCGCCGACAAGGCCGGCTACTCCGGCACCGCCGTGTTCACCAGGCAGGAGCCTCTGGCCGTCACCTACGACTTCGGCATCGATGAGCACCGCCACGAGGGCCGGGTCATCACCGCGGAGTACCCGGACTTCTATCTGGTGTGCTGCTACACCCCCAATTCCAAGGACCAGCTGGCCCGGCTGGACTACCGCATGGCCTGGGAGGACGACATCCGGGACTATCTGCTGGAGCTGGACGCCAAAAAGCCCGTGGTGTACTGCGGGGACCTGAACGTGGCCCATCAGGAGATCGACATCAAAAATCCCGGCCCCAACCGCCGGAACCCGGGCTTCACCGATGAGGAGCGGGAGAAGATGACGAAGCTGCTCTCCAGCGGGTTTATCGACACCTTCCGGTACCTGTACCCCGACAAGACCGGAGCCTACTCCTGGTGGAGCTACCGCTTCAACGCCAGGAAGAACAACGCCGGGTGGCGGATCGATTATTTCATCGTCTCCGACCGGCTGAAGGACAAGATCAAAAACGCCGACATCTGGAGCGAGGTGACCGGCAGCGACCACTGCCCGGTGGTGCTGGACCTGGACATCTGATCCCATGTGAGAAAACCGGCGCATCAGAAAGAGCCCAACGCGGTCCCTGCGGACCCGCATCATGAGCAACCGAGATAAGGAGTGACTACTATGGCAGAACCCATGAAATATGGGCAGACGGAATTTGAAGTCCATCTTCCCCCGGAACTGATCGCAGCGGAGCTGGAGCCCAACCAGGTGGACCTGCCCCGGCGGACCACGGCGGAGCACATCCGCTGGGCCCTGGACCATCCCATTGACTCCGCGCCGCTGAAATCGCTGGTGAAGGCCGGCGACAAGGTGTGCGTCGTCATCTCTGACGTCACCCGCCGCTGGCAGGCGCCGGACACCTATATCCCCATCCTGATCGGGGAGCTGGAGGCCGCCGGCATCCGGGATGAGGACATCCTGATCCTCTCCGCCACCGGCACCCATCGCCAACAGACAGAGGAGGAGAAGATCGGCCTTGTGACAAAGGCCGTTTACGACCGGATTCAGGTGGTGGACCACGTCTGCACGGACCAGGAGAACCTGGCCTATGTGGGCACCACCAGCTACGGCACGCCGGTGTGGCTGGACAAGCGGGCCCTGGCCTGCGACAAGATCATCCTCACCGGCGGCGTGGTGTACCACTTCATGGCGGGCTACGGCGGCGGCCGCAAGAGCATCCTGCCGGGCATCGCCGGCCGGGAGACCATCATGAAAAACCACAACCTGGCCCTGAACCCCGGCATCGGCAGCGGCTCCAACCCCAAAGTCCGCAGCGCCAACATGAACTCCACCAACCCGGTCCACGCGGACATGATGGAGGCCTGCTCCATGGTCAGTCCCACGTTTTTGCTGAACGTGGTGGTGAACGACGAACAGGAGATCATCGCCGCCTTTGCCGGCAACTGGGTCACCGCCCACCGGGCGGCCTGCGATCTGGTGGACCGGATGTACGGCGTGCCGGTGCGGGAAAAGACCCCCCTGGTCATCGCCAGCGCCGGCGGCTATCCCAAGGACCTGAACTTCTACCAGACCATCAAGACCCTCTCCAATGCCCTGGAGGTGGTGGCCGACGGCGGCACCCTGATCCTGGTGACCAAGTCGGAGGAGGGCTTCGGCAGCGAGGACACCCAGCGGCAGATCGCCGGCCTCGCCACCATGGAGGCGCGGGAGAAGGACCTGCGGGAGAACTTCTCCATCGGCGCCTTCATCGGCTACCTCTTTGCCGAGAGCGCCGAAAAGTACCACATGATCGCCGTCACCGACATGGCCCAGGAGGACTTCGGCACCGCCAAGATCCATGTGGTCAAGACCCTGGACGAGGCGCTGGAGCTGTCCCGCCGGCTCAACGGCGGCAGGGACCTGCGGGCCACGCTGCTGCCCCACGGCGCCAACACCCTGCCCAAGTTCCAATAATGCGGCCGCGGGCCGGGAGGCGATCTGCTTCCCGGCCCGCGTTTTTTCACAGGAACCGCCTCAGCTCAGCAGGGCGTTCATCTCCTCGATCTCCAGGTCCTGGAGGGCCCAGTTGATGCCGTAGCCCACCACCTTGGAAAGGTCCCGCACCTGCTGGTCGATGTCCCGTGTGGTGACCATGAAGGGCTCGTGGTCCCGCAGCCGCTCCTCGTCGATCTTCTCCGCGCCGGACTCCTCCAGCACGTCCGCCGCCAGGGTGGCGGAGTCCACCACCGTGGGCACGCCGATGGCGAACACCGGCACCCCCAGGGTCTCCTGATTCAGGGCGGAGCGGTGATTCCCCACGCCGGAGCCGGGGATGATGCCGGTGTCGCTGAGCTGCACGGTGGCGCAGACCCGGCCGCACCGGCGGGAGGCCAGGGCGTCGATGGCCAGCACCAGGGCGGGCCGCACCTCCTCCACCAGTCCCCGCACCGCCTCGGCGGACTCCACGCCGGTGGTGCCCAGCACGCCGGTGCGGAAGGCCGCCACCGGCCGGAACCCGGCAAACTGCTTGGGCATGGCGGAGAGCAAGTGCCGGGTGATCAGCACGCTGTCCAGAGCCAGGGGGCCCACGGCGTCCGGCGTCATGGCCGCGTTGCCCAGGCCCACCACCAGGACGGCGCCCTCCGGCGGCAGCAGAGCCTTCAGCTCCGTGCCCACCGCCCGGACCGCCCGCTCGAAGAAGTCCGCCTTCCGCTGCCAGAAGGTGGTGAGGTCAATGGTGAAGTAGCTGCCCTGAGGCTTTCCCAGGGCCTCCTCCCCCCGGTGATCCAGAATGTCCACCCGGGTGACGGGGTAGCCCTCCAGCTTGGTCTTGGTGGCCTTCACCCCCATGAGGCGGGTGGTCCGCTCCGCGGACTCCTGCCAGAGCTCCCGGGCCTCCAGGGCCAGATCCGTGCGCTTGATGAACATGGTGCGCCGCCTCCCAAACACAAAATCTTGTGGTCTGGTCCCTAGGTTTTGCGTTCGGCGGCACGATATACAAATTTGGTCCGAAAAATATAAAAAAAGTCTTGCTTTTTGTGCCGTTCTTTGCTAAAATATCATTCTGCATGGTGGGAACTGGTTCCCACAGTCAAATTTTCTGCCTAAGGGAGGTGTTTGGTTTGCCGAATATCAAGTCTGCCAAGAAGCGCGTTCTGATCGCTGAGGTGCGCAACGCCCGCAACAAGGCCACGAAGTCCGAGCTGAAGACCGCCATCAAGAAGTTCGAGGCTGCTGCCGCAGAAGGCAATCGCACCGAGGCCGATGGCGCTTACAAGGTTGCAGTGAAGAAAGTCGATCAGGCTGTTGCCAAGGGCGTTCTGCACAAGAACACGGCCGCTCACCGCAAGAGCGCCATGACCCTGAAGCTCAACAAGATCGGCTGATCATATCGGGCTGAAAGGACATCCGTTCGGATGTCCTTTTTGTTTTTTCTGGACAGGTCCCTTTTCCCGATTCTGGCCCTTTTCTTTTCCACAAGGCGTGTTATAATCGACCATGAACACAATTTCTTTCGCAAGAGGTGACGCCTGTGACGCTGTTTGACACCCATGCCCACTACAATGACGACGCCTTTGACCGGGACCGGGAGGTCCTGCTGGACGCCCTGCCGGACGCTGGGGTGAGGGCTGTGGTGGTCCCCGGAGTGGATGTGGCCAGCTCCCGCTCCGCCCTGGCCCTGGCGGAGACCCGCCCCTGGCTGTTCGCCGCCGTGGGCTTCCACCCGGAGGACTGCGCCGGCTGTACCGACGCGGACTTCGACGCCATCCGGGAGCTGTGCCGCCGGGAGAAGGTGGTGGCCATCGGGGAGATCGGCCTGGACTACTACTGGGCGGAGAATCCGCCGAAGGAGTTCCAGCAGATGGTGTTCCGCCGCCAGCTCCAGATGGCGCTGGAGCTGGATCTGCCGGTGATCGTCCACGACCGGGAGGCCCACGGGGACAGCCTGGAGATCGTGAAGGAGTTCCCCGGCGTGCGGGGGGTGTTCCACTGCTTCTCCGGCAGCCCGGAGATGGCAGAGGAACTGCTGAAGCGGGGCTGGTACCTGGGCTTTGACGGGCCGGTGACCTACAAAAACGCCCGCCGGGCGCCGGAGGTGGCGGCCGTCACGCCCCTGGACCGGATCGTGGTGGAGACGGACGCCCCCTACATGAGCCCGGTGCCCAACCGGGGCAGGCGGAACGACAGCCGGAATCTCCCCTACATTGTGGAAAAGCTGGCGGAGTGGAAGGGCATCTCCCCGGCGGAGATGGCACAGCACACCTGGAACAACGGCCTGCGGCTGTTCGGGCTGGAGGAGAAGGTATGAAAAAAGCGTTTTTGATGGCCCTGGCCTGCCTGCTGCTGACGGGCTGCGGCGGAGCGGGGGAACCCCCGGAAAGCGCCACTCCGGAAGCAATTCCACAAGATACCGCGGACACCCTGCCGGAGCCCGCTCCGGTGGAGCCGATCTCCGCTCCCGCCGTGGTGACGGAGGGACAGGCGCCGGAGGAACTCTATGATTTGCCCACGGAGATCGTTTCTCTATACGACTGGCAGACCTCCGGCGAACCGCTGGCTCTGCTGGCGGAGATCCCTGAGCAGGAGATGGCCCTCTATGGCGTGGCCGATGGAGACACCCCTTACGTATTGTTCCGCTGGGGAGATACACTGGCGGAGTTTCCGAATTGGGTAATTGACACGCCAAAATCCGTGACGCCGGAGCTGCTGGCCCTGGACCTGGACGGTGACGGGGCCGCGGAGCCGGTGGTCGCCTGCTTTCAGGGCGGGAACCAGGTCAGCCGCTATGCCCTGCATGTCTTGCAGCAGTCCAGCGACACGTTGACGGACTGCCAGCTTCCGGAGTCCCTGTATGAGGAGCAGCTGTCCGCGCTGCTGACCCTGAGCGGCAGCGGTGAGACGCTGACCATCTCTCTGGGCAGTCAATCCATCGAGGCGGCCCTGCCGGAGGGGGTGCAGGCAGAGACTCTGGAACACCTGTGGACCGGAGCCTTTGTCTCTTGGTCGGAAGCTGGGGGCGTCCTTTGGCTGGAGGATCGGCCCGCGCTGTACCCCGAGGATTCCGCCCTCGCCTCTGTGGTCAGTCTGGCCGTCCTCTCCGCTCAGGTCTCCCTCTCAGACGGCCAGTTCACCCTTTCGGATATGACTCTGCAATCCAAACTTTCCTGAGTTTTTCACACAAGGAGCGATTTTTATGGAAAAAGGCTTTACCATCACCTATGAATACGGGGACAACCTGTATGTGAACCCTACCAACCGGTGCAACTTCAACTGCGAGTTCTGCCTGCGGCACAACCAGGGCTCCGGCGGCAGCATCTACACCCACAACCTGTGGCTGAAGCGGGAACCCACAAAGGAAGAGATCCTGGCCTCCATCGAGAGCCATGACCTTTCCAAGTACAGGCAGCTGGTGTTCGTGGGCTTCGGCGAGCCCACCTACCGGTTCGACGACATCTGCTGGGTCATCGACCAGATGAAGGCAAAAGGGGAGACCATCTTCACCCGGATGGACACCAACGGCACCGGCTCCCTGATCAACGGCCGGGACATCGCCCCGGAGTTCGCGGGCCGGTTCGACATGGTGTCTGTGTCCCTGAACACCGACACGGCGGAGAAGTACAACGCCCTGTGCCACCCCCAGCAGGAAAACGCCTATCAGGCCATGAAGGACTTCACCAAGGAGGTCCGCAAGTATGTGCCCACCGTGATGATGACCGTGGTGGACACCATTCCGAAAGAGGAGATCGAAAACTGCCGGAGGATCTGCGAGGAGGAGATCGGCGCCACCTACCGGGTGCGGGAGTACATCGCAGACTGAAAAAAGTGAGATTTTTCCTTGACAATTTCAAAATTTCCGGTATAATAATAGGGCTTGCAGTCTGCAGGCATATCCTTGCTCCCATCCCGAATGGGGGCCATTTGTCCAGAAGGAGGTGCAAATATGGCAAAGGTTTCTGCCAATTATGAGGTCGTGTATATCATCGACCCTGCACAGGGTGAGGAGAACATCGCCGCACTGGTGGCCAAGTTCAAGACCCTGGCTGAGCAGAATGGTTCCGCTGTGGAAGTGGAAGAGTGGGGCAGCCGCAAGCTGGCTTATCCCATCAACTACAAGACCGAGGGTTATTACGTCCTGATGACCTTCACCAGCGAGCCTTCTTTCCCGAAGGAGCTGGACCGTGTTCTGCGGATCACGGACGGCATCATGCGTTCCCTGATCGTCTGCAAGGGCGAGTAAGGGGGCATTGCGATGCTCAACAAGATCATCATCATGGGTCGTCTGACCCGGGATCCCGAGCTGCGCCGCACCGGCAGCGGCACCGCTGTCACATCCTTCTCCCTGGCCGTGGACCGGGACTTCAAGTCCCAGAACGGCGAGAAGGAGACGGATTTCATCGACGTGGTGGCGTGGCGCAGTACCGCGGAGTTCGTCAGCAAGTACTTCACCAAGGGCCGCATGGCCGTGGTGGAGGGCCGGCTGCAGATCCGCGACTGGACGGACAAGGACGGCGGCAAGCGCAGAAGCGCCGAGGTCGTGGCTGACAACGTCTACTTCGGAGATTCCAAACGGGACAGCGCCGGCGATTTCGGCGGCGCGCCTGCTTCCTACAGCGCCCCCATGGGCGGCCGCTCCGCGGCACCGATGGGCGGACAATCCGATTTCGCCGAGATCGGCGAAGAGGACGGCGAACTGCCGTTCTGACTTTTGATAAAGGAGGAACCATTTCATGGCTTTTGATCGTGAAGCGAGACCCGCTCGCCCCAACCGCGGCAAGCGCCGCAAGGTCTGCCAGTTCTGCGCGGACAAGTGCGAGTATATCGATTACAAAGACGCCGCCAAGCTGCGCCGCTTTGTGTCTGAGCGTTCCAAGATCCTGCCCCGCCGGACCACCGGCACCTGTGCCATGCATCAGCGTCAGCTGACCGAGGCCATCAAGCGTGCCCGGCAGATCGCTCTGCTGCCCTATGTCACCGACTGAGGCAGAGCTGAACAGATCCGCAAACGCCCCCGTCCGTTGGACGGGGGCGTTTTTCTGGTTTTTTTAACAAAATCTGAATCTCCCGGTTGTTTTTCCCGGCAGACCATGGTAGGATAAAAGCCGTGCTTGTTTTTAGGGAGGAAGATTTCTCATGGTTCTGCTGCTTGAACAGATCGTTCAGCTCTTTTTGTGCATCGTCCTGGGCTGGCTGCTGGTCCAGCTCCGGCTGCTGAAGCCGGAGGACAGCCGCGTCCTGTCCAAGGTCTGCCTGTATCTGGTTACTCCCTGCGTCATCATCAACGCCTTCCAGATCCAGAGGACACCAGAGCTGCTCCAGGGACTGACCCTCTCTCTGGGGGCCGCCATTGGCATCCATGTCCTGTTTTTTATCGCCACCGCCCTGCTGTGCCGCCCCCTGCATCTCACCCCGGTGGAGCAGGCCTCCCTGATTTACACCAATTCCGGCAACCTGATCATTCCCCTGGTGACTGCGGTGCTGGGGTCTGAATGGGTCATCTACTGCAGTATGTTCCAGCTGGTACAGCAGTTTCCCATGTGGAGCCACTGTCGGATCATCCTCAGCGGAGATCGGAATATCTCGCTGAAAAAAATTCTGCTGAATGTCAACATCGTCTCGGTGCTCGTGGGCGTGCTGCTGTTTTTGCTGAACCTGTCCCTGCCCTCGGTGATTGCCGGCACCATGAAGTCCATCGCCGCTACCATCGGACCCCTCAGCATGTTTGTCGCCGGAATGCTGATGGGGGATCAGGATCTGCTGGCGGTCCTGCGCATCCGCAGCATCTGGAAGGTGGCCTTCCTGCGGCTGATTGTTCTGCCGCTGGTGGTCCTGGGAATTCTCAAATACTCCGGCCTGGCCTCCCTGGTGCCGGACGGGGAGTCCATCCTGCTGATCAGCCTGCTGGCCGCCAGCGCTCCCGCCGCCTCCAATGTCACCCAGATCGCCCAGGTCTACGGCCACGAGGGGGACTACGCCAGCGCCATCAATGTGATCACCACGCTGTTCTGCATCGGGACCATGCCCCTGATGGTGCTGCTGTATCAGCTGTGAGCTGTGTCTGAATCGGACCCCGCGCAAAAAAGGACCGCCCCTGTGGGCGGTCCTTTCTGTTTGGCTGCTGTTGAGGTACGGTTTACCGCTCCTCCACGTCTTTCAGGCGGTCCACAAAGGGGCTGGCGGTGCTGCTGACCTCCGCTGCCTCCTTCTTGAACTTCTCCACATTCGTGGCGCTCTCTCGCACGGGGGTGATGGTGCCGGCGCCGGCCACGCAGCCGCCGGGGCAGGCCATGCCCTCCAGCAGATAGCCGTTGCGCTTGCCGGCCTTGGCCATCATCAGCATCTTCCGGCACTCCCGCAGGCCGTCGCCGTACTCAATGGGCACTTCCCGGCTGGGATCCATGTGCCCGATGGCCTCCTTCACCGCGGCGGCCACGCCGCCCACCACGGCAAAGCCGCGGCCCATGGCAGTGCCCTCGTTCATGCCCTCGTTGGGATCCGCCTCCAGCGTGGTGAAGTCGATGCTCTTGGCGTCGAACATGCCCTGGAGCTCCTCAAAGGTCAGCACATAGTCCACATCGGAGCGGACGGACTTCCGGTTGGCCTCCAGCTTCTTGGCGGCGCAGGGGCCCACGAAGCAGATCTTGGCGTCGGGATGGTCCTTCTTCACCATGCGGGCCGTGATGACCATGGGGGTCAGAGCCATGGAGATGCAGTCCTTCAGCTCCGGGAACAGCTTCTTGGCCATGACGGACCAGGCGGGGCAGCAGCTGGTGCCCATGAAGGGCAGCTTCTCAGGGACCTCCTCCAGGAAGTCCTTGGCCTCCTCCACCGTGCACAGGTCCGCGCCGATGGCCACCTCCACCACATCGTCAAAGCCCAGGATCCGCATGGCGGCCTTCAGCTTGGCGGGAGTGGCGTTCTTGCCGAACTGGCCCACAAAGGCGGGGGCCACGCAGGCGATGACCTTGGAGCCCCGGTTCATGGCAGTGATCACCTGGAAGATCTGGCTCTTGTCCGCGATGGCGGCGAAGGGGCAGTTCACCAGGCACATGCCGCAGGAGACGCACTTGTCGTAGTTGATCTTGGCCCGGCCCAGCTCGTCGGATTCGATGGCGTCCATGCCGCAGGCTGCGGCGCAGGGGCGCTCAATCTTGCTGATGGCGTGGTAGGGGCACTGGTTGAAGCACCGGCCGCATTTGATGCACTTGTCCTGGTCAATGTGGCAATGCTTGTCCTTGTCCAGATAAATGGCATCCTTGGGGCACACATTCATGCAGGGGTGGGACAGGCAGCCCTGGCAGCTGTCCGTGATGCGGATCTGCTTGGGGGGGCAGGCATTGCAGGCAAAGGGGATGATGTTGACCAGGGGCTCCTCGAAGTACCGCTGATCCGTGGCCGCCTCATCGATGCTGGCGGAGACGGGCATCTGCTCCGAGGCCCGCTGCAGATCCATGCCGAGGGCCAGCCGGACCCGCTCCTGGACGATGGCCCGCTCCAGAAACACGTCGTGGCGGTGGTGGGCCACCTCGCCCTGGATCATCTTGTAGGGGATCTCGTCCACCCGCTTCAGGTCCCCGCCCTCATAGGCCAGGCGGGCCACCTCGGTGAATACGTTGCGGCGGATGTCGTCCACCGCGCTGTGTACGCCTCTCATTCTTTTTTCCTCCATCCTTCACCGGGCAGTCGCATTCTGAACCCGGTTACTTAGATTTGCGCAAATATTATATAGGAACTCCGCTGTTTTTGCAAGAAAAAGTCACCGGAAAGTTCTGGGATCCGAAATCTTTATGAATTTTTTACAGCAGACAGCACCCGGCGGAGGGCGTCTTGGTCAGGGACGCCCTCCGCCGGGTGCAGAGAGAAAGGAAATGAAAAATGAAAAGAGAGGGGTATCAGCAATCCTTTTTTGGAGGATGATGGTATCATACCCCGAAAATCTAAAAAGAACCTTGAAAAATTTTGAACAATTTGTTAAGTTCTGTTCATTCTTTCAGATAGTTTTCAGTTTCCTTTTTTATACTGAGGAGGCTGATAAGAGCAGGCCCTGCCTGCTTCCATCCTTGAAGGAGGTTGTTTGTGTGATCGAGGTCAAAAATCTGGTGAAGCGATACGGGGACCACTACGCGGTGGACCACCTGAGCTTCACGGTGGAGGACGGCCAGATCTTCGGCTTTCTGGGGCCGAACGGCGCCGGAAAATCCACCACGATGAATATCATGACCGGCTATCTGGCCGCCACGGAGGGCCAGGTGCTGGTGGAGGGCCACGATATTCTGGAGGAGCCGGAGGCCGCCCGGGCCTGCATCGGGTACCTGCCGGAGATCCCGCCCCTGTATCCCGACATGACGGTGGAGGAGTATCTCCGCTTCTGCGCGGAGCTGAAGAAGATCCCCAAGGACCAGCGGGAGGACCAGCTGAATCAGGTCCTGGCCCTGACCCATCTGGAGGACATGAGCGCCCGGCTGATCCGGAACCTGTCCAAGGGCTACCGGCAGCGGGTGGGCCTGGCCCAGGCCATCCTGGGCTTTCCCAAGATCATCATTCTGGATGAGCCCACCGTGGGCCTGGATCCCAAGCAGGTGGTGGAGATCCGGGATCTGGTCCGGCACCTGGCCAAGGACCACACCGTCATCCTCAGCTCCCACATCCTCTCGGAGATCCGGGCGGTGTGCGACCACGTGCTGATCATCCGCAAGGGCCGGTTCGTGGTGTGCGACACCCCGGAGGACCTGGAGGAGAAGCTGTCCTCCGGCAGCTCCCTGGAGGTGACCGCCAAGGCCGCGCCGGAGCAGGCGGAGGCCGTGCTGCGCCAGGTGCCCGCCGTCAGCGGCTATACGCTGCTGGGGCAGACCCCCGACACGGCCCGCTTTGAGGTCCGGATGGAGGGCGATGCCCGGGAGGCGCTGTTCTACGCCTTCGCGGAGGCCAGGTGCCCCCTGGTGGAGCTGCGGCCCCGGATGGCCTCTCTGGAGGAGGTCTTTTTGGATCTGACCGATGACGACGACACAGTGGCGGCCCAGGCGGCCGCGCTGCTCCAGGCGCCTGCCGCGCCTGCGGAAAAGGAGGGAACCGGCGATGAAGGCGATCTATAAACGGGAGGTCAGCTCCTACTTCAACTCCATGATCGGCTGGATCTTCGTGGCGGTCCTGACGGTCTTTATCGGCATCTATTTCTTTGCCTACAACCTGTTCCAGGGGTATCCCTATTTCTCCATGGCGCTGAAATCCTCCCTGTTCATCTTCATGGTGGTGATCCCCATTCTCACCATGCGCTCCATGGCGGATGAACGCCACACCAAGACAGACCAGCTGCTGCTGACCGCGCCGGTGTCCGTCACCGCCGTGGTGATGGGGAAGTATTTGGCCATGCTGACGGTGTTCGCCGTGCCGGTGGCCATCGCCTGCCTGTGCCCCCTGATCATCGCCCTGAACGGCACAGCCTTTCTGCTGGCGGACTACGGCGCCATCCTGGCCTTCTTCCTGCTGGGGGCGGTGGAGATCGCCGTGGGCCTGCTGATCTCCTCTCTGACGGAGAGCCAGATCATCGCCGCCGTGGGCACCTTCGGTATCCTGCTGCTGCTGTACCTGTGGGACGGCCTGGTGGGCTTCCTGCCCTCCACCGCCCAGGGGTCCCTGATCGGTCTCCTTGTGGTGCTGATCCTGCTGTGCTTCCTCATCAACGCCCTGTCCGACAACTGGAAGGTCACCGCCGGGGTGCTGGTGGTGGGCGCCGCGGTGATCGCCGCCTTCTACCTGCGAGATTCCAGCGCCTTTGCCAATCTCCTGCCGGATGTGCTGGGCAAATTCTCCCTGCTGTCGGCCTTTGACAGCTTTTCCACCGACCACGTCTTTGACGTGCCGGGGATCCTGCTGTATGTGTCCATCAGCGCGCTGCTGGTGTTCCTGACGGTTCAGGTCATCCAGAAGCGCCGGTGGAACTGAGAGGAGGCGTATGAACATGGAACGTATCGATTGGAAGCGCAGCCTGCGGGAGGCCGCAGGGCGCCACGCCTCCCGCCGGGGCGCCTTTTCTGCCGGGCTGACGGCTCTGGCGGTGGTGGCGGTGCTGGTGTTCAACCTGCTGCTGGCCCAGATTCCGGAGCAGTGGGCCCAGATCGACCTGACGGGCAGCGGCATCTACGACATTTCCGAGACCTCCCGGGACTATCTGGCCGGGCTGGAGGACGACGTGGAGATCCACGTGCTCACCAACGAGGAGACTCTGGACTCCCGGATCGTCCGCTTCCTGAGCATTTACACGGATCTCAGCGACCACCTGTCCCTGGAGTACACCGATCCCACGGTGTATCCCTCCGTGCTGTCGGAGTACGGCGTGGAGGCTGACACCATCGTGGTCACCTGCGAGGCCACCGGCCGGCAGGAGTCCTTTGACATCGACGACATCATTGGGTTCGACATGATGTCCTATTACTACTACGGCACCTATCGGGAGACGGACTTCGACGGGGAGAGCCTGCTGACCTCCGCCATCGACGGGGTCCTCACCGGCACCACCCGGACCATCTATGAGACCACCGGCCACAACGAGACCGCCGTCCCCATCAGCGTGGGCGAGCGGTTCACCCGGCTCCACATCTCTCTGGAGCGGGTCAATCTGCTGACAGACAGCGGCATCCCCGACGACTGTTCCCTGCTGATCATCAACGAGCCGGACCGGGACCTGGCGGATGACGAGCTGGACATGATCCTGGACTATCTGGCCCAGGGCGGCCAGGTCATCTACAACATGGCCGGGGAGCTGGTGGATCTGCCCAACTTCAACACCCTCTGTGAGACGTACGGGATGTCCGTGGTGGACGGCATAATCGGCGACTTTGCTCAGGGGTACCAGAAAAATCCCACATTGTTCTTCCCAGAAGTTAACACCTCTGTTGACTCTGCTAATAATCTCATGAGTAATTCTATGATTCTATTCAATTATTCAAGAGGATTTACCTTAACGGAGCCATCCCGAAATACAATTAAAGTCCAGTCATTTTTAACAACCTCTTCAGACTGCTACGCGGTAGTGGATAAAGACCATATGATCCAGGGCTCCTACGTGGTAGGCGCCGTGGCCACGGAGGAGATCGACGAGGACACCACCGCCCGGCTGACCGTGTACGGCGCCGACTCCCTCATCAACTCCGATATTTACAATGGTTTCTCAAATGTAGACAACGTGGACCTCTTCATCCACTCCGCCACCGTGGGCTTTGACGATGTGTCCGCCATCTCCATCGAGCCGGTGAGCCTGCTGACGCCCACCAACACCATCACCTCCGGCGGCATCTGGGGCCTGCTGTTCATCCTGGTGATCCCCGCGGCCCTGCTGATCTACGGCTTCGTCCGCTGGATGCACCGCCGGAAACTGTAAGAAGGAGCACACAAGCATGAATCGTTCGCAGAAAAAGACGCTGTTCCTCCTGGTGGGGATCATCGTGGTGCTGGCCGTCATTCTGGCGGTGGTCACTGCCGTCCGCCGCTCCAATGAGGAGCGGGCCGCAGAGGAGGAGGCCGCCCAGGACGCCGCCAGCGTCATCACGGAGACCGAGGCCTCCTACTCCGCCCTGTCCTATGACAACGGCAGCGCCACCCTGTCCTTCCATCTGGATGAGTCCGGAAAGTGGGTCTGGTCCGATGACCCGGAGTTCCCCCTGGACGACTCCACGATCCAGTCCATCCTGTCGCTTCTTACCAACCTCAAGCCCCAGCAGACCATCACTGAGGGAGACACCCTGGAGGCCTATGGCCTGGACCAGCCCGCCGCCACCCTGACGGCCACGAAGCCGGACGGCGGCACGCTGACCATCGCTCTGGGCAACACCACCACCGACGGCAACAGCTACTATATGCTGATGGACGGCCAGGAGAGCCCGGTGTATATCATCTCCAACTCCCTGTACACGGAGATGTCCAAAACCATCTATGAGATGTGCGACCTGCCGGAGCTGCCGGACCTGACGGAGGAGAACATCCAGTCCGTCACCATTGAGGGCGCCTCCAGCACTCTGCTGCGGCCCATCAACAGAGAGACTTCCACCGACGAGGAGACCGGGGAGGAGACCGTCTCCGTCACCTGGGCCGCCGGCGGCGAGGATGTCACCGGCAATGCGGATACCGCCTCCCTGCTGGCGGAGCTGGGCGCCCTGGCAGTCACCAAGTGCGTGGACTACAAGCCCACGGACGAGGCGGCGGAGCTGTGCGGCTTCGACGACCCCCTGGCCACGGTCACGGTCCTCTATCTGGACGAGACCGGCCAGGAGCAGACGCTGGTCCTGACCTTCGGCAGTGAGAATCTGGACCAGACCGGCTACTATGTCCAGCTGGGGGAGGACTCCACCATCTATCAGATGGACACCTCCTCCGTGGACACCATCCTCTCCGTGGCGGAGAGCGGTCTGACCGCGTCGGACACCGGCGCGGACACATAAAGGATTGCCGAATTTCCTTCCCGTGTGATACAATCAGGGGGGAGCCCCCGAGGCTCCCCCCTGATTGTATCGCCGATGCCGGCGGCGGCCGGCGGATTTTTCCCGGAGGTGATTTGATGCGCGTACTGGTGGTGGAGGACGAGGTCCGCCTGGCGGCCACCCTCCAGGACCTGCTGGAGCTGAACGGCTACACGGTGGACGTGTGCCATGACGGGGAGTCCGGGCTGGACAACGCCCTGACCTCCATCTACGACGTGATTCTGCTGGATGTGATGCTGCCCAAGCTGGACGGCTTTACCGTGCTGCGCCGCCTGCGGGCGGAGGGGAATACCACGCCGGTGCTGATGCTCACCGCCCGGTCCGACCTGTCCGACCGGGTGCAGGGGCTGGACGCCGGCGCGGACTACTATCTCACCAAGCCCTTTGAGCCCAAGGAGCTGCTGGCCTGCATCCGGGCCCTGACCCGCCGCCAGCCGGAGCTGCGGCAGACCGACTCCCTGGAATACGGGGATCTGCGGCTGGAGAAGAGCTCCTTCACCCTCTTCTGCGGCGACCGCTCCGTGCGGCTGAGCCGGAAGGAGTACGACATGATGGAGATGCTGATGATGAACCGGAAAATGGTCATCACCAAGGAGAAGCTGCTGCTGAAGGTCTGGGGCTATGAGTCTGACGCGGAGGACAACAACGTGGAGGTGTACATCTCCTTCCTGCGGAAGAAGCTGGAGCATCTCCACTCCCAGGTGAAGATCCGGACCATCCGCATGGTGGGCTACTGTCTGGAGGCGCCGGAGGACCAGTAGTTTTCCACAAACTTCACATTTTTCCACTTTTCCACAGAGTTTTCGACAGGAGGGGAGGTGCTCTCCCATGATTCGAAAATTACAGATCAAATTCGTGGCCATGTGCATGGTGCTGGTGACCGCCGTGCTGGGGGTGGTGTTCGCGGCGGTGCTCGTCTCCGCCAAGCAGAACATCGAGGTCATCAGCCATCAGGTGCTGGAGCGGGTCATCCAGGACGACGCGCCCAACAGCCGGCCGGCCCTGGGGCCGAACCAAAACGGGGAGGAGGTCCTGCTGCCCTATTTCACGGTGAATCTCTGGGACAGCAACGGTGTGTATCAGGCTTTCGTCACCAGCGGGACCTACGCCAACCTCCAGGACACGGCGGAACTGGAGGACATCCTCTCCGACTGCCTCCGGCAGGGCCAGCCGGAGGGCACTATCGGCAGCTACGGCCTGCGGTATATGCGCCAGGACTACGGCCTGTACCAGCGCATCGCCTTCGTGGACATGTCCATGGAGCAGGCCACCCTGCAGGAGCTGATGGGCTCCTATCTCCAGATCGGCCTGGCGGCCCTGATCCTGCTGCTGGGGGTCTCCATTCTGCTGGCCCGGTGGGCCACCCGTCCGGTGGCCCGGGCCTGGCGGCAGCAGCGGCAGTTCCTCTCCGACGCCTCCCACGAGCTGAAGACACCGCTGACCGTCATCCTCTCCAACGCGGAGCTGCTGGAGGCGGCTCCGATGGATCCCCGCCCGGCCCGGTGGGCGGACAACATCCACTCCGAGGCCAAGCGGATGAAATCCCTGGTGGAGGAGATGCTGACCCTGGCCCGGGCGGACAACGCCGTGCCCACAGCCGTGATGGCGGAGGTCTCCCTCTCGGATCTGGCCACAGACTGCGCCCTGGCCTTTGAGCCGGTGGCCTTTGAGGCGGGGAAGCCCCTGGAGAGCGACATCGCCCCGGACGTAACCGTCACCGGCGACGGGGACAAGCTCCGCCAGCTGATCGGCGTCCTGCTGGACAACGCCATCAAATACGGACAGGCAGGGGGGACCATCACCCTGTCCCTGCGGCGGACGGACCGGCAGGCCCGGCTGACAGTGTCCAACCCGGGAGAGCCCATCCCGCCGGAGCAGCTGAGCCGCCTGTTTGAGCGGTTCTACCGGGCGGACGCCTCCCGGGGGGAGCAGTCCGGCTTCGGCCTGGGGCTGCCCATCGCCGCCGCCATCGCATCGGAGCACAAGGGGACGCTGAAGGCGGAGAGCGACCAGGTCTCCACCCGGTTTCTCTTCACCATGCCGCTGAAAAAATGAAACAGGGCCTTCCGCAGAGGAAGGCCCTGTTTTCTGCCATCTGAAATCGTAAGAAATCTGTAAGAAATTTGTCCGGGTGTTTGTAAGAAAGTCCCGGTATGCTGAGAGCAGCTCAAGGAGGGATCGAGATGAACGAGAGCATTCTGGTGGTGGACGACGATCCGGAGATCGTGGGGGCCATCGCCATCACTCTGGAGCGGGAGGGCTATCGGGTCCTGCGGGCCTACAACGGCATGGAGGCCCTGGACCTGGCGCTGGACCCGGCGGTGCGGCTGATCCTCATCGACGTGATGATGCCCAAGCTGGACGGCCTGTCCGCCCTGCTGCGGATCCGGGAGAAGCGGAACCTGCCGGTGATCGTCCTCTCCGCCAAAAGCGAGGACTCGGACAAGATCCTGGGCCTGTCCATGGGGGCCGACGACTACATCACCAAGCCCTTCAACCCCCAGGAGCTGACGGCCCGGGTCCGGAGCCAGCTGCGGCGGTACACCCTGCTGGGGGACGTCCACGCGGAGGAGCGGCGGGGCCTTATCGTCAACGGCCGCCTCACCTATGACCCGGACCGCCGGGAGCTGCGGGCGGACGGGGAAGCGGTGAAGCTTACTGCCACGGAGACGAAGATCGTGGACCTGCTGATGCGCAACCCCGGCCGCATCTTTCCGGCGGAGGAGATCTACCGCCGGGTGTGGGACGAGGAGGCGGCCTACGCCTGTGAGAACACGGTGATGGTCCACATCCGGCGCATCCGGGAAAAGCTCGAACTCAATCCCAGGGAGCCAGATTACATCAAGGTGGTGTGGGGAATTGGATACAAAATGGAACAGCACGGGTCCTGACGACGGCCTGGAACAGATGGTGGCCGGCCAGGTCCAGGAGGCCCTGGCCGGCACGGAGGACGCCCCCGGCGTGGTGAAGGTCCGGGTCCCGGGAAAGACCGCCGGGAGACTGCGGGCGGCGGCCGGGCTGCTGGCCCTGGTGCTGGGCGTCAGCCTGGTACTGGGGAGCCTGGGGCAGACGGCGGGCCGCCTGGCCAGCGGGGCGGACGGTGCCTCTTTTGGCACCGGGTGGTGGAGCGCCGACTGGCAGGAGACCCCCGCCTTCCGGCGGGAGATCTCCCAGCGGCTGCGGGACTTCCTGGTCATGGCCACCGGCGGCGAGCTGGACTGGTGGGACACCGCTTCCGGGGATTCCTATGTCATCTCCGGATTTGACGGTACCTGGTACGACTTTGGATTCACAGATGGTGCCACGGAAGATCTCGGAACCCCGGAAGAGGAGGCGCCGGACGCGGACTACGCGGCAGACAGGAATCTGCTCTATTGTGTCTGGCAGCAAAAGGAGCGGCCCACACAGGGGTATTCCACTTACGACATCCTCTATACCAACGGTGACAGTAAGATCTTCTCTTCCACAGTAATAGATGGGAGTATTCGGCCCACCGTCTCACTTCCGGAGGGCTACAACTTCCTGCTGACCTTCCAGAACGGCACCGTCTCCATCACCAAGGATGGGGAGCCGGTGGATGTGTACGGCGGCGGGTTCTACACAGAGGATTCCCTGTGGGATGTCCCCGGGTATGAGAACTTCACCGCCGGGGAGGACGTGGCCGGCGTGACCGTCTACATGGCCGTCCGGGAGAATCCGGTGCCCTATATCCAGCTGGATGGCAGCGGAACGTCCCGCCCTGCCAACGATCTCTACGGCCTGTACCAGCGCATCCGGGAGATGCAGACCTTCTATTTCCTGCGGGCGGCGCTGACGATCCTGGGGCTCGTGTGCCTGATTGCCGCCCGGCACCTCCGGGCGGACCGGCGGCGGGCGGAGGCCCGGCTGGCCGCCCTCACCCGGCAGGTACCCGGGGAGGTGTGGTGGCTGGCGGCGGTCCTGGCAGTCCTTGCCATGGTGTTTTTCGGGGGATACAACGGCGACTCCCCCTTTGACCTCTGGTACTACGGCTGGGTGGGGTCCTCTCTGACAGACGTTTTGCGGATGCTGGCGCTGCTGCCCGCCAATGCCCCGGCGCTGCTGGTGCTGGTGTGGGCCCTGTGGCTGCGGCACATTATCCGGAAAAACACAGAGCCGGACCAGCGGCGGAGCCTGCTGGGGGCACTGAAAAAGGCGCTCCTTGCAGGAGATCTGAAGCTGCCGGTGCAGAAGCGGCTCCGGCGCTGCGCGGCGGTTGGAATCTTTTCTCTCATTCTGATTCCCCTTGGCGCATCTCCGGCAATCCTCACGATTTTGGATCGTGTATTTTATGGCGGATATGATGCATCCTGGTATTTTCTACTGTTTTTCTTTCTTCTACTTTATGTTCTGCTCTTCTTCTGGACCGTTTTTTCCTATCGGCACATCACAGGGACCGCCCGGGACATCGGCCTGCTGGCGGACCAGGTGACGGCCATCCGGGACGGAGATCTGGAGACGCCTCTGGACCTGCCGGCAGACGCGGACCTGCGCCAGACGGCGGAGCAGCTGAACGACATCCAGGCGGGCCTCCACCGGGCCCTGGCGGAGCAGACCCGCAGCGAACGGATGAAGGTGGAGCTGATCTCCAATGTGTCCCACGACCTGAAAACGCCCCTGACCTCCGTGCTCTCCTACGCGGAGCTGTTGCGGCAGGAGCCCCTGGAGGGAGCGGCGGCGGACTACGCCCGGATCATCGACGAGAAGGCCCATCGCCTCTCCGCCATGGTCCAGGACGTGTTCGAGGTCAGCAAGGCCGCCTCCGGCCAGCTGCCGGTGCATCTGGAGCGGCTGGACTTTGCCAAGCTGCTGCGGCAGACCCTGGCGGATCTGGAGGTACCCATCGCCCGGAGCGGCCTGATTTTCAAGGTGGATCTGCCGGAGCAGACAGTGATGATCACGGCGGATGGCCGGCGGCTGTACCGGGTGTTCCAGAACCTCATCGACAACGCCCTGAAATACGCCCTGACCGGCAGCCGGGTCTACCTCTCCCTGAAAACCGGGGAGGGCCGGGCGGAGGCCAGCCTCCGGAACACCTCCCGGGAGGAGCTACCCGACGGCGTGGACCTGACCGCCCGGTTCGTCCGGGGGGACGCCAGCCGCACCGACGGCGGCAGCGGCCTGGGGCTCTCCATCGCCAGCTCCTTCACCGAGGCCTGCGGCGGAGCGTTCCGGGTAGAGACGGTGGCGGACCTGTTTACCGCCGTGGTGTCCTTCCCCCTGGCAGATGGGGAATAGGGCCTGATTGCAAAAAATCCCCCGTCCGATGGACGGGGGATTTTGATTCACGATCAGGAGGCAACGCCCGGTCGTCTCCCCAGACATCAGGCCGAAGGGACGCGCTGACGGCCGGGGAACAGGAGATCCGCTCCTCCCGGCCATGGTCCCATGGGAAAAAGAGGGGGAATCGATCTCTTCCTTTTTAGCATACCAGAACTTTCCGCCGCCATCAAGCAGGAGGGTCCATAAGATTTTCCGCAAATTCTTCCCCGCTGTTGTCAATATTGTCAAGTTATTAACAAATTGTTACTTCCCCAGGTCGATGAGGTACTCCGCCATGCTCCGGGCAAAGAGGCGGCCCGCCAGGGCGGCCTCCTCCGGGGAGTTGCCGGCGGCGCCCACCTCCACCAGCAGGGAGCCGGTGGTGGCGTGCTGGTTGTACCGGGAGTTCCGCAGCAGCAGGGGCCGCATCAGGGTGGGGTAGCTCTGGAGGATGTTGTCCTGGAGGGCCACCGCCAGCTTCAGGTTCTCCATCCAGCGGTCGTGGGGCAGGCCGCTGCCGTCGCTGCCCATCACCAGGGTCATCTGGGCGGCGGTGCCCACGCCCTCGATCTGGGAGACCACCTTGTACTGGTTGCCCTCCGCGTCCGCGATGGCGTCCCGGTGGACGTCCAGAATGAACCGGATGGAGGGATACTCCGCCAGATACGTCTCGATGGCCGCCAGGGCGTTGTTGTAGGCGTCATTATAAGAGGCATAGTCGTACAGGGTCCGGTCGTGGAGGACAGAGATGCCGGCCTCCGTGAACACCTCCGCCATCTCGTCGCCCACCCCCACCACGTTATAGCGGGAGTCTGTGGTGCGGTAGTTGCCGGACCAGACCACGTCGGTGCCGGCGGGCGGGGTATAGGCCTCGCTGCCGTGGGTATGGAGGATCAGGATCTGGGGTTCGCCGTCCGTCAGCCGCGCGTCAAAGGGGGCCGTCAGGTCTGACACGGACAGGGCGTGGTCCGTGGAGTTGGAGATGTACACCCGCCCGCAGACGGTGTAGCCGCTGGGGTCTGTGGGCACCAGCGTCCGGGCCGGGACGCCGTTGTCCGTCTCATCCGTGGTCTCCAGGGGCGTCTCCTCCACCGGCTCCGTGACGGTCTCCTCCTGGCCGTCCTGGCCGGACTCCTCTGTCCGCTCGGTGGACCACAGCTCCGCCACCGCCGCCCGGGCCGACAGCAGCAGGGGAGACTCCCCCAGCGTCATCACCGCAGCGGGGGAGAGAGTGTCCTTCGCCCACAGATCCCCCAGCTCCCATTTCAGCGCGGCCAGGGGCGAGGCCTCCCGCAGGGCGGCCCAGGCGGCCGCCGCGCTGTCGCTGCCGGCGGTGACCACGGCGGCCCAGAGGGTCCCGGCCGCGAGACAGACCGCCCCCAGCCGCCGGACCAGCCGCCCCAGGCGCCCGGATGATGGTTTCCTCATATCGCTCACCTCTGGGACAACCTTATGCGGCCAGGAGGAGAGATATGCCCGGACACAGTACAGCGCGGGCGATAACGCCCGCGCTGGAATGCCTTATTTCTCCGGTTTTGCCACCTTCTGGTCCATCAGGGCCTTGTCCACACAGAAGAAGGTGAACTCCCCCGTGGCCAGCAGCCGGCCGTCCTCACCGGTGATGTCCACGGCGGTGAGGACTGTGGACTTTCCCCGGTGGCGGACCCAGGCGGTGGCCCGGACCGTTCCCCGGGACTGGTTCCGCAGAAAGTGGAGGGCGCTGGTCTGCGTGACATAATACCGCCCATCGCTGTGGGCCGCCGTTCCGGTGGCGTTGTCCGCCAGGGTGTAAATGGCGCCGCCGTGCACCATGCCATAGGGGTTGCAGCTCTCCGGCCGGATGTCCAGCTTGAACACCGCCCGGTCCTTTTCCACAGACTCCAGCTCAATGTAGTTGTGGAGCATAAAGGCGTTTTTCCGCATCCGGTTTTCCGTGTTCCGGCGAATCTGCTCCTTTGATTCTTCCATGATTCCGTTCCTTTCCATTTTTCACAAGTTGTCTCTATTTTATCGGATGGCGGAAATTTGTCAAGAGAGCGGGGAATGAATAAAGAAGAGGCGCTTGCGCGCCTCTTCTTTATTGCAGTGTCTCCAGCTCCGCCATCCACAGGGCGGCGCTTGCATCCGACGGCATCCGCCAGTCGCCGCGGGGGGAGAGGGCCACAGTACCAACCTTTGGGCCGTCCGGCAGGCAGCTGCGCTTGAACTGCTGGGAGAAGAACCGCCGGTAGAAGGTCTTGAGCCACTTCAAAATCACGTCCCGGCTGTAGGTCTTGCCCAGGGCGTATACCGCCAGGCGGTAGATCTTCCGGGGCGGGAAGCCCCAGCGGAGCATGTAGTACAGGAAGAAGTCGTGGAGCTCATAGGGACCCACCAGGTCCTCCGTCCGCTGGCTGATCTCCCCCTGGACGGCGGGCAGCAGCTCCGGGGACACGGGGGTGTCCAGAATGTCCTCCAGCACGTCGTGGAGGGCCTGATCCTTCTCCGCGTTGTCCCGGGCCAGATAGGCCACCAGGTGCCGCACCAGGGTCTTGGGGATGGAGGCGTTGACGGCGTAGTTGCTCATGTGGTCGCCGTTATAGGTGCACCAGCCCAGGGCCAGCTCGCTGAGATCCCCGGTGCCGATCACCAGGCCGCCGGTCTGGTTGGCAATGTCCATCAGCACCTGGGTCCGCTCCCGGGCCTGGCCGTTTTCAAAGGTGACGTCGTGGTTCTCCATGCTCTGGCCGATGTCGGCGAAGTGGCGCCGCACCGCCTGGGAGATATCCACCACCTTCAGCGTGGCCCCCATCCGCTCCGCCAGCAGCTCCGCGTTGGAGCGGGTCCGGGCGGTGGTGCCGAAGCAGGGCATGGTGACGGCGATGATGTCGCTGGCGGGCCGGTTCAGCATCCCCATGGCCAGGGCGGTGATCAGCAGGGCCAGGGTGGAGTCCAGGCCGCCGGAGAGGCCCACCACAGCCGTCCGGGCATTGGTGTGCTCCAGCCGCTTTTTCAGGCCCAGGGAGGCAATCCGCAGGATCTCCTCGCACCGCTCCGCCCGGCCGGCATCATCCTCCGGCACGAAGGGGGAGGGGGAGACGTACCTGGTCAGCCGGGTATCCTCCATCGGCAGGGAGAAGGAGACCCGCCAGATCTCCGGCGGCTCCTTGCCGGTGGTGAAGGTATTGGTGCGCCGGCGGTCATGAATCAGCCGGTCCACGTCGATCTCGCTGACGGTGAGGCCGGTGGCGAACCGCCGCTCCGCCAGCAGAGTGCCGTTTTCCGCAATCAGGTTATGGCCGGTGAATACCACGTCGGTGGTGGACTCCCCCTCGCCGGCGTCCGCGTAAACATAGCCGCACATGAGCCGGGCGGACTGGCCCGTCACCAGGGAGCGGCGGTAGTCCGCCTTGCCCACCAGCTCGTTGGAGGCGGAGAGGTTCAGAATCACGGTGGCGCCCTTCCGGGCCAGCTCCACAGAGGGAGGCGCCGGGGCCCACAGATCCTCGCAGATCTCCACGCCGACCACCAGGTTGGGCATGGTGTCGCAGGCAAAGGTCTGGTTCACACAGAGGCTCACATGCTGTCCGCACAGCTCGATCCCGTGCTCCACGCCGCTGCCGGAGGCGAACCACCGCTGCTCGTAAAATTCCCCATAATTGGGCAGATAAGACTTGGGAACCAGTCCCAGAATCTCTCCTTTTTGTATAACAGCAGCGCAATTATACAATTTGTTGTCCCATTTATCCCATACGGGCAGACCCAGAGCTGTCACGATGTCCAGATTCCGGGTGGCCTCCAGGATCGTCTGCAATCCCTCTTCGGCGCCTTGGAGCATGGTGTCCTGCAAAAACAGATCGCCGCAGGTATAGCCGGTGAGGCACAGCTCCGGCAGGACCAGGACTTTCACCCCCTGCTTGTCTGCCTCCCGCATCAGGGTGAAAATCTGCTCCGCGTTATAGCGGCAGTCCGCCACCCGGATCTTGGGGGTGCCGGCGGCCACGGAGATAAAACCGTCTCTCATTTTGAAACGCCTCCTTGATGGAAAAACCTGTGTTTCTATTCTACACCCCGCAGCCCGGATTTACAAGAAAAGGGCCTGTTTTTTATAGGCGGGGAGATCTGGTCCGGAAAACACACAAAGGACCGCCCTTCGGCGGTCCTTTGTGCTGTGTGTGTTTTTAGGAGGGAGAAAACGCATCGGGTTTGGGAGGACCCTTTGCTTGATTATTAAGATACCCGATATTTTTTTCTAAATTATGTTTTTCTTATGAACAGATTGTAAATGATTTCTCCCGTTTGCGAAAATTTCGGAAAATTTCAGGAAAACGAGTTTCATTTTGAAACTCGGTTCCGTCTCTCCGATTTACGGTTTGAACTTCTGGCTCTCCGCAACCGCCAGCTGGTCGCAGCGGTTGTTGTACTCATTTTCCGCGTGGCCCTTGACCCAGTGGTAACGGAGGGAGTGGATGTCGGTCAGGGCCAGCAGACGATCCCAGAGATCCGGGTTCAGGGCCGGCTTCTTGTCCGCCTTCTTCCAGCCCCGGGCCTTCCAGCCCTTGGCCCAGCCCTTTTCCAGGCCGTCAATGACGTATTTGGAGTCCGACCACAGGTCCACGGTACAGGGCTCCTTCAAAAGGGACAGGGCCTCGATCACGGCGGTGAGCTCCATCCGGTTGTTGGTGGTATCGGCCTCACCGCCGGAGAGCTCCCGCTTATGGGTGCCGTACATCAGAATGGCCCCCCATCCGCCGGGCCCGGGGTTGCCGGAGCAGGCGCCGTCGGTGTAAATGGTGACTGTTTTCATTTTGAAATCCTCAAATAGATTTGGATGGGGGGCGGGCCGCCATCCGGCGGCCCGCATCTTTCCGGGCGGACACACAGGTCCGCCCCAGCGGTCCTATCGAAGGCCCTTACGGCTCCGCCGCTTCGATGGAAGGCTCTTCCTCCTCGTGCTCCGTCAGGGCCATGGAGATCACCTGATCTCCCTCCTCCTTGAACCGCATGACGATGACGCCCTGGGTGGCACGGCCGGCGACGCGGATATTTTCCACAGGGGTACGGATCAGGATGCCCGCCTGGGTCACCAGCAGCAGGTCCTCGGTGCCGTCCACCACCTTGATGCCTACCACGGGGCCGGTCTTGTCCGTCACCATGTAGTTCTTGATACCGAGACCGCCCCGGTTGGTGATCCGGTACTCCTCCACCGGCGTCCGCTTGCCGTAGCCGTTCTCTGTGATGGAGAGGACCTCGTGGTCCGGCTTCGCCCGGGCGGCTCCCACCACGTAGTCGCCCTCCCGCAGGCGGATGCCCCGGACGCCCACAGCGTCCCGGCCCATGGGCCGCACGTCGTTTTCGTCAAAGCAGACCGCCTGGCCGTCGTGGGTGGCGATGAGGATCTTCTGGTTGCCGTCGGTCTCCCGGACGGCGATCAGCTGATCGCCGTACTCCATCCGCAATGCCCGGATGCCGTTGTTCCGCAGGTTCTTCAAGGTGTTGGCGGGCAGGCGCTTCACGGTGCCGTTCCGGGTCACCATGAAGAGGAACCGGCCGTCGTCCTCAATGGACCGGGTGTGGATCATGGCCTGGATCCGCTCGCCCTGCTCCACCTGAAGGATATTGACGATGTTCGTCCCCTTTGCGGCCTTGCCGGACTCGGGGATCTGGTAGCCCTTCTTCCGGTAGACCTTGCCGGTGTCGGTGAAGAAGAGGATATAGTCGTGGGTGGAGGCGGTGAACACCTCGGCCACGGAGTCCTCCTCCCGGGTGGTGATGCCCTTGCGGCCCTGTCCGCCCTTGCCCTGGGCCGCATACTCGCTGACCGGCGTCCGCTTGATGTAGCCCGCCTGGGTCAGGGTAAAGACGCACTCCTCCTCCTCGATCAGGTCCTCGATATCGATCTCGTCCTCCACGTCCTGGATCTCCGTCATCCGGTCATCGCCGAACTTGTCGGAGATGGCCTGGAGCTCCTCCTTCAGGATCTGGCGGACCAGGGCGTCGTCGGAGAGGACCTTGTTGTAGTAGGCGATCTTCTCCTCCAGCTCCTTGTACTCCGTCTCCAGCTTCTCCCGGTTCAGGCCCTGGAGGGCGATGAGCCGCATATCGCAGATGGCCTGGGCCTGGATGTCGTCCAGGCCGAAGCGGGCCATCAGATTCTCCTTGGCGTTGTCGTAGCTGGAGCGGATGATCTTGATGACCTCGTCGATGTTGTCCTGGGCGATCAGCAGACCCTCCAGCAGGTGGGCACGCTCCTGGGCCTTCCGCAGGTCGTAGCGGGTCCGGCGGACGATGATCTCCTCCTGGAAGGTCAGGTACTCGTCGATGATGTGCCGCAGGGAGAGGATCTTGGGCTGGGACTGGTT
>CDYT01013139.1_pt1 | contig 25829 bp, 18 predicted proteins | sample 557541 | NCBI WGS metagenome assembly CDYT01 (sample SAMEA3182060, study PRJEB8094) | gut metagenome | biome: human; feature: gut; material: Stool; isolation source: human stools | place: Canada | collected 2013-01-15
CTGCCGCCCCTGGTCAGGAAGCGTTTTTGACCCCATATTTGACCACAGTCAGGACCGGAACACGTGGAAACAGCGGATTTAAGAGCGTCAAAAAATATTTGATACCGAGCGGAAAGTGCTGGAAAGCACTACAAATCGCCACAAAAAATTTGATTCAAGCGTTTGGGAGCGTGATGCCGGCAGCTTGGGCCTCTGCGTTCCGGCCGCTCAGATTCCCTGTTTGGCGCGAATTACCGCTTTGCGGCGAGGCTTCTTGGCTTGGCAGGGAATTTCTTTCTTTCCGGCTGCGGCCTGGCGCGTTTCCAGCTCTCTCTGAAAAATGACCGCTTATTTCAACAAATGTGCTGCGGGCCCTTTACAAGGGAAGGATCTTTCTGGTATGATAAAAAAGTAACAAAGTAAATGCTGTGTATGCCCGCCGGGGAGGGGCGGCTCCCCGCAATGTCTGCGCCACGGCAATCTCGGGATCGGAGGAAGATCGGATGAAAAAAATTTTGACAGCAATCTTGGCCGCGGCAGTGCTCGTTGCGATGGCCGGCTGCAGCGGCCGGCCTGCCACGATGGCGGATGTGCCCCAGGGCCCCACGGATGTGGAGGAAACCCCGGCGCCTGAAAGCCAGGGCAGCATCCGCACCGGCCTCTATTCGGAAAGCCCTGTACGCCCCTGGTGAAGGCCGGGGACCATGTGGACATGGGGCAGAAGATCGGCGACGGCGAGGGGCTGTGCGTCCCTGTCCACGCCTCGGTGTCCGGCACTGTGACGGCCATTGAGCCCCGGAGCCACCCCAGCGGCCAGCCCTGCCTGGCCGTGGCGATCGAGAATGACTTTCAGAACACCTACCACAGCGCGGTCCAGCCCTGCTCCGATACGGACGCACTGGACGACGACGCCATGATCAGCCGCATCCGGGAGGCCGGGCTGGTGGGCATGGGCGGTGCCACGTTCCCCACGGACATCAAGGCCAATATCGGGAAGGTGGAGACCCTGATCGCCAATGCCTGCGAGTGTGAGCCCTACATCACGGCGGACGACGCCCTGCTCTGCACAGACGCGGACCGGGCGATCCGGGGACTGCGGCTGCTGCGGCAGCTGCTGAAGCCCCGCCGGACGGTCATCGCCATTGAGGACAACAAGGAGCGGGCAGTCTCGATCCTGACGGACAAGCTGAAACAGCAGGACGAGGTGGAGCTGGTGGTGCTGCCCACCCGCTATCCCCAGGGGGCGGAGAAGCAGCTCATCCAGGCCGTCACCGGCCGCCAGGTACCCTCCGGCGGCTTTCCCAAGGATGTGGGGTGCGCGGTCTTTAACATCGCCACCTGCGCCAGCGTGTGCCGCGCCGTGGCGGACGGGGAGCCCGTCCTCCGCCGGATCGTCACAGTCACCGGCCATGGGATCAAGGAGCCGAAAAACCTGATCGTCCCCATTGGGACGCCCTTCGCCCACGCCATCGAGGCGGCGGGGGGCCTGCAGGGGGATGTGTGGAAGGTCATCGCCGGCGGACCCATGATGGGCCGCTCCCAGGCGGATCTCACCACGCCGGTGATCAAGGGCACCAACGCCATCGTGGCGCTGACCAGCGCAGATGACCTGGAGTCCCCCCACCCCTCCTGCATCCGCTGCGGCAGGTGCGTGTCCGTCTGTCCGATGGGGCTCCAGCCGCTGTATCTCTATCGCTTCTCCCGCTGCCGGGATGTGGAGATGCTGCGGCACTACAGTATCCTGGACTGTGTGGAGTGCGGCTGCTGCGCCTACACCTGCCCGGGGAAGCTGCCCATCGTGGCGGCGATCCGGGAGGGAAAACAGCGGGTAAGGGAGGGAACACCATGAGTTTTGCCATGTCCGCATCTCCGCATATCCGCTGCGGCGACAATACCCGGCGGATCATGCTGGACGTTCTGATCGCGCTGCTGCCAGCCCTCCTGGCCGGAACGATCCTGTTTGGGCCGCGGTGCCTGCTGCTGACGGCGGTGTCCATCGCCGCCGCGGTCCTGGCCGAGGCCCTCTGGAACAAGCTCACCCGCCAGTACCAGACTGTGGGAGACCTCTCGGCCGCCGTCACGGGTCTGCTGCTGGCGCTGACGCTTCCCGCCACCGTGCCCTATTGGATGGCGGCGGTGGGGGCGGTATTTGCCATCGTGGTGGTCAAGGGCGCATTTGGCGGCCTGGGTCAGAACATCTTCAACCCCGCCCTGGCGGCCCGGGCGCTGCTGTTGCTGCTGTTTCCGGCGGCCATGACCCGCTTCGCGGCCCCTGGGGCATCCGTCCCCCTGGACCTGGGCTCCGCAGACGTGGTCACAGCCGCCACGCCCCTCCACAGCATGGTGATGCCGGCGCTGCCGGAGGCCTCGCTGCTGGACATGTTCCTGGGGAACATCGGCGGGTGTATCGGTGAGGTCTCCGCCCTGGCGCTGCTGATCGGGGGGGCCTATCTGGTGGTCCGGGGGGTCATCAAGCTGCGGATTCCCATCAGCTATCTGGGGACTGTGGCGGTCCTGAGCTTCGCCTTCGCCCCGCTGGAGCCGCTTCGGTGGATGCTGTACAGCCTCCTGGGCGGCGGGGTCCTGCTGGGGGCCCTCTTCATGGCGTCGGACTACGCCACCTCTCCCGCCACGCCCGGCGGGCAGGTGCTCTACGGCATCGGCTGCGGCGTGCTGACCGTGATCTTCCGCTCCGCCGGGCTCTACCCGGAGGGCGTCACCTACGCGATCTTACTGATGAATGCCGCGTCCTGGCTGCTGGAGCGCTTTACGCCCACCCGCCTGTTCGGCGCGCCGCAACGGAAAGGAGGCCTTCGATGAAGGTAAAAGAGCTGCTTGTCAGCGCCGGGTCCCTGCTGCTTGCCGGCCTGATCCTGGTGGCGGCCGGGAACATTCTGGCTCCCACCGCGGCTGCAAACGCTGCAGCGGAGCAGCAGGAGACGATGGAGACCCTGCTTCCCGGAAGCACCGTCTTCACCCAGGAAGCGGACACCGGGACCGATGCCAATATCACAGCTGTCTGGAAAGGGGAGGGCGGCTGGATCATAGAGACCACCGTGGACGGCTATGCCGGCCCCATCCGCCAGTGGACCGGCGTAGACATGGACGGCCAGGTGACCGGCCTGGTGGTCCGGGACATGGAGGAGACCTTCGGCCTGGGCCGGAACGCGCTGACGGACATCGGCTTCCTGGCCCAGTTTGTGGGCACCTCCGGTGAGGCGGAAGTCGGCAACGGCGTGGACGCCATCACCGGCGCCACGGTCACCTCCCGGGCCATTGCCCGGGGCGTCAGCTCCGCCTGCGGGTATGTCACCGGCGCGGATGTCACCACATCCGCCACAGAGTGGGGAGGTTGATGGAACATGAAACAGGTCATTCGTTCGCCGCTGTGCACGGCGTCCATCTGTCTTTCTGCGGTCCTGCTGGCGGCGGGCCTCGCCGCTCAGATCGCGGCGGCCATGGTCCCCAATGTCATCCTGCCCCCGCTGGACATCCCCACGCTGGCTGCCCTCTCCCTCCTTGCGCTGGTTCTCGAGGTCATCCTGTTCGGAGAGGAGCATCGGTTCTGGGCCACGTCCCTGATCGTGGGCGCGGTGGCGTTCGGCGTGCTCTCCCTGTGCGCCGGAATTGTGCCCACGGCGCTGGAGGCACTGCGGGCCGGCATCCTGGGCGGCGCGGTCTTTCTGGTCTGTGAGGTGCTGCTCCACTCCATTCTGGACCGGCTGTCCTCCGGCGCGGTGGGAAAATACCGCAAGAGCATGGCGGTGCTGTCCGCGCTGCTGCTGTGGCTCGCCGCGCAGATCCTGATGAGCATCGGACTTTGAAAGCCGGAAAAGGGTAGGAGCATGGAACAGGTTCCTGAGACTGTCCCATACTCCTACCCTTATCCGATAAGAAGCCGTATTTGAGGGGGGACTCTGTGCCTCCCGTGCCTGTCCCTCCCGGCGGGGCCGTGCATGACGGCGGGGAACACCGGAAAATGTGCCGTGCGGATTTGCATGCTGGGCAGCAGCTTTGCGTTTACCAACCATATGCTGCTGGAAGCCATTCGGGGCACCGGCGTCGAGAAGGTCCTGTGGGATCAGGGCGCTCCGGGACGGCGTGTGACGGCGCGGCTGCCGCATTTGCGCGCCGCAAGGAAGGCGGCCCCATGATAAAAGCCCTCTGGAGCCTTCGCTCCAGAGGGCTCTTGCTTCTGTCAAGCCGTAAGCGGCGTTCAGCAGGCCCCCAGCAGCTTCCGGACCATGGAGTTCGTGATCTCATAGATGGTCAGCTGGGGGAAGCGGACATGGGCCTGGTCCATGGCGGCTCTCTGCTTGTCGGTGACGACGGTGTAGGGGTAGATGCCGAACAGGAAGGGGAAGAAGGCATAGAGGAAGCCCTGGATGTCCGCCGCCGTCATCCGGGGGAAGAACTTCTCCAGGCAGCGGGACAGGGCATCCATGGACGCCCCGTAGGCCCGCTTGAATGCCACCAGATTTTCCATCCGGCTGTTGGCCTCCAGGTCGTAGTGGTTCATGGACAGCAGCTTCAGCAGCCGGTGCCTCCGCTCCAGAGAACGGGACAGGGCGTCGGCAAACTGCTCCGCGGTCATGGAGGCGTGCTCCCGGCACAGGGCGTCGAGCTCACCGCTCCAGGCCTCATACTCCCGCTGGAGCAGGGCCAGGAAGATCTCCTCCTTCGTGTGGAAGTAATAGTAGATCAAAGTGCGGGTAAAGGATGTCTTGGCCCCTACCTCCTTTAAGGTCACATCCTTGAAATTCATGGTCTCATAGAGGTCGGCGCAGGCGTTGATGATCTCCTCCCGCCGGGCGCTGGCCACATCCCCGCACATTTTTGACATAACCGTTCTCCTTTTCCAAAGACGTCGAGTCTCGCAGACACCATGATACCCGCTGTCTGCCGCCCCGTCAAGCGGGGACGCAGGGGGCGGTGCTTCTGACGGCTCCGGCGCCCGCGGTTTTACAGCTGGATCAGCTCATACGCCCGGGAGCCGAAGCCCAGATCCGCGGCGGCCTCGATGGTGTGGATGCCGTTGCGGCTGTTCACCCGCTCCATGAAGTAGGCCTTGCCGGGATCGTCGGAGGCCAGCACCAGGTCGATGCAGGCCTGGTCGATGGCCACCGGGTCCAGAGAGGACAGGATTCCGATGTCCTGCATGCAGGGATCCTCGGCCACCTCGCAGCAGTCGCAGTCCACGGACAGGTTCTTCATCACGTTGATGAAGGCGATCCGGCCCTGGAAGTGGGCCGCCACGCTGGAGGCGGCGTCCGCCATGGCCTCCGGGAACACCACGGAACTGGCATGCTGCTTCCAGGTCTCATAGCGGTCATCGGTCTTGCCGGCGGAGTGGATCAGGGCCTTGCCCGCCCGGGAGGCGCAGCCGATGGCCAGCTGCTTCAGGGCGCCGCCGTAGCCGCCCATGGGATGGCCCTTGAAGTGGGCCAGTACCAGCATGGAGTCATAGTTCAAAATGTGTTTGCCTACGTGGTTCTCCTTCAGAACCTTGCCGTTTGGAATGGGCCACACCACATCCGGGCCCTCGGCGTCCATCAGATCCACGTCGAAGTACCTGGTCCAGCCGTGCTCCTCCAGGAGCTTCCGGTGGGACTCCGTGTGGTCCCGCACACCGCCGGCGGCGTCGCCATAGGCGGTGTTGCACTCCACAATGGTGCCGTGGACGTCCTCCGCCATAGGGCGCCAGAACTCCGGCCGCAGGAAGTTCTGGTTCCCCCGCTCACCGGAGTGGACCTTCACGGCCACCCGGCCGGGCAGCTCCACGCCCAGGGCGTGGTACAGTTCCACCACCTTCTCCGGGGTGATCTCCCTTGTGAAATAGACCTTGGATTTCATCTTGACAACCTCCTCATACGAGCTTCGCTGCGGGTCTGGCCGGCGGCTGAAAGGCCGGCCCCGCAGATGCTGCTTGACATCATGTCAACTCACCGGCGTTTTTTTGCGGCCCGGAGGCCGCAGAAGGTTTGACGCCGCGTCAATATCGGTATGATACCACGTGGTTGACACGGTGTCAAGATTTGGCGCCGCGGTTTGTGTCAGCTTCCACCGGGATTTCTCGGAGCTTTTTCAGACCGGGCTTGGCTGGGAGAGGATTCAGGGGGTGCCGCCCAGCACGGCGGCCAGCGCCTCCGGCGCAGCGTCCGGGAAGTTCCGCAGCACCTGCTGATCGATTCGCGCCCTGGATTCCTCCGGTTCCACGGCGTAGGCGGAGGCGATGTGGGCATAGCCCCACAGGGCCTCCGGTGTGGAGTAGACGGAGATGGGCCAGCCGTAGGGCTGCCCCCGCTTGCTGAGGCGCTGGCGGAAGTCCCGGATCAGCAGATACCCCTGCATCTGCAGGTCGGTGACCGTCCCCTCGAAGTTCTTCTCGCCGCCCTTGCCGAACCCGGCCTGCCGCTTCAGCTGGAAGGAGAACCACTGTTCCTCCGCCGGGAACTGGTCCATGATCCGCTTCTGGCGCATGGAGGCCAGTCCCTCGTCCCAGCGGCTGTCGAAGTCGTAGCCGTCCCGCCGCCAGTTGGCAAAGTGGGGGAACCACACCCGGGAGATGAAGCCGGCCCGCTTCCCGAAGAACTTGCCGTAGGCCACCCGCCCACTCCGGGCCATGAGACACCGCCACTCCCAGGGGTCCCGCTCTACATCGCCGGTCCACCAGAAGCGGTCGGAGGTGTTCTCCTCCACGGAGAAGCCGTCCACCTCGTTTTTGAAAAGGGGCAGAAGGCCGATCTCATCGATCCAGTCCGCCAGCTCCTGCCAGCTCTGGATGCGGCGGGGGTCCCGCCAGTCCGGGCCCCGCATAATCCAGGCGCCGCCTTCCATGGCCATTGTCATCCCTCCCGTCTGAAGATATGCCGCGCGATTCGATCACACCCCTGTCCGGATGCGGCGGGAAAGGGCGTCAAAGCCGCCCGGCCGCTGTCAGCGGCCGAAGTAGGAGCGGATCTCCGCCATGCGCCCCGTCTGCTCCACATGGAAGGGGCAGCGGCGGTCGCAGTGGCCGCACTGGATGCAGTCCTCCGCATGGCGGCTCAGGTTGCGGTAGTGGTCCCTCGCCAGCTGGTCGCCGGCCCGGGCCAGGTCGTAATACTTGTTGATCAGGCCTACGTCCAGCCCGGCGGGGCAGGGCTGGCAGTGGTTGCAGTAGACGCAGATGCCGGAGGCGTCCCGGGGGGCGAAGGTGCCCAGCACGGAGTAGTCCCGCTCCTCCGGGGAGGCGTCCAGGAATCCCAGGATCCGCGTGAGGTCCGCCCGGTTCCGGACGCCAGGCAGCACCGTGAGTACCCCGGGCTTGTCCAGGGCGTACTGGAGGCACTGGTATTCCGTGAGGGCCTGCCCGAAGGGAGAGGTCTTGGCGTTGAGCAGCTGGCCGCCGCTGAAGGCCTTCATCACGGAGATGCCCACGCCCTCCGCCTCGCACCGGCGGTAGAGGGCCATCCGCTCCTCCGCGCCGCCGATGGCGTAGTCCCCGTGGTGGTAGTCATAGCCGGGGTTGATGCTGAACATCAGAAGATCCAGGATCCCCATGTCCAGGACCCGATTCACCACCTGGGGCGTGTGAGAGCTCATGCCGATGTGCCGCACGGTCCCCTCCCGCTGGAGCTGCTGGATATAGTCCAGAACGCCGCCGTCCAGCACCGTCTGGAGATCGGATTCCTCGTCCAGGCAGTGGAGGAAGCCGAAGTCGATATAGTCGGTTTTCAGGGCGCGCAGCTGCCAGTCGATGGAGCGCTTGATGGTGTCCAGATCCGTGGTCCAGCCGTACATCCCGCCCTGGTAGTTGGCGCCGAAGTGGATCTGGAAGCAGACCTTGTCCCGCGCTCCGGCCATGGCCCGGCCATAGGCGGGGAACGGCGCCGCGTCCGCCGAGGCCATGTCAAAAAAGTTGATCCCCTTTTCCAGTGCCAGTTCCACAGTGGCCTGGATCTCATCCTCTCCGGCGGCGCCGATGGAGCTGGTGCCCAGCCCCAGAATGCTGATCTGCTCCTCTCCGTGGGGGAGTTTTCGATATTCCATAGGATTTCCTCCTCAATCATCCGCTTGTGCGCCGCGTTTCCCGCGGCGTATGGGACTATTGTATCAGCAGCGGAGGAAAATGTAAAATGCCCAGGTTGGATGACTTGTCATGCTGATTTGGCATGAACAGGAGCGGGGACGCAGCGCGTCCCCGCTCCTGCTTTCGTGTTCCTGCGGAAATCCTGTTTTGCGGCCGCACCGCCAAAATCGTCAGGTCTCTTCGCCGGTGTCCCGCCGGGGCGTGCCCAGGCTGTCGATGATAGTGATGACCAGACCGCGGATGGAGTTCTCCGTGGTGCGGTAGGGGGCGATGCGCAGGGTGTAGGAGCGGCCGTTCATGGCGGTGATCTCCCGGTCGATGGAGGTCAGATCCTTCAGCACGGACCGGCAGTCCTGCTCGATCTCCTCGTCGGGGAAGCTGTGGGCGAAGATCTGGATGGGCCGCCCGATGTCGTGCTCCATCAGCTGGAACTCCCGACCCACATACTCCGTGAACTTGCGGATATTCAGGTTGCTGTCCACGAAGAGGATGCCGATCATGGTGGAGGAGAGGAAGTTGGACAGGTCGTCGGTCATCATGGTCAGCTCGTCCAGCTTCAGCTGATGCTCCGTGTTGACGGTATACAGCTCCTCGTTGACGGACTGCAGCTCCTCTGTGGAACTCTGGAGCTCCTCGTTGGCGGTGAGCAGCTCCTCGTTGGCGGCCTGCAGCTCGCCGTTGACGGTCTCCAGCCGCTGGATGGTGGCCCGCAGGTCGTTCTGGGATTCCTGGAACTCCCGCTCCAGGTCGGTGATGCGCCGGGCCGCCGTGGCGTCCAGATCAAATTTCTCCACCTCGCCCTCGATGGCGGGGACGGTGTTCTCCTGGAAGATCACAGCCTCCAGCCCGTCATCCTCCTCCGCGTCGCTGGGGATGGGCTCCACCGTCAGGCTGATCACCCGCCGCCCGGCGGGACAGTCCACGGCGATGTCCGTATAGGTGATGGCGGTGTGCTCGTTCCGGCACCGGCTGATGGCGGTGGCCGACACCAGAGACAGATCCTCGCTGAGCATCTGGAAGAAATTCAGAGAGGCCCGGCCCGGGGCAAGGGCCAGATAGTCGCTGTAGTTGCCGAAGAAATGCAGGGCCGTGTTGTCCGCGCCCAGGACCACGGTGGCGGGCAGATGGCGCTCCAGGAACCGGACGTAGCGGTTCTCCACCGCGGTCTCCGCGCTCTGGCTCATGCCGGCCCGGATGCTCTTCAGGGAGATGTTCTGGATGTTGGGGATGTTGAAGGTGGGCGGCGCCAGATCCTCCACCTTGCCCTCCGCCTTGTGGACGTAGATCTTCTCCGCGCTGCACACGGGCTTGAAGAGGTTCACATACTCCCCGGCAGTCTCGCTCTTGCCCAGGAACAGGAAGCCGCCGTTTTTCAGCGCCTGATGGAAGATGGCGAACAGCCCCCGCCGCATCACCGGCTGGAAGTAGATCATCACATTCCGGCAGGAGATCAGATCCAGCTTGCCGAAAGGCGGGTCGGAGAACATGTTGTGGGTGGCAAAGACGATCATCCGCCGGATGTCCTTGGAGATCTGGTACTGGTCTCCCACCTTCAGGAAATACTTCGCCAGACGGGTGGGGGTGACATCGTCGATGATGTTCTCTGAAAAGACGCCCTTTCCGGCCTGCTCGATGGCCCGGCTGTCCACATCCGTGGCAAAGATCTTCACGTCCCGCTTGACGTTCAGCTCCTCCATCACCTCCCGGAACAAAATGGCGATGGAGTAGGCCTCCTCACCGGTGGAGCAGCCGGCGGACCAGACCCGGATGGGCTCCTCCTCCTTGGCGCGCTCCACGATCTTGTAGACGGCGTTGTATTTGAGCTTTTCGAAAAAGGCCGGCTCCCGGAAGAAATTGGTCACCCCGATCAGGATCTCCTTGGCCAGGATCTGGACCTCCTCCGGATTGTCACCCAGCAGATGGGCGAACTCCGCCAGCGTGGACGAGTGGGTCACCAGCATCCGCCGCTCGATGCGCCGCAGGATGGTGGAGCGCTTGTAATATGTAAAGTCGATGCCGCTGGCGTTCTTCAGGATCGTGTAGATGTGGGAGAGGGTCTCCTCCTCAGAGAAGGGGGACTCCTCCTCAGACAGGGGATTATCGCTCCGGAGGGGACGCAGCAGGGTGGGGGTGTTGGAGAAGTTCAGGATCTCCTCGGCGATCTCCTCCGGGGAGAGGACGAAATCCGCCAGGCCGGTGCTGATGACACTCTTGGGCATCCCGTCGAATTTGGCGCTCTCCGGGGCCTGGGCGATGACGAGGCCGCCGTGCTCCTTCACGAACTTCACGCCGTTGGTGCCGTCCGTGCCGGTGCCGGAGAGCACCACGACGATGGAGTGCTCCTTCTTCTCCTCCGCCAGGGAGGAGAAAAAGACGTCGATGGGGTGGTTCAGCGTGACCGGCGCGTAGTCCGTCAAGATCAGCCTGCCGTCCTTGATGGTCATGAACTTCTTCGGCGGGATCAGATAGACGGTATCCGCCTCGACCGCCATGCCGTTCTCCGCCTGGTAGACCTGCATCTCCGTGTGCTTGCTGAGAATATCAGCCATCAGGCTCTTATAGTCCGGCGAGAGATGCTGGATCACCACAAAGCGCAGCCCGCTGTTGGGCGGCATACAGCTGAAAAACTGCTGCAGCGCCTCCAGGCCGCCTGCGGAGGCGCCGATGCCGATGACCAGGGGAGCGTGTTCCGCACCGGTCCCCGATGGCACTGCCTTGCTTGAACGACTCATATGCAATCCTCCTTACGCGTTTCCTGCCGCTCCACGGGGATCCCTCCCCGGAGGTACTTTTCCTCGAATACCTGGGCGGGCAGCGGCTGGTCATAATAGTATCCCTGGGCATAGGGACAGCCCATTTTCAGCAGCACATCCAGCTGCGCCTGATTCTCCACACCCTCTGCCACGCAGGCCTTGTGATGGGTGCGGCAGATTTGGACGATGTCCTGCACCAGCGTCTGGGTGATGGGGTTGTGGACCACGTCCGCGATCAGGCTGCGGTCCATTTTGATGACGTCGAACTTCACATTGGTGAACAGGGCCAGATTGGCGTACTGGGAGCCGAAATCGTCCAGGCTCAGCCGCAGTCCGCAGGCGTGGAACTGGTCCACGATGGCCCGGAAGGCAGCGGTGTCGACCCCGCCGCCCCGCTCTGTGATCTCCAGCTCCAGCGCCGACGCCGGGATCTCCGGATAGCGGCTCTGGATGGCCAGGACGGAGGCCAGCGTGGAAGGGTGCACCAGAGTGGCCCGGGAGAGGTTCACCGCCACGGGGACGATCCCCAGACCGGCGGAGCGCCACTGCTCCAGCTGGGCAAGGCTCCGCTCCAGGACAAAGAGATCCAGCTCCCGGATATTGCCGGCGTCTTCCAAATAATCGATGAACTGGGACGGGGGAATGACCGCGCCGTCCTCGCCGATCCCGCGGACCAGCGCCTCGGCACCGGAGAGCGCGCCGGTGCGGATGTTGATTTTGGGCTGGTAGTAGACGGTGAACCGGCCGTCATGCGTCGCCCCGCGCACGGCAGAGGGCTCCTCCGCACTGGCCGCCGGTTCCCGCGCTCCATCGGACAGGACCAGTTCCAGATGCATGGCGGCCTGGGCCTGTTTTGCAAGCTGCCTGCCGGTAAATTCGCCGTCCGCCCAGGCGCGGCCGATCCGCACCTGCCGGGGATACCGGCGCTGGAGAATCGACCGGAGGCGGCCGCAGCAGGCCAGAAAAACCTCCCGGGTGGTGTTGGGATAAAAGACGACGAACTCCGCCTCCCGTGTGCGGAACAGCAGCGCCGAGCCGAAGATCTCCTCCAGCGTGTTGGCCACGTACCAGAGCATCCGGCTTCCGGATTCGAAGCTGTGCCGGCCGCCGTGGACGGAGAGCGCGGGAATGTCCAGGCAGACCACGCCCAGGGAGCTGTATTGCTGGGAGCTGAGGGTGTAAAGCGTCTCCAGATAGGCGCTCAGATCCGGCAGCCCCATGAGCCGCTCCACCGCGGCGGACGGGCGCTCCCCGCCGCTGAACCGCTCCCGCTGCTGCAGCATGAGGGGAATCAGGGTGGTGAACAGGGCCGCGTCTGCCGGATGCGTCTGGGCGTTCTCGATGCAGAGGAACCCCGCCACAGGCTGCTGCGGGTCCCGGATCAGGGGAAGGGCGGTGAAATGCCAGGACTGCCGCGCAGCGTCCCCGGCATCCGCCGGATCGGGCAGGTGCCGGGTGAGAAAGACCGGCGCCCGCTCCTCCATGCAGCGGATCAGCGGGGGGAACCGCTCCAGCTGCATGCCGGAGACCACCTGCTGAATGCTGCGCCTGCCGGCGCTTGTCCACTCAAAGGTCATGATGACCGCGTGGCGGTTTTCCACCAGCATCAGGGTGTAGACCCGATCCGCGCGGTAATACGAGCCGAGGGCCTGCAGGACGCCCAGCAGGGCGGCGTTCAGCGTCCGCGCGGAGAGCATGGCGGACAGGCAATCCAGCGCCAGATCCTTTTCCGGTTCCGACAGGGGGCGCTTCATCTCCGCGGTGCAGACAGAGACTTCATCGTTGTCTCCGCCTGCCTGGAGCTGCATCCACTCCTGGCCCTCCTGGTCCTGGGCGAAGGCCACCGTGTCAGATGCCGCCTTCCACCAGAGCGCGCACACCTGAAGGGCCTGGGTCAGCATGGAGCGGTAACGGGCCGCGGCCGCAGGCATCACCTGGACGCCGGCGATCAGGCGCAGAGGGCCGTATGCGGGATCGGGAGCCAGCAGCCGCCGCAGCGCGGCCACCGCATCCTCCAGTTGGCGGCGGAGGCCCGCCTTTTCGGCGGCGTCGGGAAAGACGATGAGGAACTGATGGGGACTGTACTGCCCCAAAAGGCAGCTGCCCCCCAAGACCAGGGACAGTCCGGCGGCGAGGGCGTATCGCATCTGGTCCGTGACCGCGTCGGCGGACTGGGACTCCAGACCGCCGACCTGGAGGACCGCCACCGCGCGATTCCCGCCAGTCCGGTCGGCGAAGAGGGCTTCCGCCATCTCCTGGATCGTATCCCGGTCAAACACCCGGCTCACCGGGTCACGCCTGGCGCCGCTGTGGATCACCCCCTCCAGGCAGTTGCCGGGGTCCAGCCAGACCAGGTAGACGAAGAGGCGGACATGGCGGGAGACCGGATCCTCGGCCAGATAGAGGATATGCCGGACCCAGCGGATATGGCCGCTGCGGTCAGCCCGCCGGTATTCCGCACAGAACCAGCGCTGCCCCTGCCGGTACATCTGCAGGAGGCTGTCCCGGTCGAAATTGGAGAGGAAGCGCTCCTGGTCGCCTTTGCAGAAGATCTTTTCCCGCTCCAGACGCAGGATCTCAGAACAGCGGGTATCCTGTACCTGCCCGCTGAGGTCGGAGCCCTCGATCCACAGGAAATCCACCTTGTCCAGCTCCAGATCGGCGCGCATCCGCATGATCAGATCGGAGAGCAGGCCCTCCGGCAGGGGATGCTGGTTCGGAGACCAGCTGTCCACCCCGCTGAAGCACATGGGCAGCTCCTCCAGCACGCCCACGGCCCGCACGGCCCGGCCCACGTCATCGTACAGCATCCGGTACGAGATGGCGGCCCAGCGATAGCAGTTGGTGCGCTTGCTGCGGATGGCAAAGTTGCCGAAGCCCAGGGAGTGCCCCCGCAGCAAGTCCCTGGCAAAGCTCTGGAATCGGGCCACGGAGTCCGGATGGATCCAGCCGCTTGCGATCAGGTCGTCCGGAAAACGGCACGAACCGTCGGTGAGGGTATCAGCCTGCCCATCCTGGGTGTATCCCCGGAAGAGACGGCTGGAGACATCCACTTCCCAGAGCTGCTTGGACGTCTGGCCAAAGGCGGTCTGGAGCCGGCGGATCTGCTCCTCCTGACGCTGCTGGGTCTCCTTGAACTGGGAGACGTCCGTCGTGGTGACCAGCATCACCGGCACCGCGTCGTCGTATTCGATCTGCGCCGCGCGGATATGCCACCAGAGCCACGTCTGGCCGTCTCCCGCACGGACCCGGTGGGTGTGCTCCACCTCGGCGTTCTGGCGGATGCCCCTGCGAAGGGCGTTCAGGAGAGGGGGGTAGTCGTCGGGGTGGATCAGATCGGCCAGCGGCATGGGCAGCGGAAAGGACTCCGGCGTGCTTCCGATGATCCGGCAGAAACTGGGACTGACGTAGATGACCCGGGGCGCGTCGCCCATTTCCAGCAGGACCACCCCGCTGCTCATATGCTCCAGCAGGGCACTGAGGGGGATGGTATTGACCGGGCGGAACTCCCGGCTCTGGCCGTCCTGATAGCTGCCGCGGCTCTTCAGGCAGAACTGGTGCTTGCCGGTCTTTTTGGCCTTGTAGAGGGCCAGATCAGCGGACTGGTACAGACCGTCAAATTCCTGCCCGGGCCCCGACAAGTAGACGCCCACGCTGGCGGTGACGATGACGGTCTCGCGGTCGCCCAGGGCCAGCTCCAGGAATTCACAAATGGCGGCGGCCTTTTCCCGGACAAGGTCCTCCGTCAGCTTCCCGCACAGGAACACGGCGAATTCATCGCCGCCCAGGCGGCCCACAATGTCACTGGCGTGGAAGAGGCTGGAGAGGACCCGGCCGGCCTGCTGGATGGCCCGGTCCCCCGCCTGGTGGCCCAGGGTGTCGTTGACCTGCTTGAAATTGTCCAGATCCACAATGAACAGCGCGCAGCTCTCCTCCGGGGCCATGGCGTTCAGCCGCTCTTTGATGGAGTACTCCATGGCCGCCCGGTTCAAAAGGCCGGAGAGCGCATCTTTGGAGGCGCGGCGCCGCAGTTCTTCCAGAAGGGAATCCTGTCTGCGCGCATCATCCGGCGGATCTGTATGTTGAGTTCTCATAGTCGTCCCCTCGCTTCTTCATCCGCCCGGTCCCTCTGCCGGCGTTTGCCGCGGGTTGGCTCCGGCAGGCGGCCACAGGAGGAGCCAGCAGAAAAACGAAATGGGAAAAGCGGACAGAACACGTATTTTAACCATTTTGCAAAGAACAAAATCCCACAATCCGTGCCGGCGGCAAAGAGGCCGGAGGGCAGGGACTGCGGAGCGGCCCCGGCGGTGGCTGGGCATCGCCGGGGATGATGATCTGATTATAACATATATGGCGGCTGTTTGTACCATGATTTTATAAATCCTGGAAAAAATTCCAGCTTTCCCCAGGCGGACATCGGATTTCGCCCCGCCGCGGAGGAGACGGACCTGCCCTGGGCCCGCCGGACAGCTTGCATTTTGCGTTCGAAATTGGTAAAATGTCCTTACTTGAAGGGCGGACCTGATGCGGTGCGGCATCAGGTCCTGACCCGGCAGGGGCGCGGGGGATTCCAAAACGCCAAGTCCCGCGGATAGAAGAGAACCAGGTACGACAGGGGGGAGACCGAGATGAACAATGGATGGACCCGGCGCTATGTGCTGGACTGGTATGTGCTTATGGCGCTGATCGCCCTTGAGCTGCTGATGTCCTTCTCCTTCCTCGGCTATTTTCACATCGCGCCCATTTCGATCACCATAGCCTTTCTGCCGGTGATGCTGGCGGGCGCATTGCTGGGCCCCCTGGAGTCCACTGTGGTGGGCCTGGTCTTTGGCCTTGCCAGCATGTGGAAGGCCTCTGCCAGCTATGTCCTGCCCGCCGACCAGCTCTTCTCGCCGGTGCTCAGCGGGCATCCCCTGGCGAGTCTGTTCCTCAGCGTGGGCAGCCGCGTGCTGTTCGGCCTGCTGATCGGCCTGCTGTACGCGTGGGCGCGCCGGATGCGGCACCCCTATTTCTGGATGGGATTGGTGTCCTATTTGGGCCGGTCGATCCATTCGTTCCTGGTGTACAGCACCATGGCCATCTGCTTTCCGGAGGCCGGCTATGGCCCCTCCGCCGTGTTTGCCAATGTCTTTACCGTGTCCGATCTCGCCATGGACGGCGGTTCCGTTTTGGTTGTGCTGCTCCTCTGGCGGGCGTCGCACACCCGGGCCTGGGTCCAGTTTCAGCAGCGCCTGGCGATCTCCCAATCCCTGCAGAGCGGCGAACGCTACCGCCGGCTGTCCCTGGCGGTGATAACGCTTTTCACGCTTGCCGCCGCGCTTGCCGTCACCTTCTATTTCGGCCACCGGATCGACTATGTGCTGGAGAGCCAGGGGATCACGCTGGGGGAGACGGGCTATGTGGACATCCTCCACCTTCAGATCCAGTTCATGTTCGGCATCATGTCTCTGATGGTGCTGGTGATCCTGTTTGTGGCGCTGAACCGGCAGTACAGCGCCTATATGGCCTATGAGGGAAAGATCGACTCCCTGACCGGCGTGATGACCCGCCGGGCGTTTTTTGCGGTATGCGCCCGGATCTTCCACGCGGGCAATCCCGTTCCTTCCGGCTACTTCATCATGGTGGATCTGGATCAGTTCAAAGAGATCAACGACCGGCATGGCCATCCGGAGGGGGACCGCGCCCTGAAGGAGGTCGTCAAAGCCCTGAAGGACATCTTCGGAGGCCAGGGGACCATCGGGCGGCTGGGGGGCGATGAGTTCGCCGTGCTGCTCTGCACAGAACTGGCGGCCCCGGAGCTGGAGATGGCGCTGAATCATTTTCTGGCGGCCATCCATCGGATCTCCTGGGGCGAGCAGTGCCTGACCTGCAGCATCGGGGGACTGCCCATCCGCAGCGCCTCCTCGCCGGAGGAGCTGTACCGGGCGGCCGACGCGCTTCTGTACCGCGCCAAGGAGCAGGGGCGGAACCGGTATGTCCTGGGAGAGGACGGGGGAGCGGACGCGTAAGACCTGATACCGCATGCCCCGGTGAATATGGGATAAAAGAGAGCCATGCCCCGCAATGGGGCATGGCTCTCCTGTTTGGCAGATAGGCGGGCCGGCGCGTTGGGAAGGGCCTCCGCGCCCGGATCCCGCGGCGGCCGGACGGCTCACGCCCGGGGGCGGATTAGCCGCTCCAGCGTCTGCCGCAGAACGGCGGCGTCCAGGGGCTTGGAGATATGCGCGTCGATCCCCGCCGCTGTGGTGGCGGCCACATCCTCCGAGAAGGCGTTGGCGGTGACGGCGAGGATCGGCACCGCCGCGGCATCCGGCCGGTCCATGGCGCGGATCTGCCGCGCCGCCTCACAGCCGTCCATCACCGGCATCTGCATGTCCAGAAGGACCGCGTCAAAGGTAAAGGGCGGGGCCGCCCGGAACGCCTCCACCGCCTCCGCGCCGTTCCACGCCTGGGTGACGGCGGCCTTCATGGCGCGGAGCAGCTCCGCGGCGATCTCCATGTTGATCTCGTTGTCCTCGGCCAGCAGGATCCGCCGGCCCTCCAGGTCGTGGAGGGCGCCGGCCGCCGGGGGCTGCGCCCCCTGTCCGCCGTCCTGACCGGCAGCGGCCAGAGGCAGGATGACCGTGAAGGTGGTGCCGGCTCCGGGAGCGCTCTCCACCTGGATCTCGCCGTCCATCTGGGCCACCAGATGCTTGGTGATGGACATCCCCAGTCCGGTGCCCCCCGCCTGTCGGTCGCTGAACCGCATCTCCCGGGCATAGGGCTCATAGATGTGCTTCAGGAACTCCGGCGACATGCCGATCCCCGTGTCGGAGATTACAAATTTGTAGTTGGCATAGTCTCCGCCGTCCAGCTGCTGGACCGACAGGGAGATCGTCCCGTGGGCCGGGGTGAATTTGAAGGCGTTGGACAGCAGGTTGTTGAGCACCTGCTGGATCCGGAAGTCATCTCCCAGCAGGAGGGTGCGCTCTGCCTGGAAGGCCTCCCGCAGCGTCTTTTCCTCCCGCTCCGCCTGGACGCGGAACGCCCCCAGGCACGCCTCCACGCAAGCCCGCAGGTCGAACTGGCGATGCACCAGCTGTACCTGGCCGTGCTCCATGCGGGCCATCTCCAGGATGTCGTTGATCAGGCCCAGGAGATACCGGCCGGCGCTGTCGATCTTGTCCAGATACCCCGATGTTTTGGCCGGGTCTTTCAGGTGCCGCCGGGCCAGTTCGCTGGAGCCGAGAATGGCGTTGAGGGGCGTGCGCATATCGTGGGACATGCTGCGGAAGAAGGCCTGCCTGGACGCCTCGTTCTGCCGGGCCAGCTGGAGGGACTCCTCCAGCAGACGATGCTCCTGCATCTGCCGCTGCCTCTCCTCCTCCACCTCCCGGAAACAGAGGACCACCTCTCCCGGCGCCAGCGTCTCGTCAAAGAGGACCCGCACGCTGACCCAGCGGTCCTCCGTCCCGAACCGGCGCAGGAATTCCCCGCCGAAGTTCCGGACCCGCTGCCGGACCAGCTCCCGGATGTTCCCGCAGGAGAAGCTCTCCGTAAAGTCCTGGTAGGCGTCCGCCTCGATCACCTCGCCCGCCGTGCGGAGCAGGTCCCCATAGGGGCCTGTGGGCGGGATCCGGTCCCGGACATACGCGGAGCCCTTGATCATCTCATAGGTCTCCCGCTCGTAGTCCACCCGGTACAGGGCGTAGTAGGTGTTGCCCAGCACCTGGGCGGTCTCGTTGGCCCGCCGGACCCGGGACTCCAGGCGGGATTCCCGGAATGCCAGCGCCGTCATGACCAGAAAGGAGATGCCGAACATGAGCAGCAGCGGCCACAGAACACCCTGCAGGCCGCCCAGGATCCTGCTGTAGGGCACGGTGATGATGGCGTACCAGCCGTTGTCCATCCGGGCGTAGTAGACGCCCCGGGAGCGGCCGTCCAGGTCCTGGATCACCGGCTCCCTGTCCAGCTCCCCGGACGAGATCGCTTCCACCAGGCTGGTCAGATACGCCTGCAGCGACTCCTGGGGCAGCTCCAGGCCTGTCTTTTGGTAGATGACCGTCCCGGCGCTGTCGCAGAGGAAGAAGGAGTCCTCACTCGCCAGGCCGGCGGTGTCAAAGTGCAGGTGCTCCGGGAGGATGTCAAACGCCATGACGACGGTTCCGCCGCCGCAGCTCTGGGCGGCGGTGACCACCGGACGGCCGGAGATCGCATCTGTGTAGACCGGCGTGAAGATGACAGCCCCCTCCGCCGCGACTGCCTGCTGATACCAGGGGGTGTCGGCATAGTCGTATTCCGCGTCTCCCTCCCAGGGGTCGGCGGCCCAGATCCCGCCATCCAGCACCACATAGGGGTCCACCGCCCCGGTGCCCAGCACGGCGTCCAGCCGGTCGAAATACATCTCCAGGAACGCGGCGATCTGCGCCGGCTCTTCTCCGTCCTCCAGCCGCTGCTCCAGAGCCGACGTGCCGAAGGAGAGGAGCGTGGCATACACGTTCAGATTCCCCTGCTCTTCCGCGGCACAGCCGCGGGCCAGCGCGGTGGCCGCCTCATAGGTGTTGCGCAGCATGGTGGCCCGGAGGATCCCCCCTCCGGCCAGTGCCAGCACGCCCAGGACCGCCAGTGTGCACAGGGGGAGCCGGATGTGTCCGAAGAGATGACGCCAGCCGGGGCCCCGCCCCTCACGCCTCTTCATCTGGCTGCTCCCGGATGGCCGCCGTCATCCGTTCATAGGCCGGCTTGATCTGCGCCATCAGTCCCCTGGCCCCGGCCAGATCGCCGCCGCGCAGCGCGTCTGTCTGCTGGGTAAACAGGGCGTACAGCTCCTCCATGGAGAGGTTCCCGCACATCCCCTTCAGCGTGTGGGCGGCTGTCACGGCCCGGTCCAGATCCCCGCGCTCCAGTGCGGCGCACAGCGCGGGATACTGGGGATCATCCAGAAATTTCCCCAGAAGCCGCTCCAGGAGAGCCTCGTTGCCCAGCACCCGCTCCAGTGCCTGGGGGACGCGGATCCCGCCGTTCTCCAACTGCCTGTTCCGCGCGGAAGTCATGAAAATTCCTCCTTCTGATAGATCCGGGACAGCTTCTCCTCAACCGTGAAAAAGCACCGGAGAAGTTCCGGGTTAAAGACGCCGCAGGCGCCGTCCCGGATCATCTCCAACACCTGCTCCCTGGGAAAGGCGTCCTTGTAGACCCGCTTGCAGCTCAGCGCGTCGTAGACGTCCGCCAGGGAGACCACCTGGGCCCAGAGGGAGATCTCATCCCCCTTCAGGCCGTCCGGGTACCCGCGGCCGTCCCACCGCTCATGGTGGTGCCGGGCGATGTCCACGGCATAGCGACATGCCCGGTGCCGGCGCAGCTGCGGGATGCGGTTCAGCAGGGCCGCCCCCTGGACGGTGTGGGACTTCATGATCTCGAATTCCTCCGCCGTGAGCCGGCCGGGCTTGTTGAGAATGGCGTCTGGCACCGCGATCTTCCCCACGTCGTGGAGGATGGAGGCCAGGGCGATCTCCTCGACCGCGCGCCGATCCAGACCCCTGCCGAGCTCCGTCTCGGACAGCAGGCACTTTGTGATGTCGTGGATGCGGCGCACGTGGTCGCCGGACTCCTCGCTGCGGAACTCGATGGCGGCGGCCAGCGCCTCCACCATGCCCTGATTGAGGTCAATGATCTCCTCCGCCTGGCGGAGCAGGCGCTCCCGCTGGCTCTCCACCGTGCGGCTCAGCCGCCGCCGGGCCTGGAACAGCTCGATGACGGACTTCACCCGCCGGTGCACCACATAGGGGACCACCGGCTTGCTGATCACGTCCATGACGCCCAGGCTGTAGGCCTCCCGGAGCACGCTGTCGCTGGCCTCCGCCGTGATGAGAAATATCGGGAGCCGATCCGGCAGCTGTTCCCGGTACAGCCGCCGGAGGACCTCCAGCCCGTCCATTCCGGGCATGACCACGTCCAGCAGCACGGCGCACAGCTGGTCCGGGGCCTCCAGGATCCTGCGCAGGCCAGACGGCCCGTCCTCTGCCTCCGCAATGGTATAATCCGCTTGGAAAATCTGCTCCAGAATTCCCCGGTTGACCGTGTCGTCGTCCACGATCAGCAGGACATCCCGCTTCTGATTTGACATGGCGTCTCTCCTTGTGTTCCGGCCTCTGACCGCCCAGGGCGCGCCCTTCCTCCGGCTCCGCACTGCCGATTCGGGAAGGGGCACCGCGGACACTGAAATGCGCCGCCCGGCGGCCGAAAGTGAAGGGGGGCCGGCGGGGGCCTCCCCGCCCGCACCGGCTCCGCGGCCCCGACAACAGACAGGGGCCCGCCTTTCAGGAAAATAAAACGGCCTATTGCGCGGCTGCGGGCAAGGACCCTGCCGCCTTCAATAGACCGGTTGCGCGACCCACTCCGTGGTACGGAAGCGCCCAAGCAGTCTCATACCACATCATCGCATACTGTCAGCTGTGTCCAGCGGACACGCTGGTATTATCATATGAAATCCGGCTGGAATTGTCAAGAGCTTTCCCGTTTGCAACCATCGGCCGCATCTGCTACAATAGGACAGAATGGAAAGGGGGGATCGCCGTGTCCGCATACCGGGCGGCGCTCTGCGAGGACGAGGCCGCGGAGCGGGACCAGCTGATCGGCCTGTGCCGGGATATTTTTGATGGCCTTGGCATCGAGCCGGAGATCGTGCCCTTCGCCTCAGCGGATGCGCTGCGGCAGGCGGTGGAGGGGGAGCAAACCGCCTTTGACCTCTTTCTTCTGGACATTGAGATGAAGGAGGGCGCCAGCGGCCTGGAGCTGGCCCGGTGGCTCTATGACCGGGGCATCCGGGACCGCATCCTCTTCCTCACCGGCAACCCGGAGTACGCCCTGGTTGGGTATGACGTCCATCCCCTCCACTACCTGCTCAAGCCGGTGAGCCGGGAGCGGCTGGAGGACGCCCTGGGCCGGGCGCTGGAGAAACAGGGGGCGCAGGCCGTCCGGTTTCAGCGGGGCGGAAAGGCGGTCCCTCTCCCGCTCCGGGAGATCCGCTATCTGGAGAGCCGGAACCACGGCGTGGTGGTGGATCTGGGAGACGGGGAGCAGGCGTTTTCCATCCCGCTGACGGAGGCGGAGCGGCTGCTGCCCGCCGGGGCCTTCTGCCGCTGCCACAAGAGCTATCTGGTCAATCTGACCTGGGTGAAGCGGGCCACCCACGGCGGAGTGCTGCTGAAGGACGGCAGGCAGCTCCCCATGAGCCGGACATTTTACGCGGGGTTCCAGAATGCCCTCGTGCACCGGCTGAATGACTGAATATCAGGAGAGAGGAGGCCCCGCGGGCCTCCTCTCTCTTTACGATTTCTCCGGAAACTGCGGGGCCGTCTGGACCGTGAACCACGCATCCGTCCAGCTCACGCTCAGGACGCTGTCGTACTTTTCCGCGATGGCCCGCATCTGGGCCAGGCCGAAGCCGTGGGAGGCCGGGTCCGGCTTGGTGGTTTTCACGGCCCCGTTCGGGGCCGTCTCCACGCGGCCGTCAAAGGTGTTTTCACACAGGATGGGGAGGAACGCCCCCTCCACCCGCATTCGGAACCGGATGTGCTTCTCCCGGCCCGCCGGGGTGCGGGCCGCTCCCTCCAGGGCGTTGTCCAGCAGGTTGATCAGCAGGGCGCACAGGTCCTCGTCCGGGATGGGAAGGGATTTTGGGACCATCACCGCCGCCTCGAAGGCAATGCCCGCCGCCTTTGCCCGGCCCGCAGCGTCCTGGAGGATGGCGTTGACGGCGATGTGCTCCGTGAACCGGGCCGGTTCCCGGCCGGTGTCCCGCTTCCAGGCGGCCAGGCACCGCTCCACCCCCGCCCAGTCCCGGGCCTGGACGGCGGCGTCCAGGGCGGCCACCTGGGCGGAAAAGCCGTGGCGGAGCCGGGCGCTCTCTCGTAATTTTTCCTCTATGGAGCGGTAGTTGTCCATGACCAGCTGGTTTTTCAGGGCCAGGGCCCGGGCGGCCCCCTGGGCCCGGACGATGGCACGGGCCAGATCCCAGGCGGAGAGGGCGGCGCACACCAGCACCAGCCACCAGATCAGCCAGTACAGGGTGCCGGACCAGACCCCCGCCCGGAGCTGGCTGGCCAGATACGTCAGATACCGGGCCAGATACCCGCTCCGCAGATGCGAGACCAGCGCCGCCGCCAGGGCCCCGGCACTCCAGGCGGCGATGCTCCCCAGCACCCTCCAGAACGTCTTGTCCCGGTGGCGTATGAGATATGCGACCAGCAGCAGCGCCGCCAGCCACTCCAGCCACGAGCTGGAGAGCGGCCCCTGCAAGGCCTGGGGCAGGAAATAGGCCCCGTATCCAAAGGCCAGCCGGCGGACGGTCAGCAGCCCCGCCGCCAGGGTGGGCAGCAGCAGGGCCCAGCTCCGCCTCCCGTGGGCCAGCGCCAGGAGGAACAGCCCCCACAGCAGCACCGCGGCCAGGGCGGAGGCCCCGGCGGGCAGGCCGTAGTAGTTGGCGTAGGCGATGGTGCCCGCCTGGTCAGTGGGGTCGGCGGAGAGGCGGAGGACGGGCGGCACCAGGGCCGTGTTCGACAGGAGCCGCAGGTCCATGGTCAGGGTCTCTCCGCCGCCGGCGGGCAGGGCGATCTGTGCCTGGCTCTGGTTGGCCGTCTCCGGCGGCTGGCCGGCGGCGGAGTACCACAGCGGCTGCCCGTCCAGAAAGGCGGCGATCTCCAGGTTGGCGGTCTCAAAGATCAGATAGACGCCGTTGGCCCGGTCCGCCGGCAGGGTGAGGGTATAGCGGTAGCGCTCCCCCTCCTCCAGCTCCGGCGGCTGGCCGGCGGGGTCAAGGGGCGTCTCCGCGCCGCTGGCGGACACCACCGCCCCAGTCTCCCAGGCGGGGTAGAGAAAGGCGCCCTCCGACTGGGTGAAGCGGTGGAGAAAGACCATTGCCCCGGCGCACACCGCCAGGAAGGCCAGGACGTATAGAATTTTGCGCAGCCGTTTCATGGGCGGCACCTCCCTGCGTTATTCTCCCAACTGTATCAGAAAATGGGAGGCGGCGCAAGGCCAAGACCCCCGGCTCTTCCTAACTCGACAGGTTTTCTTCCTAACTGACTATACCCCGGTTAAAGAGCACTCTGGTAAAATAAGATAGATGACAAACTGGTTCGGCAAGGGGGTACCCCCTTGCCCCGCTGGGTCCCAGCGGGGCAATCCCTCCTGCCGGCGACAAAAAGGAGGAACCATATGAGACGGCTGCAAAAATTTGGAAGCATCCTGCTGGTTCTGGCCCTGTGCCTGACGATGCTGCCTGTGACGGCAGGGGCGGAGGAACCAGAGGCGGCCGACGGCTGGGACAGCAGGGCGGACACCGGCTGGTATGAGGAGGGCGGCGGGGAGGATGGCCGTGAATTCACCATCTCCACCGCGGAGGAGCTGGCCGGGCTGGCGCAGCTGGTGAACGGAGGAACAGATTTCTCCGGCAAGACCATCACCCTGACGGCCGACATCGACCTGACGGGCAGAGAGTGGACGCCGATTGGCAAAGACAGTATCTCCTCCCGTTTCAACGGCACGTTTGACGGCGGCGGGCATACAATCAGCGGGCTGTACATAAACAAGGACGTTACCAGCGACACCGGCAGCGTCTACCTTGGCCTGTTTGGCTATGTCGGAGAAGGCACCGTTAAGAAACTAACCGTCACCGGCTCTGTTATAGGCTGTGATAACCGCACCGGGACATCCGATTATTATGCCGGCGGCATAGTGGGAGCCTGTGGTGGAGACGGTGACATCGTAAATTGTATGGCCGATGTTACTGTAACGGGTAACAGTAATGGAACCCGGACTGTAGTTGGCGGCATTGTTGGGAAAAACAGTGGCGAGGTTACTGGCTGCATCAGCAAAGGCGCCGTCAGTGCCAAAGGCACCGGCACCGGCAACGTCACCGCCAACGCCGGAGGCATAGCGGGAGAAAGCAGCTATGGCAGTATCATAAACTGCTGCAACACTGGCAGCGTCATCGGCGACAGTTGCGCCGGCGGCATTGCTGGAAACAGCAGTTCGTCCGAGGTCACCAACTGCTATAACACCGGCGAGGTCAGCGGCAGCGGCACTGTCGGCGGCGTGGTTGGAGAATGCAGTTTCGGCAACATCAGTAACTGCTATAACACCGGCAGCGTCAGCGGCAGCGGCATTGTCGGCGGTGTGATTGGCTTAAACGATAGTGTACTTTCCACCAGCGTCAGCAACTGCTACTACCTCGCCGGCAGCGAAAGCGAGGACGCCGGAACCGGCGCGGGCAAAACGCAAGCCCAGTTCGCCTCCGGCGAAGTGGCCTGGCTGCTGCAAGGTGAACAGACCTCCCAGGTCTGGGGCCAAACGCGGGGAGTGGACGGAGACCGCTCCCCCGTACTCCTCTGCTTCGATCCCACTGCCAAGCCGGTCTATAAGGCCGTCTTTCTGAACGGCGACGAGGAATTTGCCGCCGCTTACACCAACCCCGGCGGCACAGTGAATTTGCCAGGCGGCGTCCCAACCGGCAGCGACACCTTCCTTGGCTGGTTTGACGCAGAAACCGGCGGTACGGAGGTGACGGGACCGATCACCGTCACAGGGAACGCCACCTACTACGCCCGGTTTGGAGAATCTGCCTCCACTGGCGGCTCCGGTGAGCCCAGCTACTCCCCGGCGCTGGACGTAGGGAACGGCGGCACCGTCCGGGTGAATCCCCGCACCCCCGGCGCGGGGGACGACGTGACCATCACCGTGGAGCTTGACAAGGGCTACGAGGTGGAGGAGGTCACCGTCACCGACCGAAACGGAGACGAGGTGGAGGTCATCGACAACGGCGACGGCACGTTCACCTTTGAACAGCCCAGGGGCCGGGTGACCATCTCCGTCGCCTTCCGGGAGCGCTCCGCGCCGCTGCCCTTCACCGACGTGCCGGAGGACTACTGGGCCGCGGATGCCATCGCCTGGGCGTACACCAACGGCTATATGAACGGCGTCAGTGCCGGCACGTTCCTCCCCGGCGGCACCATCTCCCGCCAGCAGGTGTGGATGATTCTGGCCCG
>CDYT01022259.1_pt1 | contig 25637 bp, 25 predicted proteins | sample 557541 | NCBI WGS metagenome assembly CDYT01 (sample SAMEA3182060, study PRJEB8094) | gut metagenome | biome: human; feature: gut; material: Stool; isolation source: human stools | place: Canada | collected 2013-01-15
GCACCTCCTTTGGATGAAAGATGAAAACACGGCCCCGCAGGTTGCTTGCGGGGCCGTGCGTGTATGTTCTGCGGAAATTACGCCTTCGGCGCTTTCTTGCCGGCCTTGCCGAAGTGGAGCTCCTTGAGACCCTCGACCTCGTCGCACACGGGCTTGAAGCTGCAGCTCGCGCAGTCGAGATCCTCGGGCATACCCTCGAGGATGGTGTTCATGGTCTTGGTCACGTCGTCGATCTTCTTGGCCGTGTCGTGCAGGGTCTTGAAGTCGACGTTCTTCGTGATGAAGATCACGCGCACATTCGTGATGTTCGGGTTTTTCTTATACTGCCGGATAAAGTCGCAGCCGACCTTGTAAAACGAGATGCCCTTCTTGATGGCCTTCTTGCTCACGCGGATCTGCTCGCGGCTGCTCTCGGGCGAGACGCGCATCATGTATCCGTCCGGGAAGACATGGTACTTCACGAACTCGATGTTGCGGATGGCGGTGTAAGTCGCGTCTTTGTTCTCGACGTCGATGTCCTTGACGCCGAGTATCACGAGGCGGGCAAATGGCACGTCGCCCTTGATTTCCTTCATATCCGGGCCGTAGAGCAGCACCTCGTCCGCCGGGACGAGACTGCTGTCGGACGTGACGCAGGTGAAGTTCACGGCGTCGTTCGCGCCGCCGCCGAGCTCATACGCAGCGTCGCGCAGGAGCACGAGCTCGCTCTCGCCGTTGTCTTTCCATGCGTCGCGCTCTTTATAGGCCCACTTCTGCGTCGGCGCGCCGAGCAGGTCGGTCGTTTCCCGAATAAAGCTGTCGTACAGTTCCATATCCTTCATGTTGTTCCCTCCTCAAAAAATGCCCAGGTTGTGCAGCGCCTGGTGGACGCCGACCATGATGTTAGAGTCCTCCGGCAGCTCGAACACGCTCTTGCCGTGGATGTCGTTGGCAGCGTGGATCGGATCGGTGGGGATGTAGGCGAGCACGTCCACCCCGTCGAGCTTGACGAGATCGTTCATGCTCGGGTCGACCACGCGGTTGACGATCATGCCGATGCGCTCGTAGGTGATGAGGTCATCGGCCGCCTCCTTGATCTCGCGGCAGACGTTCACGCCCTTGGCGCTCTGGTCCGTGACGAGGACCAGGTGCGAGACCTGCTCCATGACGCGGCGGCTGATCTGCTCGATGCCGGCCTCGCCGTCGATGACCACATAATCGAAATCATTGGCGAGCATGCTGATGACTTCCTTGAGGTAGGAGTTGACCGAGCAGTAGCACCCGGCGGCCTCCGGACGGCCGATGGCCAGGAAGGCGAAGCCGTCGCACTCGACCATGGTGTCAAAGATGCGGAAGCGCGCCTCGTTGAGCACCTCGATGGCCTGGCGGTACTCGCCGCGCTCCGAGGTCTCGATCACTTCGTTGCGGATGTCGTCGATCGTGTGCTCGACGTGCACGCCCAGTGCCGTGGACAGGCCGACGGCCGGGTCTGCGTCGATGGCGAGGATGCGCTTGCCGGGGAAGGCCTCCACCAGCTCGCGCACGATCGCCGAGCACAGAGAGGTCTTGCCGACGCCGCCCTTGCCGGCGACTGCGATGATCTTGGCTTTCGTTTTGTTTTCTTCCATAGTGCGTTCCCTCCTGACGGCTGAAAAGATTTGCGGAAGCTGCGGCTTCGATTGCATCCATCCTACCACAGATCCGGCAGATCTTTCTGTGTCCAGGTCACAAACCTGCCCCAACACAGGATGTCATTCCCAGACACATGCGCCGTTTTCTTTGATTTTTCGACAAAATTGGAGCTAATCGTTATCTTTTTGTCCAGATTGCAAAAAAAGAATTGCGAAATTTATCACGTATTAGTATAATGTTTTGCATGACCTCGCGTCAAGTGCTTGTTGCAAATTTCACGAGCAAGAATTCACTTTTTATTCTCAAAGGAGAACCCTATGCGCGGCATTGAAACCGGAAAAGTACGTATCCGTCACGAAGTATTCACGGAGATCGCCCGAATGGCCTATGAGGGCGGCGATTACGCAAAGCGGCTCGAAGAGCTGCCGTTCAAGATCATCCCCGGTGAGATCGGTTCCTACCGGGACAGTCTGTTTCTCGAGCGCGCCGTCGTCGGCGAGCGGCTGCGGCTGGCCATGGGGCTGCCGCTGCGCAAGTTTTCGGAGTTTTCCCTGCTCTCGGACGGCGTGGAAAAGGCGCTCGACCCGGAGATCTACTACGAAAAACCGCTCATCAACGTCATCAAGTTCGCGTGCAACCGCTGCCCGGACAACGTTGTGAAGATCACGAATGTGTGCCAGGGCTGTCTGGAGCATCCGTGCATGTCGGTCTGCCCGCGGCAGGCCATCTCGCGGCAGAACGGCCAGGCCCACATCGACCCGGATAAGTGCATCCGCTGCGGACGCTGCCTGAAAGAGTGCAAGTTCAACGCCATCGTGCGCCTCGAGCGGCCGTGCCGCAAGGCCTGCGGCATGGACTGCATCCATTCCGACGGGCTCGGCCGCGCCGACATTGATTATTCCAAGTGCACGTCCTGCGGCCAGTGCATGGTCAGCTGCCCGTTCGGCGCCATCTCGGACAAGAGCCAGATCTTCCAGACCATTCAGGCCGTCAAGAGCGATACGCCTGTTTACGTGGCGCTCGCGCCGGCGTTCGTGGGGCAGTTCGGCCCCGAGGGCGTGCCCGAGCGGATGCGCAAGGCGTTCCAGCGCCTCGGCTTCGCGGACGTGTATGAGGTCGCCATCGGCGCGGACCTGTGCGTGATCGAAGAGGCGGCGGACTTTCTGGAGGAAGTGCCCGAAAAGCACAAATTCATGGTCACGTCCTGCTGCCCGTCGTGGAGCGACATGGTCAAAAAGCTCTTCCCCCAGTTTGAAAAGAACATCTCCGTGGCCTTTACGCCCATGGTGCTCACCGCGCGCATGATCAAGCGCGACCACCCGGACTGCAAGGTCGTGTTCGTCGGCCCGTGCGACTCGAAAAAGCTCGAGGCCCGGCGTGAAAGCGTGCGCAGCGACGTGGACTTCGTGCTCACGTTTGAAGAGGCGCTCGGCATCTTCGCGGCCAAAGGCATGGACAAGGCGTTCCCGCCCGAGGACGAGGAGGAGATGCCCGCCTACTCCAGCCGCGACGCGCGCCGCTTTGCCTACTCCGGCGGCGTGGCGCAGGCGGTCGTCAACGCCATCCACGACATGGAACCCGACCGGGAGGTCAAGGTCGCCGCGGCGACCGGTCTGGCCGACTGCCGCAAGCTGCTGATGATGGCCAAGGTCGGGAAGTACGACGGCTACCTGCTCGAGGGCATGGCCTGCCCGGGCGGCTGCATCGCCGGTGCGGGCACGCTGCGCCCGATCGAGCAGTCGCACAAAGAGGTCGAGGCGTTTAGCTCCGAGGCGAAGTTCACCTGCGCCAACGACACGCCGTACATGGACTACCTGCCCCTCATCGAGGAGAAGGACAAGATCCGCAAACTGTGATTCCCTGCGCACCGCCGGCGGCGGTGCGCAGTTTTTATCATATGTCCAAAAAAAGGCGGTCACACCCCTGATTTTTTTCCGTGCTGCGGGCTGGACAAGCGCGCCCGTTCGCGGTACAATAGCAAAAATCATCACCGGGGCGCGACCCGCTCCGCTTTCCACACTGTATATTGTTATAAGGAGGTCTTTCCCATGGCTTACTTCTTTTCCGGCCAGTCGCACACGTTCAATGAGTATCTGTTGGTGCCCGGCTACTCGTCGAGCGAGTGCATCCCGGACAACGTTTCTCTGCGCACGCCGCTGACGCGCTTTCGCGCGGGCGAGGAACCGGCCCTGTCGCTGAACGTGCCGATGGTCTCGGCCGTGATGCAGTCCGTGTCCGGCGACCGGCTGGCCGTCGCGCTGGCGCAGGAGGGCGGCGTGTCGTTCCTGTACGGCTCGCAGTCGATCGAGGACGAGGCCGCAATGGTCGCCCGTGTCAAGAGCTACAAGGCGGGCTTTGTGCGCAGCGACTCGAACATCAGCCCCGATGCAACGCTTTCGGACATTCTGGCCCTGCGCGAGCAGACCGGCCACTCCACCGTCGCCGTCACCGAGGACGGCACGGCCGACGGCCGCCTGGTCGGCATCGTCACAAGCCGCGACTACCGTGTGAGCCGCATGGCGCCCGAGACGCCGGTGCGCGAATTCATGACGCCGCGCGAGAAGATGATCACCGCGCCCGACGGCACGTCCCTGAAGGAAGCCAACAACATCATCTGGGAGCACAAGCTCAACTCTCTGCCCATCGTCAACGACGAGGGCCGCCTGTGTGCGTTCGTGTTCCGCAAGGACTATGACCTCCACAAGCAGAAACCGAACGAACTGCTCGACAGTCAGAAGCGCTACCTCGTCGGCGCGGGCATCAACACCCGCGACTATGCCGAGCGCGTGCCCGCGCTGGTCGACGCCGGTGTGGACGTGCTCGTGATCGACTCGTCCGAGGGCTACTCCGAGTGGCAGAAGCGCACGCTCGAGTGGATCCGCGAGCGCTACGGCGACAGCGTCAAGGTCGGCGCCGGCAACGTCGTGGACGCGGACGGCTTCCGCTTCCTGGCCGACTGCGGCGCGGACTTCGTGAAGGTCGGTATCGGCGGCGGCTCGATCTGCATCACGCGCGAGACCAAGGGCATCGGCCGCGGCCAGGCGACCGCCGTCATCGAGGTCTGCCGCGCACGCGACGAGTACTTCCGCGAGACCGGCATCTACGTGCCCGTCTGCTCCGACGGCGGCATCGTGCACGATCACCACATCACGCTCGCGCTGGCCATGGGCGCGGACTTCGTGATGCTCGGCCGCTACTTCGCCCGCTTCGACGAGAGCCCGTCGGACAAGGTCAACGTCAACGGCACGCTCATGAAGGAGTACTGGGGCGAGGGCTCCAACCGCGCGCGCAACTGGCAGCGCTACGACCTCGGCGGCAGCAAGAAGCTGTCCTTCGAGGAGGGCGTGGACTCCTACGTGCCCTACGCCGGCAAGCTCTCCGATAACGTCCAGCAGACGCTGGCAAAGGTCCGCTCGACCATGTGCAACTGCGGCGCACTGACCATCCGCGAGCTGCAGGAAAAGGCGCGGCTGACGCTCGTGTCCTCGGTGAGCATCGTCGAGGGCGGCGCGCACGACGTCGTGCTCAAGACCTCGAACAAGCCCGTGTGAGAACACAGATACAGATAAAAAACAGACGGTGCCCGGCATCAGCCAAAGCCCCATAAGGATGTTTTTTGGCAGGGATACGGTGTAACCCCACAATCGGGGTTGCACCGTTTTCTCTTTTTCAGGCGGTAAGCCTGTATTCCTGCGGGTTTGCTTTGATTTTAGCTATAAGGCCTTTGATTTCGTCCTCTGTGGGAATGTCAATTAGTCCGATTGCCGTGAAGTAGATGTCCACTTTCACATAGCAGTGACCGCTTGATTTGTCGTTGTTATGAACCTCAATCCTGCGGATCAGAGAGTTCACAAGGGTTGGTGTCAATTCTTCAAAGGATGTACTGCTTCGCAGAACCTTCAATATGGTTTTCAAGTCAAGGCTCGTCTGTTCAATGCAGGCGAGTTTCTTTTCGTCCTCTGCCACTTTATTGATAAGGGTGCGTTGCTCGTTCTCATAATTGACCGACATTCTTGCATAGCGTTCGGCAGATATGTTACCGAGGACTTGATCTTCATAGATGCGCTCTATCAGTTTGTCAAGGTCTTGAATACGCCGTTTTCCGCTTTCAATGGCAGTTCTAAGTTTAGAGGTTTCTGTCCGTTTAGATACAATGTCCTTTTGTGCCATTAGATACAGAAATACCGGCTCATAGCACCTAACAAAGTCCGCTAAGCTGTTGATTGCTTCAAGTACGATTTTTTCAAGCACAACATTACGGATAAAATGTATCTGACAACTTCCTCTGCCGCTTTTGTAGTTGGCGCAACGGTAATGCTCCTGATTGGCGTTCAAACTCTTGGCAGCACAGAAGTGGAGTTTTGAGCCGCAATCAGCGCAGAACACTTTGCCGGAGAACAGACTTGTCCTGCCCGTTGCTGTCGGACGGATACGATGCTCTCGAAGTTCCTGCACCCTTTTCCAAGTATCCTCGTCAATGATAGCAGGCTGGGTGTTCGGGATGATCTGCCACTCGTCCTTCGGCTTATACACGGTCTTGTGTACCTTGTAGCTGACCGTAGTGGTCATAAAGTTTACCGTACAGCCCGTATACTGCTGATTGACAAGAATGCCGGCGACTGTTTTCTGATCCCAAGCGTATGGGTCTGTGTACTGTTTCCGTGTCTTCCTGCCGAGCGAAGCGTAATAGGCAGTGGGAATAAGCACCTTTTCCTGTTCAAGCTGCCGTGCAATTTGCGACGGTCCCCGACCATCAAGGCATAGAGCATAGATTTTTCGTACAACTTCCGCCGCCGGTTCATCTACCAGCCAGTCCTCTTTGTCCTGTGGGTTTCTGACATATCCAAATGGAACAGAGGAACTGACACGCTTACCGTTTGCCGCTTTATTCTTCCAAACCGCACGGATTTTTTTGCTTGTCTGAGCTGCATACCACTCGTTAAAAATGTTGTTGAACGGCATCATCTCTGTGCCTGTTTCTTTCAGTGTATCGACATTTTCCTGAATGGCGATGAACCTTACCCCCAGCGTTGGGTATTTGATTTCAAGGTAGTTACCCACATCGAGATAGTTTCTACCAAAGCGGCTCAAATCCTTTACAATAATGGTGTCTACCACGCCCTGCTCCACCAAATTCTCCATTTGAATAAAACTCGGTCGGTCGAAGGTCGTACCCGAAAATCCATCATCCGTGAAAAACTGCGGATTAGGGAAGTTGTTCCTCTGAGCGTATGCAAGTAAAATCTCTTTTTGGTTTGATATGGAGTTGCTCTCACCTTCACGCCCGTCATCTTGCGAAAGGCGGCAGTAGAGAGCCGTAATTTTGGTTTCGTTTTGCCCTTTGATATAGTTTGCTGTTGCCATTGTCATATCTCCTTTCCGACAACCGGGCATTGCAAAGGCATAATTATCTTACCGTGCCTTTGCATCTTCTGCAATTATGCGATTTTCAAGCAAGTCCTCTGAAAGTATCAGGTCACGAAACTGCTGTAATACGCACTGGTTGCCTTCGGGATTAAAATGGGTGGAAACTACATATATCGTTCCGCCGATTTTCATTTTGAAATCGCTGTTGCAGAAGCCGGAAGAAAACTCAATGGCGGGGTCGTTCTTTTGCGAAGTATTCTCCATTAACGCCCCTCCTTGCTTCTTTCGATGACAAGGTAGTCATAGCCGTAGCCCTCGCACTTATCGCATTTCTCCTTGACACGAACGAAAGGATCGACACGCCTGACAATATAGCTGCCGCTGGTTTTGTAGTCCTGCAAACACTTAGGGCAAAGGCAACGAACGCTTGCGGGCTTGTGCAAAGGCTTATCCACCCAAAGTCCCATTGCCTTTTTGATGCCGATATTGATCTTTTTCATATAATGCTCGTCGTCGATTTTGCCGATATACTCAATGAAATCGGATTGATTTACGGTTTTCAGTTGTTCGAGCATCACCATAGACGGTTCTTTCAATCCGAATTGGTCGCCTAAAATGATGTGGGATGGTAAATACTGCTTTTTGATAATGGAGGTCATTGCTGCAATTATAGTTGTGCTGCTTGCCGCATTACCCTCATTGCACTGTACGACCAAAGCAGGACGCACGCCGTTTTGGATTGACCCACCGTTATTGCCGAAATCGTAAAGATAGATTTCTCCACGCTGAACCTTGCCGTTTATGTTCTTGTTTTCCATAATGTATAACCTCTCATACTTTTATTTTTGAAAGGTGTTCCTGTCCGGATCAGAAATAACCCCTTCACTTACTCCGAATAAGGGGTGCCTTTTGGCAGGGTGTTTTTCAAAAATTTTTTCATCTTTTTGATTGCGGCATCGTATGACTCCTGAATTGTATTCTTTGCTTTACCCTCCGAAGCGGCAATTTTGGCAAAAGACATTTTCCCGAAAATATGCTGTTTCACACGGCTCTGTTGGATGGGAGTCAAGAGCGCAAACGCTTTTCCCACGAGTCGCTGTGGAAAGAAATCCCGAAACAGAGCTTCTGCAAAATCGGGTACGGAGCATTCAATGTTGTGGCGCTCGGTCGTGCCGTCCTCAAAGCCGTAGCAGTCATCTTTCTGCATCCGCTTAGAGAACTTGTCCTCGTTTCGCTTAAAATCTGCGATGACTTCTCCGGCAGCTTTGCTGAGAAGCAGAAACGGACAATAGTGCTCCGCAACAGGTGCATATCGTTCCATAATCTGTGCATAACTGAGATCGGTAACAATGGCATACTTTTCTGTACCCGTGTAGCCGGGATACTCATAGCCCAGCTTGATAACCTTACACTCGACCTTAAATTCTTCTGCCAGTGCTTTGATGCTGATTGTGTTATTCGTCATTTTGTGTAATCTCCTTTGAATTTTGAATTTGGTATTTAGTTTCAAAATTCGGAGATCACGGATAGCGAGAAACGGCGCTTTGCCACCGGAACAGGGACATAACTTTCTCCTTTCTGCTCAGGAGAAAGCGAAAAGGGTACAAAAAAAGCCGCTGTAGCTTTCAAGTCAATACTTGATGGCTACAACGGCTTCTTCTTTCAGCTCGTCCTATTCAATTCGCTTCGCCTAAGCTGCTTATAACTGGGTGAACGATGTGATCTCGTTTCAAGAAAACATCTTTCACGGCTGCTGTCGGCAAACAGGCAATAAAAAAGCAGCTACAAACCTTTGAGGCTGTAACTGCTTCGTATGATCTTTTCATTTGCCTGCCCGATCGGATTGCAGCGAGAGTATGGTGGGCAGGAACTTTTAGACGAGTAAATTGCTTGTATTTTTTGACGATACCATTATAGCACGACTACTTTTCCGTGTCATCGGCGTATCCGTGCCACTTTCTCGCCATTTTTCTGCCACGCCCCAAAGATAGCTGCAATCCGTCAGCATAGACAATATAGCAGAGGCAAAGTCGGACTTTCAGTAGGAAATCGGTCGGATTTTCATCGGACTTTCGTCGGACAAAGGTCGGGCTTTTCTGTGCTGGTAAAAAATTCGGGGATCTCGTTCTCATCTCCTTCCACATCAAAAATGCCACGAAATACAGGGATCGCATAACCCCATAGAGCTATTCCAAGCAACATAACCGCCTCCTTCTTTCGGTCATAAAAGGTGCTTCGTTCTAAATTAAGTATCTCCAGCAGCTCACTTTCGGTATAGCGGAAAGCGGTCAGATAACTCTTGGAGAGTATCTCGTGGTAAAGTCGTCCGTTATTGTAATAGTCATAAACCTTGCTCATTGCCTTGTCGATGAGGTCAATCATCCACTTATTTTCAAACAGGTTGCACACACGGCGCTCAAACTCGCTGCGCTCTATATCGGGAGCAAACTCCTCTAAATAGACCAGGGCATCCGTCAAATCGTCGCCGTAGTAATAGATTTCCTCATTTACGCAGTTACAGTCTGAAAGCGTCGCCCAAACCACATCACGGTAAATGCCCAAAAGCAGCTTTGTTTTATGGAATATGTCGTCCTGTGCCAAGCCCAACTGCTCGTACATCTTTGCAATATTTTTTACTGCTTTTGTATTGTTTCTCCCCATTGCTGCTCCTTTTCCGTATGAACGGGCATACTAATCACGATTGTGTATATTCGACACCTAAAAATTGCAGTATCTTTCCGAAACCCCTTGACAAGACACGCAAGTTCGAGTAAGATAAATACGCAGTCTAATTGCGTGTTTCTATTATACGCAGTTTATATGCACTTGTCAACATGTAATAGCAATTTAATTTCTAACATATTTGGAACACTACGGAGGACGATACAATGAGGTTTTGCGAGAAATTAAAAGAAGCCCGAACAAAGGCGGGCTTGAAGCAGGAGGAACTGGCGAAGGCTCTTGGGGTTTCCCTCAGAACGATCACCAACTATGAATCCGGCGAGTGCTATCCGAGAAAGCGGGACATCTATCACAAGCTGGCAGAGCTGTTTCATACCGAAGAAAACTACTTCCTGAATGAGGATGAGGAATTTCTTCTTTCTGCCGCAGAGAAGTACGGTGCAAAAGGCGCAAAGCAGGCGCAGGCGCTGGTAGATGAGGTCAGCGGTCTTTTTGCCGGCGGTAATATTGCCGATGAAGATTTGGATGTGATGATGAAGGCTTTGCAGGATGCGTATTGGATCGCCAAAGAGAAGAATAAGAAGTTCACGCCCAAGAAATACCGCAAGGACTGATTTCATTGTGTCCGTTTAATGGGACACAGCTTATGTTAGAATAGAATTGCCGAAATAGGCAGAAGGGGGTGTTCGCTCTTGGATATTCAGACTTTGGAGATCGTACAGACGGCAAATAGGCTGGTCGATACGCTCGGCACGAGAGATCCGCACAGGATTGCCCGTGAGCTTGGCATCGAAGTCGTCCCCGTGGATTTCAAACGGCAGCGTGGAGCCTATAAGGTTCTGATGCGTAACCGATTTATCTTCATTAAAAACGATCTGCATCCGGTGATGGAAAACATCGTTATGCTCCACGAGATCGGACACGATATTCTGCACCGAAAGGAAGCCGTGAAAGCGGGCGGTTTCAAAGAGTTCAACATCTTCAATATGCAGGAAAGCCGGATGGAATACGAGGCAAATGTGTTTGCTTCTCAGGTATCCTTGGGCGATGAGGAAATCCTCGAATATATCCGTTACGGCTATGATATACAGCAGATTGCCAGTGCAATGCACTCGGACACAAATCTTGTTGCGCTGAAAACGGATGCACTGATTGCTCAGGGTTATTGCCTGCACCATCAGGAGTATGAAAACAGATTTTTGAAATAGGAAAACGGAGGATGCTACAATGTTGATGAACAACAACGAGTACATCGAAATTATAGAAACCATAAAAGGTGAGATCAGGGGAGCGCAGTATAAGGCTGCACTCAGCGTGAACCGTGAATTGATTATGCTTTACTACCATATCGGTACGGTCATAAACGAGCATAAGACTTGGGGCAGCAAGTTTATTGAAAATCTTGCCGCAGATATTCGCATTGCTTTCCCGAATGTCAAAGGCTATTCCGTGCGAAATCTTAAATATATGGCGAAGTATGCAGAAACCTACCCTGACGAAGAATTTGTGCAGACGGTGTCTGCACAAATTCCGTGGTCGCACAATACGGCTATTTTAGATAAGGTCAAAGACGCCGAACAACGGGTTTGGTACATCAAAAAGACTGCTGAAAATGGCTGGTCGCACAATGTCCTCATTCATCAAATCGAAAGTGGCTTGTATGAGCGTCAAGCGCTTGCGGAAAAGATTTCAAATTTTGAGACTCGTCTTGCCTCACCGCAAAGTGAACTGGCAGTACAGACTATGAAAGACCCGTATATCTTCGATTTTATTCCGTTCAGAGAAGATATGGTCGAGCGTGATATAGAAAACGCCTTGGTCAAGGATGTTACTAAGTTGCTACTGGAACTTGGCACCGGCTTTGCTTTCCTTGGCAATCAGTATCATCTCAATGTGGGCGGCGATGACTTTTATATCGACCTCCTGTTCTACAACCTCAACCTGCGTTGCTATGTGGTGATCGAGCTGAAAACTGGCGAGTTTAAGCCGGAGTATGCCGGACAGCTCAATTTCTACCTGTCTGCGGTGGATGGCATCATCAAGCACCCGGAGGACAATCCCTCTATCGGGCTGTTGCTCTGTAAGAGCAAGAACGACCTTGTTGCCGAGTACGCATTGAAGGATATGTCTAAACCCATCGGCGTCAGTGAGTACAAAATCACCAGTAGCCTGCCAGAAGCATTGAGCAAGCAGCTTCCTTCCGTTGAAGACATTCAAAAGCGGATCAAGAATTGATTGTTACAGCAATGGAGGGCGATATGGACAGCTACACTCTCAACACGGTCAATTATAACTATAAAACTTTGAGCCACGAGGGGTTTGGCGGCGTATGTAAATATATTGCCACACCGAAAAGGGTGGGGTACTCAAGGCTTCTTGTCAAGCACGAAAACATACAGTCCGCCTGCAACACCTTTATGTGCAGTCGGCTTGCCGAACTGTGCGATGTCTATACGCCGAAAGCCTATCTCATGAGCACAAGCAATGAAACCCGCAGATTGTTTCCTATGCACCCGTTTATTGTTGGAACTGAATGGGTAGAGGATTTTTCTGCGGTCGATTATGGCAGCATAGAAGACTCCCCGGCACTGCGTCAGCAGTATTTGGGCAGTATGGCTCTGTATGCAATGTTCTGCCGGATCGCAGACACGCCGCAGTTTGCGTACTCTCCCGCCAAGGGCGTATTCGCCTACGATTGGGACGAGGCGTTTGATGTAACGGATTTCGTCATTAAGCTTTGCCTATATAACACCGATGCCGGGACAGAACAACTGCGGAGAATGCTCCGGCACTTCTCGCAGCATCCATTCGAGAGCGATGCCGAACTGTGCTTGCAAAGTGCGGCATCTCACCTGGATATGGATGCCGACGAACTACGATCAAGTTATATTCAGGTAATGAATCGCTTCTGCAAAGTGACGAAGGCACAAGTAGCAGAGCTGACCGGTGTGCTTTCCGCCATCTATCCGATACCACTGATTGTTTATTACGAGGAGTATATAAAGATACTGCAACCTAAAGTCTTGAAATATATCGAACTGCGATAATAACTTAATCCACATAAAAGAAAACCCCGGAACCATTCAATGCAAAAAGGTTCCGGGATTTGTGTACTAACGGCGTATATAAAAGCACAAAGTAGTTGAGGAAACTTATTGCAAATTATCCTCAGCGGCTTTAGGAAATAACAACACCTGTCCAGTATAGATTATATTTTCATTTGCAATGTGGTTTAAGCTTAAGATTGTTTCTCGATTGGCATGGTACTCGATACCAAGGCTTTTGCATATTCCCGCTAATGTATCTCCTGTTTTAACGGTGTAGACAATATAATCACCGGGTGAAGTCTGACCCGCCTGAATTTCAGCAATTTGGGCTTGAAGGTCTTCGATAATTTTCTGCTGATTATCCAGGGTAATCTGCTGCGATTCAATCTTTTCAAGCAGTTCATTAGGTGAGAACGAGTTTCCATCTTGATTATCGCAAAGTTGCCCTTGCCCAATAGCGTCAATCTCTTGCTGCTGTGTTTGAATGGAATCCTCCAGTTTGCGGTTCTGCTCAATTAGCGAGCTACGCATATTGAACATACTGACCAGACTTATGCCAGCAATAAGAATTGCCAGCGCAGACAGAATTGGTAATACTTTTCCGCTTTGATGCGTGGGCTGCTTGCGAGTTGTCTCTCTTTCAGGTTCAATCTTTATAGATTTTCCCACATCATCATAAATGTAATAGCCCTTAAGTTTCTCAATTTTCCCATTCTTCCACTGAAAAAATCCGCGAATCTTCTGAATCGGGTCAATCACATAGGCCACTTGAAATGGCAGATTGAAAAAGTTCTCTTGAATAAACAAATCATAATTTGAAAGGAAGATACCGTAGCTTGGGTGTGTGTGCTGCCAGCCGACTATTTTTTTATCAGGGTATTTTGCACCTTGTTCTTTATATACATAGTCCCATGTTTCGTGAGTGAAAGTCAGCGTTGACGCTGAGGCATCCGTATATCTCGCTTCAATATAATTTGAGATTATAACATGTACCTTGCCAAGATCTTCGCAGTAATCTCCCAGTAGAATTGTCCCTCGCTCGTGTTCGACATCTACCAAAGCGTATTTTTCCAACGCTCGGTAAACATCTTGCTTGATATATACCTTAACATCGTCAGGCTCAATCTCCCCAAACGCAAGAAAATTCATAGGGAGCTGCACATGAGCTTCGTTTTCATCATGACTATCTTGAATTTCTATATCAAAGTCTTTTTCCAAATCCAACGCCTCCTCTTTACAACGATAAAATGATTACAAGGAGAACATAACCTACAGCGGTCAGGATTGCCGCAGTAGAATTCACTCCACTGTTTTGCATGACAAACTGCGTTTTATATGGTTCATTCATCGCCTTGACTTGGGTTGCCTTCTTCTCAAGGAAATTCATATAGATATAGTTCCCGAAAATGCCAAGGGCAATATAACCGCATAGGGATAGCAAAGAACCAATCGTTGTTCCAAGTAAAGAAAGGACAAAAGAAATACCCAACACCGCCGCACCGTAAGCATACATTTTACGGTAGAGCATCCAGTAGGGCGCAATCAGAAACGCTGGCCAATTCCAAGTGTTTTTCTTGTTTTGCGCTCTCATCTCTTGGAATTTAGGAATATAATATTCCGATTTTACTCCAATCAGCATTTGGATGTCTGCATCAATTTCTGCGGTATTATAGCCAAAAGAAGTAGTATTGCTTCCTTGGTAATAAGCAGCTCCTTGCTGATTTACATATGCATACGGATTTGTGTTTGCAGGATCTGATTGCTGAAAGGCCGGTGCTTGAGCAGAAACCGATGTTGACAATCTGTTACCGCATTTTGAACAGAACAAAGATGTACTTTCATTTTGCGCCCCGCATTTTGTGCAATAGACAGTTACTCCGGCAGACTGCGAAATATCTTCAAAACTCATTTCTCTGGTTGTAACCGAACTGTTGTCATTGTCAGCTGTCTTGATTGTTCCGAGGCAGCCAAAGGTGGTACAGCCCTGATTTTCAATCCAGCAATCCTTGTGGTGTGGCATATCACATTCACTGCATACAACGATTTCATCATCAGGCTTAAATGCAGTTTTGCAATATGGGCATATTTTTCCGGTGTAGTCGTTCATAGGCTTGTCCTCCATAAATTATATTTCTGACCTTCTCCACTTCTAATCAAGGTTCATTGTCGTTACTTGACTGTGTATGAGGAGATGATGGCTCGCCCGTACCTTCTACACTGCTATTGCCAATGTCATTCGACTCAGTTCCCGTAGGTGTGTTATCTGTTTGTGAAGAATTGCCGGAAGCATCATTTCCGACAGTATCTTGCGGCTCTGTAGCACTTGACTCAACAACAATTCCCGCTTCAGTCAAAGCGTTTTTCAATTTTTGAATCTCATCAGCCTGACTCCAAATGAGCTGTTGCATATATGAAAGGCTTTGGTTTGCACTTTCGGCAAGCGTTTTTTGCTGTTCTTCAAGCTTAGATAACTTTTGATTCGTTGAAATATTAGAAAATGTCAATAGAATAACTGCAACAGCAAGCACGGCGATAAGAACACTTCTGATGCTGAAGATACCGGACTCTTTTGCTACTGCGGCTTCTTCCTTATCGGCACCAACTGTAATTTTTGCTCCGGTCTTATCGTAAATGTAAAAGCCCTTGCATTTTTCTATTTTCTCATTTATCCAAAAATAGAACCCCTCGATTTTCTGAATGGGGTCAACCACATAGGCAACCTGATAGTCCTCATTAAAGAAATTTTGGTGAATAAACTTATCATATTCAGACAGAAAGATACCAAAGTCAGGATGTGTGTGAATCCAACCAACAATTTTCTTTCCGGGGTGTTTCTTTTCAATTTCCTTGTGAACATATTCCCAAGTTTCGTGGGTAAATTTCAATGTGGTTGGAGTTGCTTCACAGTATTTTGCTTCAACAAATCCGGAGATAATAATATTAGTTTTTCCAAACTCCTCGAGAATCGTTCCAACCAGCATTCCACCGCTTTCGTTTGTGGTCTTGTTCTGTGTGAACTTGTGTATTTCCTTGTAAACCGATTGAAGAATGTAGATGTTTTTATTTTCTTCAACACGATCTCCAATAGGAAGAATGTTCTGCGGCAGCATATTCTCAGTTAACTCAGGTTGTAAAGCCTTCTTCTTGCTATTCTTTACTCGCTTTCCCATTTTCTCACTCCCATATGTCAATATCGAAATCTGTCCGTTCTGATGGATCGAACTTTAGGGTTATATTTTTCTTTTTTTGATATATAAGCAAAATGCTTAAAATGATATTTCCGAGCAGCGATGCCGCTGCAATCCCAATCGCAACATAGGTTACTGTCGGCAGAGCGCATTTCTCATGCTGCTCAACATTCTTATCAGCATCGAATTGATTATCAGCCGGAGCAACTATATTTGGAGGTTGCACCGCATCAGGTATGTTGCCTTTTTCGTCTGTTTCAATGTCAAGTGATTTCAAGTAGTTTTCTATTCTGTCAGTCGGTATCGATAAACCAATTCCTTCACTATCGGTCATTTTCAAGGTGTTCATTCCAAGGACTTCGCCGCTATCATTTAGAAGTGGGCCACCGCTGTTACCTTCATTAATTGCAGCGTCAATTTGTATGTAAGACTTCTCTCTGATAATCCGCTCTTTTGCAGAAATTGTTCCCTTGGTAAGTGTATATGCCATTCCTTTTGGAGCACCAATCGTATAAATGTCGTCACCGATTTTCACGGCTGATAAATCCGCCATCATTAAATAAGGAAAGGTGGCATTCTCAATTACAAGAACGGCAATATCTTCATCCTCGTTAATGCCAAGCGGAGAAGCTGCGTACTCAGTGCCATCATAGGTAACAATCGCAATATTATTGGGATCAGCAATTACATGAGCATTTGTGATAACGCAGTTCTCGCCAATGGCAAACCCGCTTCCAAGGGAAGCTCCCGAGTAGACAACAAAAACTGATTCATATGCTTTTTCGGCATCAAAGCCGATAGCGCTTACAGATGAAGCGGAGGCGAATAATACCGCCGCCACCATCAGTAAAGAGAGTAACACTCTGACTGGCTTCACGATATTACTCGCCTCCAAATCCATTATTTTGTATTAAATACAAGCACAGAATTTCCGATTGCAATGGCATCTCCCTGACGCAGGATATGCCGTGCAACTTTCTGACCGTTGACAATAGTCCCCATTGGTGTTCCACAGTCAGTCAAGACATATTTGCTGCCATCAAGCGTAATGTCGCAATGATGTGGACCGACCAGCTTATCCTTGAACAGAACAATCGTGTTTTTGCCGTTGTTGCCAATGCTGGTAGTGCCAGCAAATACAAGATATTCTTTTCCTTCAAATTCACCACGGATAACCTTGAGCCATGCGGCCTTCGCAAACTGTTCGAGCAGCCCAACACCAACGCCAATCAGGATACCCATTATAACGATAGCAACACCTCTCGCTACAACATCATTAGGAATCACCTTGCAGACATAGTTGAATAAGAAGCCGCCAACAAAGGCTCCGACCAAACCGCCGAGGGAACAGAACAAGATTCTCTTCTTTTCGGGTTTGATCAAACCAACGGCCACACCGATACCAAGTCCCATGATGGCCCACCCTAAGCCACGCACGAACGCAGCAGTAAAATCAGCAGGGTCATCACCTAACAGACCTGAATACATCCACTGTGCAAGATAGCCACTCACAAAACCGATAGCAAGAGATACACCAGCGCCAATTAAAGCATATTTGACTGCTTTTTCCTTGGAGCCATAGTAGACACCTTCGCCAATTCCTAAAAATAGACCGATAAAAAGTGCGATGACTGCCGACCACAGAGCCGTTCCGGTTCTCGTTACCGTAGCAATGGCATCTCCGAGCTTATCTTCGTCACCATCATATTTATCGCTGTAGGCATCATAAAGTGCGTCATCCGCCTTATCATCGTAGGTTGAATAGTCGTCTAAATAGCCCTTGGCCTCAGTGGATGCAACAGAAGAGTACCAAGTGCTAAAGGCCGTGGTAGAGTCAGAATCTTTGCCTTCTTTTTTGCAGTAACTTTCAAACTCGTCAAAGGCTTTGTCAAAAGCGGCATCTGCTTTTTCACGGTATTCAAAGTAGTCTACAAGTTCAGAGTGTCCACTGAGACGAGCGGCAGCAACATCACTGGTAATGTTTTTATCGGTCACTTCTGAGATTCCAAACCCTACAAATGCACCAATCAATGCCCAAAGAAGACCTTTGACCAAAACAGTTTTGAAGTTCAGCTTATTTCCTTTGACTATGCCACCGTGAGAAACGGTTTGCATTCTTTGTGCTGTGGGAACAAACTCGATTCCGGCCAATTCTTCAGCTGTGATTTCAAAATCATTTTCATCTGTTTTTTCAGAAACTGTTGGCGCAACGTTGTCGTTTTCCTGCTTTGCCGTTGATACGGGTTCAGCGCTATCTACAGTTTTTCCTTCTTCGTCAAACAGATCAATCTCAACCGGCTCCTTAGAGGAAGCGTAGTCGGCCACATGAAGGTTGATATTGCCTACAGGGAATAGATGCTTGTTTTCCATTGCCCATTTTGCGGCATCTGCCGACAAAGGACTGTAAGAGTTCCATGATTTATACTGAATCATGTCACCGATATTGATGATGATGTCGCTCAGGGACTCACCTGCGCCCCAAATATCACCGATGCAGATCTGGCCATCACGGAAGTTTGGATGCCAAATCGGAGTTAGAATTTTGCAGATGGGCTTGTAGCGGGGGTAGTCTGCATGAAGCGTAATTTCAACTTCATGCCTACCCAATGTTTCGATTCTACCGTCCGGCAGAAGGTAGATGCCGTTCACAAAATATGTAACATGGTATTTCTCGGGTGGTTCTCCACCGATGGGAGTTACAATAATATTCTTGTGACCGGCAAAGTTTTTCTTGATTTCCTCATAGTCTGAGGCAAGTCGTCTCATTCTTGCGGTCATATGGCTGCGTCTCCTTTATAGATTTTCAAACACTTCTGCTTCGTCAGATGTAAATTCGTAATAGGTGGTGTCCATTCCGATTCTGCCTCCGACGATATGCAGCAAAGGAATGCCAATTTCCATGGGTGTTTTGTCCAAGAAATCCTCGTCACCCGCAATGGAATGGACGCTGTCAAATGTCATCTGCGCTCCACATTTCGGGCAGGTCAGCATTTCTCCTTTTAGCTTGTGGACAGGAGTAAATAGAGCTTTAGTCTCTCCACAGGAGCATTTTGCTGTTGTCGCAATTTCTCGATCAAAATCAAGAACGGCCTTTTCACCAAGCTCACTACGAATCTCTGCCAGTACTTCTTTGAGAGAGGTTGTCCGTGCAGACCAAGGCTTTTCGATAATCTTCTCGTAGGTATCATGGCTCATGCAGTCGTCCTTACGCTGATACTCAACGACATAGGAATCGTGAGTTAGCCCGTTGAACACATATCCTTTGCCAGCGAGTGTAGGAAGATTTCGATCCGCATGGAGCAGTTTCAACATTTCCTGCACTTGAATGCCAGCAATAACAGACGAAGATGTTGGCGTAGTTGGGATTTTCCCCTCGGCCATTTGTTCGTGCGTCAGTAGGGCACAGGATTTGCGTTTGTTAATAAGCCGCCAGTCCATCTCTGTCATGGTGCATTCATAGCAAGCTCCCTGACCCGGAACAAACACTCTTGCAAAGCCATTCAGTGCTTCAATCGCCCCGTCGATCCACGGGCGGTTCACCTTATAGCAAGACTGGTTGATTGCAAGACGAGCCTCTCGATTGTCAAGGCCACCAAGCACAACATTCATCCGGAGAAAGACACCCAAGCCAACATCGTCAATGATATTAGCGATAAACGCTTTTGCTTTGACATCCGGATTGATTTCCATTGCCCGCTCCGCAGCAACCTCGGCTTTGTACCGACCGACATCTCTTGCACGATAGAGAATGGACCGGGTAAGGTTCGTGCTTTCAATGGCATCCATATCATAGATAAGGATGCGGCCAATTCCGAGAAGTGTCAGGTTTTTAATCAACTCATTTCCGATTGCGCCTGCGCCTACAACCATAATCGTAGCATTTTTCAGCCGGTCTTGATCCCACCACGGAATCAGACGCAAGCGACTGTAGCGATCTTCTTCAAAATCAGAGCTTTGCAGTTCAAATGTGTTTGCGTTTTCACCCATTACAATACACCGCCCGCCGTTATCTCAGGCTGAAGGCGAAGAACATCTCCGTCCTTAATGCCAGCCTCGGCAAGTGTTTGCGACTCGAGAAGCTGTCTGCCAGTCACTTTGTGGATAAACTTATAGCTGATGGGATTTCCATCGGGTCCAACAGAAGGAAGTTTGATCTTTTCAACCAACTTCACCATAATGATGCCGCACTTGACATCATCGGGCAAACCGACTTTCTGCGCCTTATTTCCTGTTGCGTCAACAATGACTACATTAACTTTTGCCATACATATTACCTCCTATGCCTTTTCATTCTCGCCTGTAATGCTGCGAAGATAGCTGCTTGCTACAAATAGTGCGAATTTATGCAGTTGTTGGTATGTAAACGACACCTTGAAATCTTCTACACCGCCATTTCTTCTTCGCAACGTGTAAGCCTTACATTCTTTGTTGCTACATTTAGTGCATTTCGCAGGGAAGATATTATAGAACCTAACTGATATAAGACGGTCTTCATTTACACAAATCTGAATATTCTGATGTGCAACAGCATTTCTGAATTTTTTTATAAAACTATACTGGCTGCGATTCCCAATTTTCGCAATGCTGTTTTTGCATTCGGTTATGGGGACAAAAACTTCGTCAGCAAAACCAATACTCTTTTTCACATCGTCATATTTTCCCTGCCATATGCGGCGGTTATCTTTGCGTTTTGCACTTTCGAATGGAAGAAGAACCAATGAAGAGCGCATTTTGAAGAGCAGTATAGGAGAGCTCTTGATTATCAAAGAAAGAGTTAATGATTCGAACCGTGTTTTCAATTTGCTTTTTCATAAACGCTTGATTATCAGATAGCGAAAACTCTCCCATAACTGATCTCCAACAGAAATTTTACTTTTTGACTTCGTATGTCACTTCCATGCCATTATCGGGATGGTATTTCCAACTTACAGAATACTTGTCATTAGATTCAGACTGGCGTCCATCCATAGCAGAGGTTTCTCCCATTTTGCTAAACAACGCAGAAGAAAAACCGAGTTTCGAGTTAATGTCTTCGATGGCATAATATGCATCAAAATCTGTGTAATCATCGATATCAGAAGGGTTTGTATCGACTTTCATATAACTGCCATCGTCCGCAATATAACACCAAGATTCATCTGCATATTCGCTAAACATTTTGTTGAAATCAGATTTTCCGCCACCGCCAAGTGCAACAGCAAGGACAACAATGGCAACTACTGCTGCGCCAATGATAAGCGGCAATGTTTTCTTTTTGCTATTAGTCTTTTGTACACCAGAATTAAACTGGTTAATGGCAGCATTTACACCTGCATCAACTGCAAGTCCAACTTTCTGACCGCACTTCGGACAAAATTCCTGACCATCTTGCAGCTCAGCACCGCACTTGCCGCAAACATTCTTCTTTGGGGCGTTTTTCGGGGTTCCGCACTTAGGGCAAAATGCCTGTCCATCACCTAAGGGCGCACCGCAATTGGTGCACACATCCGTTGGATTGGTGTGCTGTTCCTCATAATGCTGCTCCTTGCAGCCGAAGGTAGTGCAACCCTTGTTTTCTTCCCAGCAGGCTGCATGATGAGGAATGCCACACTCAGGGCAAACCTTCACATCTTCTCCTTCTTTGATCTCCGTCTTGCAGTACGGACAGATCTTGCCAACATACTCGTCCATTTTTCTTCCTCCAGTTTTATTTTTTATTCTGAGATGCCGCTGCATCAAGGTAAACAAATCCTGCACGGCTCATATTCGCCGCTTTCAAATTCTTCCTCGGTCATCCTGTGGACATTAGTCTTATCCTTCACAAAAATGCAATCTTTCTCGTGATACTTGTTTCCCGACTCCGTTATATAATATTCGCCGTAATACGATTGCTGTTTGCTGGTGTAACAAAGCGCTACAACCGCAACAGTAAGCAAGGCAAGTCCAATCATCGAGATGAGCACCGCTTTTTTATGGCAATGAAGGATACGCTTAATTTTGCTGGGGCGGCTTGGATTCAAGAGGTAATGTGCAAACTCATTGGCCTCATATTCGTCCTGCACATCCTGACCGATAATCGGAGATGTGTTCATGTGTCGGCAATAAATGTGTCCTTCTTCATGAGCCAAGACCATCAGCTTTTCATCATCAGATAAGTCCTCATGTATAAAAACAACTCTGTGGTTGCAATCTGCATAAGTAAAGCCCCTTGACCGTAGAACCGCATCGGAGATATTCAAAGCATCTATCAGGCAGGCCACGGCTTCCTCATTATAGATGTGGTTGAATTCAACTACCGTATAACCTTGCTTTTCAACAGCTTCTTTGAGTGCCGGGTAAGTAATGCTGTAAATTGAAAACTCCCTCTGAAAGGAGGTGGCGTTCTGCTTGGCTGTGTTATTCTTCATGTGATTGCTTAATCTCCTTGATTGCTCGATGCGCTTCTTTTGCCTTTGCATTTGGAGCAGCCGGGACATTAAAGTTTATGCCATCAAAGGATTTCACGATTACTTCTCCGGGGGTTGAAGTACACCTTGCGTATTCGACCATAATCATTGTTCTGATTGACCGCATGGCCTGCTCATCCAAGTTTTCAATTATAGCGTTTGTCCCATCGCCTAAAAGCAAATCAAGGTTCACATCTTTTGCCGTATTTCCGGCATTAAAAGCCAACATAACTTCTTGAGGTATGGCTTTAATTGATCTAAGAACTTGATGCGTCTTCTGGTTGCAATCATAAAATAGAATAAGAGATAGAAATGTTGACCACGACATTTGTTTAGCCCCACGCTCAATCGCACTATATGTTTGTCGGGACACCCCAATCAAATCTGACAGTTCTTCTTGCGATATACCCGCTTTCGCTCTTAGCACGACTAATTCCGGTGTAAGCGTAGTAATGAGTTTCTCCTTTTCCTCTTTTGAAATCGACCAAATAGTGCTTCCCATCTTTTGCCTCCCTCAGGCAAACGCTTTCGTAGAGTATTCCCCTTGACGAAAAGGAGCGGAATAATCCTTTTTTCATGAGGATTACTCTGCTCCTTTGACTATTCTATTGACGGCAAATGACTCGGCTAAACTGTAATGGGCGTCAACTTCTCCATATTGCTTCGTTTCAGTTCCATTGAGGAATGGACATACCTATCAAGTGTAATTTTCACACTTGAATGCCCCAAGATTTCACTCAGCGTTTTTATATCAAAGCCCGCTTCGATGCATCTTGTCGCAAATGTGTGACGCAGCGAATGAAAATTAGCATCACTGATTTGCCCCTTGTCCAAGTATCCCTTAAATTTGTTTTGCATTGTTCTTGGTTCGATCATCGTTTTGCATTCACCGGATAAAATATAGGCACTCGGCAATCCAGCAAGTGGCTTAATTACATGGACTACAAAATCTGGAAGCGGGATTGTTCTTAGCGATGCTTTACTCTTAGGTTCAGTGATAATGATCTTCGTCTTATTCAGAGCATTTGGATCGTCATTCTGAAGCCGCTGCATTGTATGGCCAATTACAATTACCTTTTCGTTGAACGAGATGTCCCTCCATTGGAGTGCACACAGTTCGCCTATGCGTATTCCTGTGTAGAGGCATATAAACACTCCCATTTTGTATCTGTCAAAATCATCGAACAAAACGGAGAGTAGTTGCTGTTGTTCAAATACGCTCAGTACCCGCATTTCTTGGGCATTTTGCTTGAAGCAGATTCCATCAAATCGACACACGGTGAGTGCTCCCGAAACTTGGGCGTACTTAAAAGACTCTTTGATAATCGTCAGCATATCTGACATAGTCTTCGGAGATAGTCCACCGTTTCCATCCAATCTACCGTGGGTAAGTTTGTTGGACACGAAATTTTCCATCATAGATGTCCCTATCTTGTTGATTGGATACTTCCCAAGTGCTGGAATGATATGTGACTCTATGATATTTCTGTATCGGATGTAGGTTGAAGGCTTTACTTGTATCTTTTTTGACTGAAGCCACCTTATTAGCCAACTTTCGTAACTGGCCTCTTTGTTGGTAATTATAGTTGTGGACGATTCGATGGAACTGTGGACACGGATCATTTTTGCTTTAACTTCGGAATATGTTTTTGCATACAAGTATTTGTATTTTGCCTTTCCATTAGGATCATATTCCACAATGATTCGTGCTTCCCATCGGCCATCTTTTCGCTTATAAATGTTTTCTCCTGTTCTTGGCATAGCGCTTAACCTCCCAAATTAGCACTGCTACGGCGGAAGTGACGGCGAAAGGGTGGTTAATAGACGCTTTTGGTGCTTTTGCAGGTGCATTTTACGCTGAATCTCTGTGCAAATTTCGACTATTTTCACCCAGTCGATTGACAAATCCGAACACAGCATGTATAATTATAGTCGTAAACATCAATGATTGAGGATTCGTCAAGGGGAATACTCTACGAAATAAATAGCTGTTTTAGCAGGTGCAATGCACCTGCTTATATTTTTATCACCGTCCGTCCGTGCTGCTCTGCCATCCGAACACAGGCGGCTGTCCCGCCGTTTTTATTCCGCATATAAGCAATCAGCACATCCGAGTTTGTTACCATCCAGCGGTTACGCTCCGTTATCGCCGCTTTGGGATGTACTCCGTGCAGTTCGTCCGGGATGATGATTTCATCGTAATAATCCTCGTAATACTCATAATTCTTTACCGGATACGGCAAAACGAGGATCATAACGCTGTTATCGCCACGGTAATTCTTCTGAAGCCGCTTGATCATGCTTGCAGCCAGTATGTCAAAGTCACCGTTCCTGCCCAAATAGAACTCCACATATTCCTTCGTGCGGAGCAATTCCCGGAACAGTTCATGCAGCCTTTCCTCTACACTGTAATCCTCGACAACCCGGTGTCCGACCATGCTGACACGGTATATCTCACCAAGCAAAACGCCTACCGCCTCCCGTTACTTTCTAAAAAAGTACACCTAAATACAAAAGTCCAAAACCGCCATCGAAGGAATTGACTGTTCGTCAAAACCATGATATAATATCTAAAACCGTTAGAAACGGTGGATTTTCAGCTCCGTTTTCAGCCCTATAAGCGCAAAAAAATCACTGTAAAAAGGTGTACTTTTTTACAGTGATTTTTATTTTCCGTCATTCAAAGTGGCTCGATATTCCCTTAGCCGATGGTAAAAGGTTGACTCACACATTCCACACATTTCGGCGGCTTCATAGGATTTGATGATACCGTTTTCCCATTTCTCCACGATCTCTGGGAAATTGGGCGGAGCCTTTTTGACAGGTCTGCCGAACTTCATTCCGTTGGCTTTTGCGGCAGCAATGCCTTGAGCCTGCCGCTTTCGGATATTTTCTCGCTCATTCTGTGCCACAAAGGACAGAACTTGCAGCACAATATCCGCAAGGAAAGTACCCATTAAGTCTTTACCCCGCCGTGTGTCTAAAAGCGGCATATCGATCACAGAAACATCGACTTCCTTTTCCCGTGTCAGAAATCTCCACTGGCTTTGAATTTCCTCGTAGTTTCTGCCAAGCCGGTCAATGCTCAAAATATACAGGACATCGCCCTTTTTAAGTTTACGAAGCAGCTTCTGATACATTGGACGGTTGAAGTCCTTGCCTGACTGCTTATCCTTATAGATGTTTTCCTCAGCAATTCCGAGCTTTCGCATCTCAACCATCTGCCGTTCCTCGTTCTGATCCAAGGAAGATACCCGGACATAACCATATTCTTTCATTTTCGCTTCACCTCCAAGCATAGATAGTATTTTATCAAA
>CDYT01019626.1_pt1 | contig 25349 bp, 23 predicted proteins | sample 557541 | NCBI WGS metagenome assembly CDYT01 (sample SAMEA3182060, study PRJEB8094) | gut metagenome | biome: human; feature: gut; material: Stool; isolation source: human stools | place: Canada | collected 2013-01-15
AATGTTGCTAGTAATGTTGCTAGTAATGTTGCTAGTAATGTTGCTAGTAATGTTGCTAGTAATGTTGCTAGTAATGTTGCTAGTAATGTTGCTAGTAATGTTGCTAGTAATGTTGCTAGTAATGTTGCTAGTAATGTTGCTAGCTCTCCAGATAAGGAAAGGCGCAGAAGATTATCTTCCAGCGAATTACACACAGCTATTCTGCACGCGTGTGTTGATTTTGAATCACTGGAAACCATAGCTAACAAAGTAGGGAAAAGTCTGCGATACCTGAAAAACAGAGCCATCCCTATCATGGTTGCCGAAGGGTTGTTGGAACGAGAATATCCCAATATGCCGAAACATCCCCATCAGCGATACCGTGCAAAAAAGAGATAGCCAGCCATGCCGCGCCGCCGAAAAATAACGATCCGGGCCTCCGAGCTGGAGTGCTTCGAGACACTCGTCCGGGAGCTGCAACAGCGGCCGGAGTTTGCCGGATTCGATCCGTCGAGCCTGCACGTATGGGCTTACGAACGGTATGAGCCGAAGCTGAAGGATGCCGACGCAATCCTCCACCGCTTCGACTACTGGCTGGGCGTGCACAAGGGCGAGCGCTATCTGATGGCAAACGGCAGCCGGCTCTTCAACAAAAAGGAGCTGGCCGAGGCGCTAGGTGTCGCACGACCGACGCTCGACCGATGGATTACGAACGGATGGCTGGAGCCGTGCCGCGTTCAGATCTCAAGCAGCGGTGACACCCTCTTTGCAGCCAACGCCGTTCGGGAGGTACTAATAACGTTTTCCAATGAATAATTCGTCAAACAAAGATCAACACTATGCATTGGATTCTTCCGGAAACATTAGACACATAAAAGATGCTAATCCAAGCAATGACGAATTTTTTTGTCTTTTTTGCCATCGTCAAATGATTGCAAAGCAGGGGAAAATACGGCAATGGCACTTTGCGCACAAGGCTCTTTCTCCTAACTGCAGCTATGAAAGTTACTTACATTCATTGGCAAAACTTTTAATCCTACAAAAACTCAGAAGTGAACAACCTTTCGGAGTCGAAATTAAAGTTCCTTTCACTTGTAGAAATAAAGAGACCTGCATATGGTACGAAGATTCATTTGATGAATCTTGCAACTGGACTGGATACAAAAATTATGATTTAAAAAAATTCTATAACACATTTGAAGTTGAAGCCTTCTACGATAACTTTCGTGCAGACATTCTCCTTTCAAATTCCATTAAAAAGTATACACCGGTCTTTATCGAAATATATGTTTCACATCCTTGCGAACATCAAAAGATTGACTCAGGAAATAAAATCATAGAACTAAAGATCAACTCGGAAGATGATATAAAATCAATCATCAATAGCCCCATCATCACAGAAGACGGAGATCTTATCAGATTATATAATTTCAAACCGAAAGGAGACTTTACCGGTCCACCTCAACATCCCAAGCAATTGGTGAAGTTTTCAGTTTTTGAAAGCTATAAAATGTATTGTGGGAATACGGACTGTCAGACATTCTCATGTCACAGAAACAAAGCTATCTTCGAGTTAACCTCCGACTTTCATCCCGACTTTCTCCCAGAATATTCTCTATATGATTATGGAATCGTAGAACTATACGATTTGGATCCTAACCTCAAAGTATGCAACCTCTGCCGCTATTATAGACCCCGAGACATATTATTCGACGATCTGTTCGACATAAGAATCGATAAACGTCCAATTTTTTGCTGCTTATACAAAAAACTCGGGACTGACAAATATCGAGACCCATCAGATGCACGCACTTGCACTGCATTCCGGAAAATAGATGGAAAAACAATGGCAGAGATTAGACAAGAATATAAAATGGTAAAAACAATTATTTGGAAGAAACCAAATGATTAGAAGGCCTATTTTGCATCGGGTGGAATCCGATTACACGGCAGTGCCAACCCAAGCAAACGAATGCCAAAGCCCGGAAACGGCCGACGACGTGTCTTCGGTGTGGCACCGGTTGGCATCGGTTGGCGCTGATTTGTAACGCCATTCGCCGTTTTCGGGAGGGGTTCGGAAAGCCTTTCTTTGCGTCATCAACCAAATTCGAATCGTTATGACCAAGGAAATCTTTCTGAGCGGCATGACCGCCGACCAGCTCTCGGAGATGATTCGCGAATCGCTGCGCGACGAGTTGCGGCAGCTCCACCCCGAACCCTCCGCCGAGACACCAAATTATCTGACCCGCCGCGAGACGGCCCGCCGCCTTCGTATCTCGCTCGTGACGCTCAACGACTGGGTGAACCGCGGCCGGATCCGCGCCCACAAGATCGGCGGGCGCGTGCTCTTCCGCGACAGCGATGTCGAGGCGGCACTGCACCGGATTGTCCCCATCAAAAGCCGATAGCCATGAAGACGACCTCAGATTGCATCGGCATCCGGGAGTATCTCCTCCGCCGAAGGCTGCAGCCCCACCACGAAACCGCCACCCACGGCATGTTCCTCTCGCCGCTGCGCGAGGAGCGTACCCCCAGCTTCAGCGTCCGCTACGACAAGGGGCTTTGGTACGACTTCGGGCTGGGCGAAGGGGGCACGCTCCTCCAGCTGGTCATGCGCCTCGAAGGGTGCAGCATGGCAGAAGCCATCCGGAGCCTGCGCAAAGGATCCGCAGACGAAGTTCCCTTCCAGCCCCTCCCGACCGCCTTGCCGCGCGAAGACTCCCCGCTGCGGATCCTCGGCGTCGGGGAGATTCGCCACCCGGCGCTGATCGGCTATCTGCGCGAGCGCGGCATCGACCCCGCCGTGGCCGGAGCGCTGTGCCGCGAGGTCCACTACGCCGTCGGCGAACGGCGTTTCTTCGCCATCGGCTTCCGCAACGATGCCGGAGGCTGGGAGCTGCGCAGCCCGCAATTCAAGGGGAGCAGCGCCCCGAAATCCATCACGACCTTCGACCGGCACGGCGACACGGCGCTGCTCTTCGAGGGCTTCTTCGACCTGCTCTCTTACCTGACATTGCAGCACAAGGCGACGCCAACCGCCGACACCGCCGTACTCAACTCCGTGGTCAACCTTCCCCGCGCCCTTCCGTTTCTCGCACGCCACACGACGATCCACGCCTTCCTCGACAACGACGAGGCGGGGCGCCTCACCCTCGAACGGCTGCGCAGCGCCCTGCCCGGTGCGACCGTCATCGACCGGGCGGAGAGTTACCGAGCCCACAAGGATCTGAACGAATCGCTCCGACCCTCCGCAAAGGTTTCCCGCACGCCGCGTCGTCGCGGCCGCAAGTTGTAACGTCGCCCGGAATGACGCCAGAACCGTCGCCCACCCATCGGCCGCTTCGCGACCGCGGCTTTTCCCCCGAGGAAAAAGCCATAGCCTATTAGGGCTTTTTCCAACGCATCGGCCCGCCGACGCTGAAAAAGCCCCAATAGGCCAAAGGGTCAAGCCCCTCTGGACACCCCCTGTCGTGCTGCGCACGCCGACCGCCGAGGCGGTCCCCTCTTCAACCACACAACCCTCCGAAAAACGACCGTACCATGGGATATGCCGTCCTGCATCTCGACAAAGCCCCGGGCAACGAGGCGGCGATGACCGCCCACATTGCCCGCACAAAGATACCCACCAACGCCTCGCCCGAGCGCACCTGCCTCAACGAGGAGCTTGTCGAGTTCCCCGAGGAGGTGGCCGACCGTACGGAAGCGATCAGCTACCGCCTCGAACACGCCGGTCTCACGCGCAAGATCGGAACGAACCAGGTGCGGGTGATCCGCGTCATGCTGACCGGTTCGCACGACGCGATGAAGCGCATCGAGGAGGAGGGGCGGCTTCCGGAGTGGTGTGCCGACAACCTCGCCTGGCTGCGCGAGACCTTCGGAACGGAGAATGTCGTCTCAGCCGTCGTACATCGCGACGAATCGACCCCGCATATCCACGCCGCCGTGGTGCCGATCGTCACGGGCGAGCGCCGCAAGGCCCGCACCGTCCCATCCGAAACACCGGGCAAGCGACACTACCGTCCGAAATCCGCCGCACGGCCCCGCCTCTGCGCCGACGACGTCATGTCGCGCGTCCGGCTCAAGCAGTATCAGGACACCTATGCCGCAGCGATGTCCAAATACGGGCTGGAGCGCGGCATCGACGGTTCGGAGGCGCGCCACATCACCACGCAAGAGTTCTACCGGCAGACCATCGCCCAGCAGCAGGATCTGCAGGAGAACATCGACGCGCTGCTCCGTCTCGAAGAGCAGAAGCGGAAGGCTGTCGAGCAGCTCAAACAACAGGAGCGGCAGGTGCGCACCGAATACGAACAGACCGCCACGCTCCAGGCGCAGAAGAGCGCCGAATTGAACCGCACCGAGGCCGAGCTGAAGAGCGTGAAGGGCGAGCTGAAGGGAGCCAGGTTAAAAAACGCCGCGGCGGAGGTCGGGTCGAATATCGTCGAGGGGATCGGGGCGATGATCGGCACCTCGCGTATCAAGCGGCAACAGCAGGAGATCGACCGTCTCAACGCGGAGAACGCCGCCCTGCACGAACAGATCGGGACGCTGAACCGCGCCAACCGCGAGGAGAAGGTCCGGCATGAGCAGGCTGAACAGCAACTGCAGGCGAAGCTCGACCGCATCGAACACTGGCTGCCCGACACGCAGACCCTTATCAACTGGGGCGAATACTGCCGCGACATGGGAATCCCGGAGTCGGACGCCCGCGAGATTATCGCCATGAAGCCCATCTACGTCTCCGGTGAACTCCATGCCCGGGAGTATTCGCGACGCTTCGACGTCGCGAATACCGAAATCCGCCTGCAACGCGACCCGAACGGCCCCGGAGGCTTCCAGCTGCTCATCGACCGACAACCCGCACACGCCTGGTTCCGCCAACGGTATGTGGAGCTCATGACCCGCTTGGGCTACCCCGTCCGCCCCGAACGTCCCGTCATCCGGCGACACACCATCAAGCGGTAAATCGAGGACCGAATCTAACCCCCGGATGAAATAAATCCCGGGATTTTTCCTATCTTTGAATCCGTAAAACCAAGAAATAGAATAACGACAAGAGAAAAAGACAATATCAACATATAACTAATTGAGCTTTTAGCTCTTATTCTCGACTTTGCGAAATCTGGTAAATTTTTTGAAGTACACGAGAGTAAGCAGCGGAGGTTCACGTCCATGGGCGTGGACCGTTCGTGCTTATTTGTGTACATAGGTTTACCAGAGCCTGCAAAGTCAAATAAGCGACAACGAATGGTTTCACGCCTTCTTTATGTCGCTTAGCGGAGGGTCGGGGCGAAGCTTTCAAGCCTATGCCCTCCACCAAATCTCATACACCGCAAATCATCTCGCGTCAGCGCGTGGCCGACCACGGCGAGGTCTTCACCGCAGAGCGTGAGGTCAAGGCGATGTGCGACCTCGTGAAGAACGAGACCGAGCGCATCGAATCCCGTTTTCTCGAACCCGCCTGCGGACAGGGCGCTTTTCTGATCGAGATCCTGCGTCGCAAACTCGCCGTCGTGTCGTCCCGTTATGCCGCGACGCAATCCGAATGGGAACGCCATGCCGCGATTGCCGTATCGAGTCTCTACGGAATCGACATTCTGGCAGACAACGTGACGCTCTGCCGCAATCATCTCTACGATACGTTCCTGACGGCATACCAGACTCTCTTCCCGAGGACCATGAAGCCCGCCTGCTGCCGTGCGGTGCGCTATCTGCTTGCGACCAACATTCTTTGGGGTGATGCCCTGACCCTCCAAACCCCGGACGATTCGGCGCGGCCGATTGTCTTTGCCGAGTGGTCGGACATTGGCGGCGGGCGGTTCAAACGCCGCGATTTCATGCTGGCCAACCTGCTGCAAAGCCAGCCGATGGAGGGCCCCAACCTCTTCTCCGACCTCGGAGATGCCGCCTTTATCCCGACCCCCGTAGCCGAATATCCACTTGTCCACTACCTCAAACTCGGAGCCGATGAAGAACTATAACCCCGATGTGCTGACCTGCCTGGCCAATCTGAGCAACGACGAGGTGTTCACCCCTCCGGTCGTTGTCAACCGCATGCTCGATCTACTGCCTGCGGAGTTGTGGCGCAATCCCGATGCGCGGTTCCTTGACCCCGTAAGCAAAACGGGAGTCTTCCTGCGCGAGATTGCCAAACGGTTAATGGTGGGGTTGTGCGAGCGGATTCCCGATCGGCAGCAGCGAGCCGACCACATCTTCACCCGACAGTTGTTCGGCTTGGCCATTACCGAACTGACGGCCCTTCTGTCGCGCCGTTCGGTCTATTGCAGCAAACAGGCGAACGGGCCCTATTCTGTTTGCACGGCCTTTCACGATGCGGATGGAAATATCCGCTTCCGGTCTACGGAACACACCTGGCAGAACGGCCGATGCCGCTATTGCGGGGCGAGCCGGGAGGTATACGACCGAGACGACACGCTTGAAAGCCACGCCTACGAATTTATCCACACCGAGAATCCCGAAACCATATTCTCCGATATGAAATTCGATGTCATTATAGGCAACCCGCCGTATCAGTTGAGCGATGGCGGAAACGGTGCCAGCGCAAGTCCGCTTTATCACAGGTTCGTTCGGCAGGCGCAGAAACTCAAACCTCGTTATTTGACCATGATTATCCCCTCCCGGTGGTTCGGAGGCGGAAAAGGGCTGGACGACTTCCGCCGGGAGATGTTAAACGACAACCACATCCGGGTTCTCGTGGACTATGAAAATGCCTCCGACTGTTTCCCCGGGGTCGATATAGCCGGCGGAGTCTGTTATTTTCTGTGGGACCGGGATAACCCCGGGCTGTGCGATGTCGTCAACATCCGGAACAACGAAACGAGGCACTCCGTCCGTGCGCTGAACGAGTTCGACACCTTCATCCGTCACGACCGGGCTGCATCCATTGTCAGAAAAGTCTGCGCATTCGGAGAGCCCATGATGTCCAATATGGTATCGAGCAGTAAGCCATTTGGATTGCGTACATTTGTGCGGCCTCAGGAATCCGGAGACATTCTTCTGAGGTGGCAAAACGGAGAGGGGCCCTATCGCCGCGATGAGATTACCGTCGGCCGGGAGTTGATTGACAAATGGAAGGTAATCACCTCCTATGTCGGCTATGACCATGCCGGCAATCCGGGCAAGGATGGAAAACGTCGGGTCTTTTCCAAAATAGACATTCTTCCGCCGGGGACCATTTGCACGGAGACCTATCTGGTCGTGGGCAGCTTCGACACGGAGCAGGAGGCAACGAATCTGGTTGCCTATATGAGAACGCTGTTCTTTCGGTTTCTGGTTGCCCAGTGCATGTACTCGCACCACATTACCAAAGAGGCCTATCGGCTGGTTCCTATACAGGACTTTTCCCAGTCATGGACGGATGAAAAGCTCTATGCCAAATATGGGATCACCGACGAGGAGTTTTTATATATTAAAACAACGATTCGCACAATGTAATACGCAACTATTATTATCGTATTAATGTCAAATGAGGACATTTTTCATCCATATTACAATAAATACGATATATAAATTTGCATTTCTATTTATTGTGAGTTATATTTGCGTTGTTTAGTAACCATACAATAATATAACTTAACTATGAAAATATCAAAAATTACAATTGAAGGATTTGCTAACATTGATAAAGTAAGTCTGTCGCTGTCTAATATATGTGCGCTATTGGCCTATAATAATTTTGGGAAAAGTAATATTCTAGAGGCAATCTCTTTTGGCTTCAGGTATCTTATTGCAGAAGCTTCGGAAAAAAAGAATAGGATGAATCGCAGCTTAAATTATATTCCTATAAATAATGCGACTGCGGGTAAAGATTTTTTGTTTGAATTTGAGATTGAGTTTAACAATCAAGGAGTAAAAAGAATTGTTACATATGGCTATAGTTTCTCTTGGCCTCAAAAAAAACAAACCTCTTCCATTAAAGCCGAATACCTTAAGATTAAAAGTACAGAAGATTTAAAGCCCAAATCGTATATTCGTAGAAATGATAGCAGTTGCTTTTATTTATCTTCTGAAGCCGGACGTTGTTCTTCAAAATTAGATATCGATCCTAATCAACTGGCTTTAAACAAATTGAGCAATTATGACAATTTGTTCTATATTGGCATTCTAAAAGAAATATTAAATATAAAGATTGTCGAAACAAATGCATTAGCTGATCCCAAAACATTTTTTAGAACCATCGAGGTCATAAATGGACATACTTCCTTTACGGATGGGATAGATACTATTCCTGATTTTAGCACATGTGCGAATTTTATGTACAATCTGAAAAATTCAGATTCTCATAAATACAATTTATTACAAGATGCAATTAAACAGTTAATTCCTGACATAATAGACTTTGAACCAATCAAAGTAGATCTAAAGAAACAAGTTGCAAAATTTAAAGGGAATAAAGATATTCCATTTGATTTTCCGGAATACATATATGATATTAGAGTACAAGAAAAAAGCCTAAATCAGCAAATAACTATTGAAAAACTATCATCAGGAACAAAAAGAATATTTTATTTACTCTTGATGACGATAGCTGCTGCTCATAACAATGTTCCCTTAATGATGATTGAAGAACTTGAAAATTCAATTCATCCTTCTTTGTTTCAACGATTATTAATTACGATTAGGAGACTTGCTAACGATACTCAAATATTACTAACAAGTCATTCTCCGTATTTACTACAATATTTGAAGCCCGAAACTCTTTATATAGGCATTCCGAATGATGAAAATTTAGCAATATTCAAGAGAGTAAAGCATTCAAAAATTAATTCTTTATTAAAAGAAGCATCGTCGTACGATATGTCTTTAGGTGATTTTATTTTTGATATGCTTGCAGATATTCATGATCAATCTGATGATGTGGTCTCTAAATATTTTGAATAATGGCTGAACATATCATTTTATTCGTTGAGGGCGATACGGACGAAGTCCTATTTAAGAAGATAATTGCTCGTTATAAAGAATTAGCAAATTATGAGTCAAACATAATTTGTCATATTGACAACTTAAAAGGCGTCAGTAAATATACCTCAAAAGCTAAAGGGCGCCTTCGTAATTATTATTTAAAGCATATTCGAAAAAATAAAGGCTCCTTAAAATTTGTGTTTTGTAGTTATGATACAGATGTTTTCGAATTTCAAGCAAACCCTCCTATCAACTGGCCTAATTTAAAAAAAGAGATGCAAGGAATAGTTGGGAAAGGGAAAGTGATACAAATTCCGGTAAAGACTTGTATTGAAGATTGGTTATTATCAGACCTATCCGGTCTATGTAGATATCTAAAAATAAAAGATATACCTAAAAAACTAACAGGTAAAGATGCGTATATGAAAATAAGTAATCTATTCGAGAAAAAAGGAAAAGTATACTCAAAAGGGTACGATGCTGAAAATATTGTACAAAATATAAACATTGATATTATCCTAGATAAACAAAAGGAAGCTCTCAAACCATTAAGAGATCTTTTCATTAAAGACAATTAAGAGATGTTCTTTTTCCCCTCCCGCCCGGCAGCGCATCCGACCATCTATGCCTACGAAGATACCCACCCGCAATACCGTGGGCTGCTGAAGGTCGGATACACCTCCGTCGATGTGCAGCATCGCGTGGCACAGCAATATCCAACGCTGCGGCCCGGAGCGCGCCCCTACCGCATTGTCTTCGAGGAGTCGGCCATGCGTGGCGACGGCACCTCGTTTACCGACCACGAGGTACACCGCGTGCTGCGTCGAATGGGAGTGGAGAATCCCGAGGGAGAGTGGTTCCGTTGTACGGTTCGCGAGGTCCGGGCGGCGGTACGCTCCGTGCGGGAGCGGCGTGAAGCCGAATTCCAACGCACGGAGCATTTTGCCATGCGCCCCGAGCAGGAGGCTGCCGTGGAGAAGACCTGCGAATATTTCCGTGCCTGCCGTGCCGACAACAACCGCACGCCGCATTTCCTCTGGAACTGCAAGATGCGCTTCGGCAAGACCTTCGCAGCCTACCAGCTGGCACGCCGCATGGGGTGGAAACGGCTGCTGGTCCTGACCTTCAAACCCGCCGTGCAGAGTGCCTGGGAAGAGGATTTGCGCACGCATGTCGATTTCGAAGGGTGGCAGTTCCTGTCGCGCAATTCGGAACTGAACTACGAGACGGCCGACCACAACCGTCCGATCGTCTGCTTCGGGTCGTTTCAGGATTTTCTCGGACGCAGCAAGTCGGGCGGCATCAAGTTAAAGAACGAGTGGGTACATGCCATCAACTGGGATTGTGTGATTCTCGACGAATATCACTACGGTGCCTGGCGCGACCATGCCAAGGATCTCTTCGAGAACGAAGACCGCCGCGAACAGGCCTTTGCCGAAGGGGAAGGCCGCGACTGGTTTGACGAGGAGGCGATGCCCATCACCACGGGAGCCTATCTCTATCTGTCGGGAACACCGTTTCGGGCCATCAGTTCGGGAGAGTTCATCGAGGAGCAGGTTTACAACTGGACCTATTCGGACGAGCAACGCGCCAAGGCGTCGTGGAACGATGCCGACGGGCCAAACCCCTACGCCGCCCTGCCGCGCATGGTGATGATGACCTATCAACTGCCCGACGAATTGCGGCAGGTTGCCATCGACGGCGAGTTCGACGAATTCGACCTCAATCTCTTCTTTCGGGCCGAAGGTAACGGCGACGACGCCCGGTTCGTCTTCAAAAACGAGGTGCAGAAGTGGCTGGACCTGATTCGCGGCGCCTATGTCGAAAATATTGTTTCCGACTTGAAGCTGGGGCATTCACGGCCTCCGATGCCCTTCTCCCACGCCCCGCTGCTCTCGGTGTTGACACACACATTCTGGTTCCTGCCGTCGGTGGCGTCGTGTTATGCCATGCGGAATCTGCTTGCCGAGCGTCAGAACCGTTTCTATCAGGATTATCGGGTGGTGGTCGCTGCAGGAAGCAGTGCCGGAATCGGAGTCGATGCGCTGGCTCCCGTGCTGAAGGCCATGGGCAATCCGTTGGAGACGAAGACCATCACGCTATCGTGCGGCAAACTGACGACGGGTGTATCGGTGAAGCCCTGGTCGGGTATCTTCATGCTGCGCAACTCATCAAGCCCCGAAACCTACTTCCAGGCGGCCTTTCGCGTGCAGACGCCCTGGACGGTATGCAATGCCGACGGCGTTTCGCCCAACCGGGTGGATATTCTGAAACAGGAGTGTTACGTATTCGACTTTGCTCCCAACCGGGCATTGCGGCAAATTGCGGATTACAGCTGCCGGCTGAATGTCGAGGAGAATAATCCCGAACGCAAGGTCGAGGAGTTTATCTCGTTCCTTCCGGTGCTGGCCTACGACGGCAGTTCGATGAAGCAGATCGATGCCGCCGGGATTCTCGACATTGCCATGAGCGGAACGACGGCGACTCTGCTGGCCCGTCGCTGGGAGAGCGCCCTGCTGGTCAATGTCGACAATGCAACGCTGCGGCGATTGATGGGGAATGCCGAGGCAATGGCTGCGCTGACGCGCATCGAGGGATTTCGCAACCTGAATCAGGACATCGAGACAATCATCAACAAATCGGAGGCGGTCAAGAAGGCGCGAAAGGAGACCCCGGACGAGGCAATGACCCCGCAGAAGAAACGGGAACTGACCGAGGAGGAGAAGGAGTACAAGAGCCTGCGGAAGCAGATTCAGGAGAAACTGATCAAATTTGCTACGCGCGTACCGATATTCATGTACCTGACGGATTTCCGCGAGCGGAGCCTCTATGATGTCATCACGCAACTGGAACCCGGATTGTTCAAGAAAGTAACGGGGCTGTCGATCTCGGATTTCGAGCTGCTTGTGTCGCTCGACGTCTTCAATTCGGCGCTGATGAATGATGCTATCTATAAGTTCAAGCGTTACGAGGATGCTTCGCTAACCTATGTAGGCATTAATCGACATGCGAATAAAGCTATTGGACTATATAACACAGTCATATAACATAAAACGCTAAAAAGACTTTTTAGTTATATTCCTATCTTAACACTCAACAATAATGAACTTCAACATAATATAGCCATATACAAAAATATCTGCCATCTAATAAATAGATAACAGATATTCATGATTAATATTTTGTACAGAATTGAACTATTGCTCCCGTTTCTGCATGTTGGCCATCATACTGTGTAATACAGCTTGTGCATCAAGCATTGGCAACGGGTATTTTGCCAACGAGGTACCTGCAGTTTTAGCAACGATAATGCCTCGCATAGTTCCAATTGCAACATTAATAAAATGAGGCATTAATTCTTTAATCTCTATCTTATCTTTTTCAATCTTTACAACAGCGTCTATAGGATTTACATTAAACGTAAACGCATAGCGACATTCCAGAAGAGGCGTTTTCTCTACAGCATATTGCACACCAAAAATAAGAGTAATCATACTCTCCTCTTTATTTACCGAAATTGCGTGCGCAAAACCAATATTAGGTCCATTCGGTTCTGATTTTGCCAATAAAGCCTCATCCAAGTTTAACATAAACTTGACTTCAGAAACGGAAACCAAACGAACCTGTATTTTATTATCTTGTCTCATATTCTAGTTTATCATATCATTATTCGCTGTGCAGAACGAAAAATTATTCCACAATACTGGAGTATAATCTGAATTATCTCGTATGGAAATCGATTTTGATCTATTAGATATATTAGTCTTCGGAGATGAATCTATCAAATTAATAAAAACATATTCATTGTTAGTTTTATGCTCCCCGGCAACTTCAATAATAGGTTCTTCTAAGACAGCTGAGATCTTCGCAATAGTTCTTAAGGTAAAATTATGAGTACCTTTTAACCATTTTGATATCTCAGATTCTTTTTTACCTATCATAGCAGCAAAATCCTTCTGTGATATTTTTCTATCAGATAATATCTTATCTATCTTATTGGCAATATCAAAAGACAGATCTATTTCTATCGTAATATCGTTTGGGACATTTGCCAAACATTCATTAAATAATTTTTCTGTCTTCATAGCTATATGCTTTTTATATTAAATTTCTATAATAAGTTTATCCTTCAATATAACGGTCTTATCGATAATCTTTATTTTACCTTGCCCCGTAAATTTTGTTATAACATGGTCTAATTTTGCTAAATCGGAGACATAAGTATTCAGTTCTTCATTATCGTTATATGCATTGCCGTATTTTATACCTCCATTACCAAGGATTAGAACTTCATCCGATATCCGCAAGCAATATAATCGTAATGTTCCACTACCTTTTTTTCTTCTCCTTATATCTAGTGGAATTGCAACAACCCTATCATTGATTTTACTTTCACATGTTCTAAAAAGCCGTTCGGAGGCCCCTTTGGCAATTATTTTTCTCAAGATCGCTATTATACGATTGAAATCTTCTTTAAGTATAGGGTCTGCGATATCTTTATATTTAGACATAAAGTCCATAAATTCAGTTTCTGCTTTATCTAAAAACTGAATAGTATAGACCCCGACAGCATCATAGATATCTAGGCGTCTGATCTCCAGCGATTTCTTCACTTATAAGTGCATTTTGGATATGCAAAGATAATACCTTTTTAGAGATTTGATACTAAAATTTGCAGAAAAATTAAATTATAAGTGAATTTTTACATATACCCCACAATCAGTATATCGGTATTTCTCAACTAAAACACCGCCTCATAACAAAGGAACATCGCCTAAATTTATAGTCAGCCATGAGTATCACCCGAAAAAAACTTCTCAGCAAAAGAATTTAATAAAGCTAACAATAAAAAAGACCGCTTAGGATAAAGTATCTACGCACCCAAACAATTCTCCAAAATAACTTACGTATCAAGAAGGCCAAATATTTTATCAATCAAAAAACAAATCAGCACTATCAATGAGCGACCAAATCAAGGACCTTGAAGATATGCCGTACAGCCGTATGACAAATGTATGACAAAACAAAACGAAAACCGCGTTGCAGATAGCTGCAACGCGGTTCCTATGAGGTCTGAAGCGGATTCGAACCGCTGTACAAGGTTTTGCAGACCTTTGCCTAGCCACTCGGCCATCAGACCATCATCTTTCCCGCTGCGCCCTCTCTACACCAACCTAACCCTATCAGCCCTCTCCGCTCCCTTTCACACAACCGGAACTCAAACCGAAAAACGGCCCCTCTCCGGCCCGGGGAGCGTTCGGAACTAATTTCCAAGCGCATCGGGAGTGCAAATATACGAACAATTCTGATTTTTGCAAAACTTCTGCCCAACTTTGCATTATTTCCCGAATAAATTCCCGTTATTTCCCAAAAACCGCTACCTTTATCATCTGCAAAAACGATTTTTCATTCGCGGCTATGACCATCGAAGATATTGCCCTTCAGATGACTCCGGGCATCGGTATAAAAGGAGCCGTGCATCTGCTGGAGCTGTTCGGCGATGCGCGGAGCATTTTCGCCGCCACCGCCGATGAACTCGTCGCCAAAGCCGACCTGCGTCCCGACACGGCGCAGCAGATCGTCCGCCGGAAGGGATTTCCGGCCGCCGAAAAGGAACTCGCCCACTGTCGCCGCAACGACATTGCGGCCGTCGCCTCCACCGACCCGGAATACCCGGCGCTGCTGCGCGAAATCCCCGATTATCCCCACGTAATATACATAAAGGGCTGCGTCGAAGCCCTCTCGGCACGTTGTATCTCCATCGTCGGGACACGCGAGGCGACCCCTTACGGACAGACGGCCTGCAACCGGCTGGTGGAAGGGCTTGCAGAGCGCATACCGGGGCTTTCGGTGGTCAGCGGGCTGGCGTTCGGCATCGACGTTGCGGCGCACCGCGCTGCGCTTGCAGCAGGCGTACCGACCGTCGCCGTGGTGGCCAACCCCCTGCCCGGGGTGACGCCCGCTCAGCATACGGACGTGGCGCGCGACATACTCGCCCGCGGGGGTGCGCTGGTCACGGAACTGCATTCGCAATCGAAACAGAACGGCAACTTCTACCTGGCGCGGAACCGCATCATCGCAGGATTGAGCGCGGGGTGTATCGTCGTCGAGTCGCCCGACAGCGGCGGTTCGCTTTTCACGGCCCACTGCGCCGACTCCTACGACCGCACGGTGATGGCCGTGCCGGGACGCATCACCGACCGGGCGTCGGCCGGGACGAACCACCTGATCCGCAACCGCAAAGCGCAGTTGGTGCTGACAGCCGACGACGTGATCCGCGAACTGATGTGGGACCTCGGGGAGAATCCCGCAACGCTGCGCGCAAAACCCCCGACACCGGAACTGACACCCGACGAAGCGGGATTGCTGGGCTGTTTCCGCACGGACGACCCCCTTTCGGTCGAGGCGCTCGGCGAGCTGACGGGGCTGAATCCCGGCGAGCTGGCGACGCTGCTCGTGGGTCTGGAGCTGGCAGGAGCCGTGCGCCAGCTGCCCGGGAACCGATATATGAAGCTATGAAACTGACAGATACGCATTCACACCTTTACGACGAAGCGTTCGACCGCGACCGCGAAGAGGCTTTGGCGCGCGCCGCGGCCGAAGGGGTCGGGCAGCTGCTGCTCCCGGCCATCGACTCCGAAAGCCACGAACGGCTGTTCGGGCTTTGCCGCCACCACCCGCAGCGATGCATCCCGATGATGGGCCTGCACCCCACGTCGGTGAACGACAATCCCCGCTGGCGCGACGAACTCGCTCTGGTCGAAAGTTACCTCCGGACGCCGCCCGAGGGAATCGCGGGGTTCTGCGCCGTGGGCGAAATCGGGCTGGACCTCTACTGGAGCCGCGACTTCCGGGAAGAGCAGGCCGAAGCCTTCCGCCGCCAGATCGACCTTTCGCTGCAATACGGACTGCCGATCGCCGTGCATACGCGCGACGCCTGGCCCGAAACCGTCGCCATCATGCGCGAATACCGCGGCCGGGGCGTCCGGGGCGTTTTCCACGCCTATTCCGACGGAATCGAAACCTATCGCAAACTGAAGGAGTGCGGCGATTTCGTTTTCGGAATCGGCGGCGTAGTGACCTTTAAAAAGAGCAGGCTGGCCGAGGTCGCGGGCGAAATGGAGCTGCGGGACCTCGTGCTCGAAACCGACTGTCCCTATCTGACGCCCGCGCCTCACCGGGGCGAGCGCAACGAATCGGCCTGGGTGCGTTACGTCTGCGAAAAAGTCGCCCAAATCAAGGGACTGACCCCGGAAGAGGTCGCGGAAGCGACGACGGCCAATGCCGAAAGGATGTTCGGACGGCCGCAAAACCGGCCCGCCCCCAGTCATGGCCGGAAGATTTTCGATGCGCCCGAGGCGAATCGGCAGGCCGCAGCTCCGCCCTGCGGAGGCCTGCCCGCAACTGCGTTTCGAGCGGACCACCGCGGGCTGCCGCCTGAAAACGCGACCGAAGTTCCGGAGAACGAATCTTCCGACCACGCATCCCCCTCGTCAGACAACGGCCTTTCCCGGCCCGAAAGAGCATAACACGACACCGGACATGAAAAAAATAAAGATCACGGTCTTGCGCAAGACCTGCCACAGGGATCTGATGGAGCAGTACGAAAATCCCATCGAACATGCCTGCGACCTGTACGAAGGGCAGGTTTTCACGACCGACGGCTGGCGGAAACCCGACGGATTGTGCGACAGCGCCTGGCAGACGCTTTCGCCGTTCGTCATGACGCTGGCACACGGCGGCACGAACATCTACGACGGCTGGATGAAGAATCCCGCCTCGGCGATGATCTCCTGCAACGACGGGTTTCGCCCCGTGAGCTTTCTGATCGAAACATTAGAGAAATAAAAACGCTATGCGATCCTCCATTCTGATCATCTACACGGGCGGGACCATCGGCATGAAGACCGATGCCGCCACCGGGGCGCTGGTCCCCTTCGATTTCAGCGGCATCTACGACGAATTCCCCTCGCTGAAACGCCTCAACGTCGACATCGACGTACACACGGTGTCGCCCGTGATCGACTCGTCGAACGTCGAGCCGGCGAACTGGGTGGCCCTGGCCCGCCTGATCCGCGACAACTACGCCCGCTACGACGGATTCGTCGTGCTGCACGGAACCGACACCATGTCCTATACGGCATCGGCCTTGAGCTTCATGCTCGAAAATCTCGCCAAACCCGTGGTCTTCACCGGAAGCCAGATTCCGATCGGCGTGCTGCGCACCGACGGGCGCGAGAACCTCATCACGGCCATCGAAATCGCCGGAGCGCGCATCGGCGACCGGCCCGAGGTCCCCGAAGTGTCGCTCTATTTCCAGAACCGGCTTTTCCGCGCCAACCGCACCACCAAACGCAGCGCCGAAGCCCTGAGCGCCTTCCGTTCCTACAACTACCCGCCGCTGGCCGAAGTCGGCGTCAACATCGCCTACAACCTCCCGGCGATCCTGCAACCCGAAGAGTCGCCGGCGGAACTGCGCATCGCCACGAAGCTCTCCGGAGGCATCGAGCTGATCAAACTCTTCCCGGGAATGGGCGAGGAGATCCTGCGGGCCATGTTCTCGGCTCCGGGGCTGCGGGCCGTGGTGCTCGAAACCTTCGGCGCGGGCAACGCCCCCACCTCCGAATGGTTCATCCGCGTCATCGAAGAGGCCGTCGCACGCGGAATCATCCTCCTCAACATCACGCAGTGCGGCGGGGGCCGCGTCTCGATGGAGTTGTACGAAACGGGGCTTAAACTGCAAAAAACCGGCGTCCTGTGCGGCTACGACATGACCACCGAGGCAGCCGTGACCAAACTGATGTACGTACTCGGGCTGGGGCTTCCGGACGACGAGACACGCATGCTTCTGCGCAAGCCCCTGCGCGGAGAATTTACGGCATAAGCCATTGCACGTAACAAATTTTTTTTCTATATTTCGCACTGCTAACGTACCCTTTCCACCGGGACCATTGGGCGGAGGCCGGCGTAGCGCACAGGCAAAAAGATTGATTTACAACTACTTGATCGGGTCCGAGGTGAATTATCCGGGATTCGGCTCTACGTGCGGGAATAACCTTTCGCAACTGCGCCGGAGCACAAAAGGACGCCGCAAAGGCTGCGAAAGACAAAAAAATAACTATTTTTAGCGAAAAAATAACCCGGCGGAAACGCCCGAAAAGAAAAGAGGCCCCGACCGGCCGGAAAAACGAAGAAACCAAAACACAACAATAAAAAATCAACTAATCAAAATTTAATTTATCCAACACAACTATGAAAAAACTTTTTTTGATTCCGTCGGCTGCCCTGTCCGTATTGGGTACCGTTAGTGCGTTCGCACAGGATGCCGCTGCCGCAACCGAAACGGTTGTCGCTGAAACCCAGATCGCAGGCGACAGCATGCACCACGTCATGATGCAGAAGTTCCTCGAAGGCGGCTGGGAGTGGATGCTTCCGGTGCTCCTCTGCCTGGTGATCGGTCTGGCCGTGGCCATCGAGCGTATTCTGTACCTGTCGCTTTCGACGATCAACTCGAAGAAACTCATCGCATCCGTCGAGGAGGCGCTCAAGAACGGCGGCATCGAGGCTGCCAAGGAAGTTTGCCGCAACACCCGCGGTCCGATCGCTTCGATCTACTATCAGGGTCTCGACCGTTACGACCAGGGTCTCGACGCCGTCGAGAAAGCCGTCGTTTCCTACGGTTCGGTTCAGACCGGCCAGATGGAGTCGGGTCTTTCGTGGATCGGCCTGTTCATCGCCCTTTCGCCCATGTTGGGATTTATGGGAACCGTCGTCGGTATGATCGCGGCGTTCGACGCCATCCAGGCTGCCGGTGACATCAGCCCGACGCTGGTTGCAGGCGGTATCAAGGTCGCCCTGCTGACGACCCTCATGGGTCTTATCGCGGCGGTTGTTCTTCAGCTGTTCTACAACTATATCGTTTCGAAGATCGACTCGCTCGTGAACGATATGGAGGATTCGTCCATCACGCTGATGGATATTCTGACGGCTTACAACAAGAAATAATCGAACGCTGAAATAGTCAAAAGCAATTATGAAAAAGATTTTAAACATATTGCTGGGTATTCTGATGGCTATCACCGTAGTCCTCATGGTCTACGCGATCGCTACCGGCGGCTCGGACGCATCGATCAGCGTGAACCTGATGTGGGGTTACTTCCTCTTCGTGTTCGCTGTCGCTGCGGCCATTTTCTGCGCCGTTTTCGGAATGATTCAGAACCCGGCAGGCATCAAGGGAACCATCCTGTCCCTGGCGTTGATCATCATTATCGTGGGCGTGTCGTACTTCTACTCGGCAGGCCACACGGTGAACATTGTCGACCTCCAGAACAACGGGTTCTTCGGCCACGGTGAAACCGTAATTACCGAAACGAGCATCCTCGTAACCTATGTTGCATGCGTCGCCGCATTCGTGACGGCCGTAGCAACCGAGATCTGGGGCGCATTCAAATAACCGAGTAAGACACAATGGCAACAGATAAAAGAAAAATCCAGGAGATCAATGCCGGTTCTATGGCCGACATCGCCTTCCTGCTGCTGATTTTCTTCCTGGTGGCCACTACCATGAATACCGACACGGGTCTGGTGCGCATGCTTCCGCCGATGCCTCCTGAGGATCAACCCCAGGATGAAATCAAGGTCAAGGAGCGCAACCTCTTCCTGGTGTTCATCAACGGTAGGGGCGACATCATGGCAGGAGCCGCAGGAAAACAGGAGGCGATCGACCTGCGTCAACTCAAGGACAGGACCAAAGAGTTCATCCTCAATCCGCTGGATGACGAGAACCTGCCCGAGAAGGCGAACAAGGACATTGAACTTCCCGACGGCGGCAAGTGGGTATATCCCGTGAGCGAAGGCGTCGTCTCGTTGCAGACGACCCGGGATACGGGCTACCAGTCCTATATCATGGTGCAGAACGAACTCACGCGCGCATTCAACGAAGTGCGTGACGAAGTGGCACAGCGTAAATTCGGCGCAAAATTCGCGGATCTTCCCGAGGAGTTGCGCAATGCAGTATCGAAGGCCGTACCTCTGAAGATTTCGGAGGCTGAACCGCGTAACATTAAGAAGTAAGCCATGGCAGTAATGAAAAAGAAGGGCAGCAAAGGTCTGCCCCCTATCTCGACCGCTTCGCTTCCTGACGTGATCTTTATGATCCTCTTCTTCTTTATGGTCTCGACGACCATGCGCGATCAGGAACTGCTGGTGAGATACAAACTTCCGGAAGCTACCGAAGTGCAGAAACTCGAGAAGAAATCGCTCGTAAGTTTCATCCACATCGGTCCTCCGGCAATGACGATGCAGGCAAAGTTCGGAACCGCGCCGCGCATCCAGTTGAACGACTCTTACAAATCGACCCGGGACATCCTGGACTTCGTTGCCGCCGAGCGCGACAAACTCTCCGAAGCCGACCGCGCTTCGATGACGATCTGCCTCAAGGCCGACGAAGCTACGAAAATGGGTATCGTGACCGACGTCAAGCAGGAGCTGCGTCGCGCCAACGCCCTGAAACTCTCCTATGCGGCTTCCAAGTCGCTGGGTTACTGATCCGGAGATTTCTTTTTGAAAAAGAGCAGGCTTACAGCCTGCTCTTTTTGTTTGACCGGGAATGCCGGGAATGTGCGGCAAATACGCGACAAATACGCCGCAAGCACCGGAAACGTCAGAGAGAGGAGGGGAGGGGCGTCAGAAAGGGAGTTCCAACTGATCAATCTCGTGGTTGAACGTCAGCCGGTGGTGGGGCGTGAGGCCGTGCTCGCGAATCGCCAGCCGATGCTCGCGCGTCGGATAGCCCTTGTTCTTCGCCCAGCCGTATTGGGGAAACTCTTCGGCGATGCGGAGCATGTACTCGTCACGATGGGTTTTGGCAAGCACCGAAGCCGCGGCAATGTCGGCGTATTTGCCATCGCCCTTGACGATGCAGCGCCAGGGAATTTCGAGACGTGTGCGGAACCGGTTGCCGTCGATGGCCAGAAACGCCGGAGCGGGATCGAGGCGCGCCACAGCCAGCGACATGCCCTCGAACGAAGCGTTCAGGATGTTGATTTCGTCGATCCGTGCGGCGGAGACCGCCTCGACAGCCCATGCGACGGCCTCGCGCTCGATGACGGCCCGCAACTTTTCGCGGTTGCGCTCGGTCATCTGCTTCGAGTCGTTGAGCAGCGGGTCGTGGAAATCGGGCGGCAGCATCACGGCCGCCGCAAACACCGGCCCGGCCAGACATCCCCGCCCGGCTTCGTCACACCCGGCCTCCGGAAGGTCGTATTGATACTGGTTTTCTAACATCGCACCACAAAGTTACGGATTATTCCGGCTTTTTTCGCTAATTTTGTCCGGAGAAAAAGCCCCCGACATGAAATTCGACATCGCACGGCAGCCGCTCGTTCCGGCCTTCCTGACCCTCGCCGCACTCGCCGTCGTCGCGATGTGGAGCGCAGGCGGCCCCGCCGTGTCCACGGCGGTGCAGGCCGGCCATGCCGCAGGAACCGTCGATATAGGCCGGAATGCCGCCGGCGCACTTGCGGTCTCTTCCCCCGGGGAACTGCTGGCGCAGTTCCAGGCCGCACATCCCGTCTGGGCGCGCTGGATCGCCGGACTGCTGATGCTCTTCACGGGCATGTCCGTCGGGCGCCTCACCGTACGCTACAACCTCTACTCCGTCGGAACCTGTCTCGCCATCCCGCTCTACGGAGCGATCGCCTGCGGCCTCGCCGTCGGCGGCGACTGCCTGACTACCTTCGCCGCATCGGCCCTGCTGGCCCTCGCCACGAAGAATTTCTGCCGTTCGTACTGCAACGGATTCGGCTTCGACGCCATCTTCCGCGCCTCGCTCTACATCGGACTGCTGCCGCTCGTCGCCACGGCCGCAGCGCCGCTCCTGATCCTGCTGCCGCTGGCCGTCATGCTTTTCCGGCGCACGCTGCGCGAAGTCGCCGTCGCGGTTGCGGGCCTGCTGCTGCCCGCTCTCACGCTCTGCTACGTCAACTGGGCCGCCGGAGGCGAGTTTCTCGCTCAGGTCGCGGAACCGGGAAGCGCATTCATCGCCGGAACGCCGCTGTCGCTGTTCCTCTCGACGCCCGTGCAGAACCTCGTCCTGCCGGGAGCCGTCTTCCTCCTCGACCTGACGGCCCTGCTGTTTTTCCTCTCGGACATCTACGCCCTCGGCACCAAACCGCGTCTCATATTCATATTCAATATAAGTGCGCTCCTGCTGACCGCCGCCGCACTGTGCGGTCCCGCCGCCACACCTGCAACCGTCGCCCTCGCGGCGGTGCCTTCGGCCGTCCTGCTGCCCTTTATGTTCGTGCGCATCCACCGGGCGATCGCCCTTCCCCTCTACCTGCTATTGCTCGCCTCTGCCGTCATTAGCGCAGTTTTACAATAATCTATTTAGTTCGAAACATAGCACAAACGGTTCTATTTGCCACTTTGTGCCCAAATGTGCTATTGCTTATGGTAGATTGAAAAGTTTTAATTGTATATTTGAGAACGAACAACAGTGACGCAATGCTTTGTTCAGAAAAACTTAAATTACAATTACTATGAAGAATTCAATGAATTCGTCGGTTCAACAACCGATGATTGTGAAGTATGTCGAGTCGCTTCACAACGGTATCCAGTCGCAGGCCCTTTCGCGCTATGCAATCGGCTACATCCTCCGCGGAACGAAGTACATCTACGACGGCGATAAGCGTCAGACACTTTCGCGCGGCGACGTTTTCTATCTGGGCATCGGACACCACTACATTGAGAACTTCCCCGAAGGCGGCCAGCCGTTCGAGCAGGTGCTCTTTTATTACACGCCCGGCGACCTGCAACGCATCCTGATGCATCTGAACATCACCTACGGGCTGAACATTTCGAACGAACATTCGTGCGAAAACTGCCGCAACCGTTCGCACGTCACCATGCCCGCGTGGAACTCGCTGCGAAACTTTTTCATCAACACCAACAACTACCTGCGCGACGAGGATTTCCGCCACGACGAGACAGCCGAGAACATCAAGATGACCGAGTTGATCTACCTGATCGCCTCGCACGAGGATTGCTGCATCAAAAGCAAGCTGTTGAGCAACGTCGACGCCGCGAAGGAGAATTTCGAACAGACCGTCTACGACCACATCTTCAAGGACATTTCGATCGAGGAGCTTTCGAAACTCACCAACCGTTCGCTCACCTCGTTCAAAAAGGAGTTCCGGCCACTTCCAGATGCCGCCCCACAAGTGGTACATCCGCCAGCGGCTGATGCACTCGCGCCTGCTGCTGATCTCGACCTCGAAATCCATCTCCGAAATCGGCAACGAATGCACGTTCCCCAACACATCGCATTTCATCAAACTCTTCAAGAAGGAGTATCAGATGACGCCCGCCACCTACCGGCACAAGCACCTCACGTCGCTGGTCCCGGAACCCGCCCTCAACGAAACGGCGGAAGCTGCGGAAATGCGCGAGGCGCTTTAATCAAAAACTTATAAACACGCAGGTATTTTAAAAATTTTAATTATAATCTATAAAGGTGAGTTCTATCAATTCAATTTATCCTCTTGTATCAGACAGCAGAACTCTTTAACTGCCCAATTTGTGAGCTTTAGTCTTGCAAATTTAGCGAATATTTTCTACCCCCCCCCGATTTTTACAATAATTAACTTGTGTTTGTTGTAAAAATTGGATGTGCAGGCATAATTCACCCCAACAACTCAGGTTTCAGCCTGATTATTTGCGTGTAACGACTGATGTTATACACAAGACTGGTGAGTGCTACATTGGCTTTAGCACGAATAAGCCCTACTGTACGCACCACAAGTCCACGCATGGTTTGTTCCTCAAACCCGAATACATGCTCGACAAGGCAACGTGTCTTGGATTTTTTCCTATTGTCTGATTTCTGCTCCTTGGTAAGCGGACGGTTACGGTAGCCCTTTTCGCAAATTATCGGATTCATCTTATGCTGTTTTACAATCTCCTCTTGTCCGACATAACCGGCGTCCAAATACAAGTCCTTGCCTTCGTCTTTTTCATCCAGCAGTCCTTCAAAGCCTTTGGAATCATGCACTTCTGCCGACGTGGTATCATAAGAAAGTATGATCTTATTGCGTTTCTCAACTTTAGTATGCTGCTTGTAGCCGTAAAAAGTCTCATCACGCTTCTTTGTCCAGCGGGCATCTACATCCTTGTGGCACTTCTTGTGGGGATTGTCATTCCACAACTTATCACCCGCTCCCTGTTTTATCTGCTCATTTTCATCACGGGTGTTACGTTGGCGAGGGGCAATAACAAAACTGGCATCAATGATGCGACCCTCATTGAATTGCAGACCCTTACTTTCCATGAAACTATGAAATTCCGAAAAAAGCTTGTCATAAACGCCTGTATTTGTCAGGAGTTCGCGATACTTCCACACCGTCTTCTCGTCAGGAACATCGTCAACACATTCAATACCAAGAAACTTGCGGAAACTCGTACGGTCAACTATCTGATACTCTATCTGATGGTCACTCAAACCATAATAACGCTGAAGAAACAAGACCTTGAACATCAGCACACAGTCTATCGGCGGACGACCGGCATTACTTTTGCGCTCTCCGGTAAAAAGGGCTGATTCAAGAGTAGGACGAAAGATCTCAAAATCAACATACTGAGACAACACATCAAGAGGATTGCCCATTTCATTCAAACGCAATTCACGATTCTCTGACTCAAATAGTTGATTATAACGAAGCTTACGGTATCGGGATAACTTGTTCATTATAAAATTCTTATTTTCTGCAAATTTACGCTCTTGGAACCATATAAACAACTGTACTACAATATTTTAATTTATAGAACTCCTCTTAAAAATAAGATTGCAATCGAAGTGCAATTTGGAAAATATGCCTTTGTCGCATATGACCTATTTGTAAAACACATGCTATTTTATTCTGGTGGGGTTATCAATGTTGGAATAGAGATTCTACCAACCAAATTAATGCAATCGCAAATGAGTAGCGGAATTGCCTATTTTGAAGGAGAGGTTTATAATGTTATGCGACAGGGACGTACCTCACCACCTGTCCCTTTATTAATTTTGGGTGTAGAACCATAGGTCTTAAACTCCGACAGATTGTATTAAGTCGGAGTTTTTTACTGCCTGCGAACAGATACCTGAATCAAAGCCCCCTCCCCATTGTCAAATGTAAAACCGTTTTATATATGAAAACACTTGACAGAAAGGCGGCGGAGATTTTCCGCGCATTGTTGGCTTTGCAAACAACCAAAATCGACAACTCGGACGGTACTTATATGCCCGTCTACCTTGAACTGATTGGCCGCATTGACAACTACAACTTTTTCTCGCTGGCTCATTACGGACAACAGAACGGAGATGCCATGCGCGACCCCGAAATGCTCTTTGCCCTGCACAAAGAAACACAGCAATTCATCCCGTACTACTATCGCAATGACTACTGCGG
>CDYT01029903.1_pt1 | contig 23738 bp, 19 predicted proteins | sample 557541 | NCBI WGS metagenome assembly CDYT01 (sample SAMEA3182060, study PRJEB8094) | gut metagenome | biome: human; feature: gut; material: Stool; isolation source: human stools | place: Canada | collected 2013-01-15
TAGGTGAACTTGCCGTCGATGCCGATGCGCTCGCACAGGCCCTTGGCCAGCAGGGCGCCGGTCTCGGGATTCAGCAGCTGATACTTCAGGGAAGAGCTGCCAGCGTTGATAACCAGAATGTTCATGTTTACCGTCTCCTCTTTTTGGGGGCTGTCCGGGGACAGCTCCGGTATCGTATGGATTCCAGGCGGAGGCCTGGCGGAAGCGGGCCCGACCCTCCGGGGGCGGGACCCAATACATTCTCATTATACCAGAGTTTTTCCAGGTTACAACCGCAATTTTCCACGAACCGGCGCTTTTTTGCCGGGGGGTGTTCCGGTAGGACGGACAGGACGGCCCCGCCGCGGGGGACGGCTGGACGCGGGGAGGAAACCGTGGTATAATGATGCTCCCAAAGCGGAAAGACGGAAAAATTGACAGAAATTTCACGGGATTGACACCAGACTGTAACTTTTTTGTCACTGGGAAGGGGGGAAATCCGTGCAAGCCGCCGGTATAATCGTAGAGTACAATCCCCTCCACAGCGGACACCTGCGCCTGCTGGAGGCGGGCCGGGCCCTGCTGGGGCAGGACACGGCCATGGTCTGTGTGATGAGCGGGAACTTCGTGCAGCGGGGGGACTTCGCCCTGCTGCGCAAGCACGCGCGGGCCCGGGCCGCCGTGGAGAGCGGCGCGGATCTGGTGCTGGAGCTGCCGCTGCCCTGGGCGGTGTCCTCGGCGGAGGGCTTTGCCGCCGGCGGCATCCAGGTGCTGGCGGCCACGGGGCAGGTGGACCACCTGCTGTTCGGCAGCGAGTGCGGAGACGCCGCCGCGTTGGAGCGGGTGGCCGCCGCACTGCTGGAGCCAGCCTTCCGGGATCACTTCCGGCGGGAGCTGCCGGGGGCGGTGCGGTTCGCCGCCGCCCGCCAGCGGGCGCTGGCCGGCCTGGTCTCCCCGGCGGACGCCGCCCTGCTGGAGTCCCCCAACAACATCCTGGGCATTGAGTACTGCAAAGCCCTGCTGGGGCAGAAGGCCCCCATCCGGCCGGTGACCATCCGGCGGGAGGGCAGCGCCCACGACGGCGCCCTGGCGCCGGACACCCACCCCTCGGCCTCCGGTCTCCGGGCGCTGCTGCAGCAGGGAAGGCGGGCGGAGGCCCTGGCCCTGCTGCCCCCGGCCATGGCCCGGGCCTATGAGGCCGAGGAGGCCGCCGGCCGGGCCCCGGTGTTCTGGGACAACTGTGAGCGGGCCATCCTGGCCCGGCTGCGGTCCATGACGGCGGCGGACTTCGCCGCCCTGGACGGGGGGAACGAGGGCCTGTGGAACCGGCTGTACGACGCGGCCCGCACCGCCGCCGATCTGCGGTCGCTGCTGGCTGCCGCCAAGACCAAGCGGCACGCCATGGCCCGCCTGCGGCGGATGGTGCTGTGGGCCTATCTGGGCCTGACGCCGGCGGACGTGCCGGAGCAGGTGCCCTATCTGCGGGTGCTGGCGGCCAATGACACCGGCTGCCGCCTGCTGGCCGAGATGCGAAAGACGTCCGCCGTGCCGGTGCTGACGAAGCCGGCCCAGGTCCGGCGGCTGGACCCGAAGGCCCGGCGTCTGTTTGAACTGGAGGTCCGCGCCACGGACCTGTATACCCTGGCGTATCCCCGCCTGGATGCCGCTGCCGGCGGCGCCGAGTGGCGGGAAGGTCCCGTGATCTTAGGAGGGCCTGCGCCCTGCTGAGGAAAGGAGCAACCCCTGATGAAACGGATGATCGCCCTGCTGCTGATGATGTGTACGCTGACGGCCTGCGCCTCCGGCGCCCCGGAGGCGGCGGACCCGCCGGAGACGCCCCCGGCGGAGACTGCCCCCAAGGAGCAGGCCGCCGCGCCGGAGTCCATCGAGGGCACGGCAACCTTCTCCCAGGCGGCGCCGGAGCAGCTGTCCTACGCCGTGGAGCTGGAGACCCTGGCGGACAGCGCCAAGGCGGAGGACGGCACGGAGCTGGCCGTCCGCACCTATGTGCTGCCCCGGATGTCCGTGGAGCGGGAGGACGGCACCGCCGTGACGGAGGCCGCCACCCCGGAGGAGGAGACGGCCCTGGCCGCGGCGGGGACCTTCAACAGCCAGTTCGAGTCTTGGGCCGCGTCGGACAATTTTGACGAGATCACCTCCTGGGCAGAGGAGGAGCGGGTCTTCCGGGTAGAGTCCGGTCTGGCCTGGCACCCCTATTCCCTGGAGCTGACCTGCGAGGTGTACCAGACGGACCGTCTGGTCAGCGTCCGGGCGGAGTATTACAGCAACACCGGCGGCGCCCACCCCAACACGGTGTTGCTGGCCTGGAACTTCGACCTGACCACAGGCCAGTTCTTCGCGCCGGAGCTGCTGGCGTCCGACGGGCAGGCGTTTTCCCAGGCGGTGCTGGATGTGCTCCTGGAGCAGAGCCGGGAGACGGCGGCGTCCTACGACCTGGCGCCGGAGGAGTTCTTCTGGGCCAACTACGCGGAGATCCTGTCCGGCTGGAGCAGCTATGCCGTCTCTTTCGACGAGACGGGGATGACCGTGGGGTTCTCACCCTATGAGCTGGCCAGCTACGCCGCGGGCGCCCAGATCTATCACCTGGACTACGACCGGATCGCGGGCTATCTCAGCGGCCACGGGCTGACGGTGCTGGGCCTGTCGGCTGGGGAAAAATAGACAAAACGCACGGGTCTTTCCCGTGCGTTTTGCTTGCTTGACATACCTAGAGATGCTATGTATACTAGAAGCATAGCAACTCTAGGTATATTTGCGTTTCAGGAGGTGCCCTATGGCAAAGAAGCAGACCATGGACCACGCCCAGCTGCTGGTGCTGTCCCTGCTGGCGGGGGAGGATATGTACGGCTACCAGATGATCGTGGAGCTCTCCCGCCGGTCCGACCATACCTTTGAGATGAAGGAGGGGACGCTGTACCCGGTGCTCCACGGCCTGGAGCGGGAGGGCCTGGTGGAGGCGTACCAGCAGGAGGCCCCCACCGGCCGGGTGCGGAAATACTACCATCTCACCCGCCGGGGGGCGGCGGCCCTGAAGGAGGAGGCCCAGGCGTGGCAGACCTACTCCGGCGCGGTGAACGCGGTGCTGCGGGCCTGTCCGGCGCTGGGGCTGGCGTGATATGGACAGACGGCAGTATACGGAGCAGGTGCTCTCGTCCCTGCGCCGCGTGACCCATGACGAGCGGGAGGCCATCCGACAGGAGCTGGACGGCCATATGGAGGACCACATGGAGGCCCTGCGGGAGCTGGGCTACGGGGAAGAGGAGGCGGAGGCGCGCACCCTGGCCGCCATGGGCGACCCGGCAGAGGTGGGCCGGGAGCTGAACCGGCAGTACCCCTTCCGCTGGCTGGTGGTGAAGTGGGTGGCCCAGGGGGCGGCAGTGCTGCTGATGCTGTTTCTGCTTTCCGGCTGGTGGGACGTTTTTGGCAACCTGGCCTGCTACGCCCGGGCACGGGTGTGGCCCGACACCTTCGCCAATGTGGAGTGGCTGGCCCGGCAGTCGGGCCAGGAGGCGGTGGACCGTGTGTGGGAGACAGACCAGCGGGCGGAGCTGGGCACCATGACCGTCCAGGTCTGGCAGGTGGGATTGGACCGCGTGTCGGAGCAGGGCGGTACGGCGTATGTGGCTTTCAGCTGCTGGGATGAAGAACCCTGGGCGGAGCCAGTAGGGTTCATCGAAGTGTACAATGCGACTGATGGTGCAGAGCCCGTCCACTCCATGGGCGGCAGTTGGGGCGCGGCCTATGCGGTCCCTGTCGTCTGGGGCGATGCACTCCAGGTCTGCTGGTATGATGAGCTGGATCACCAATATGAGACCCTGCTGACGGTGAAACTGCCTTGGGAGGAATCACCATGAAAACAAAACGGCCCAAGCTGCCCATGCCCCGCAGACGGTTGGCGCTGCTGTGGCTGCTGGTCCCCTGTCTGCTTCTGCTGGCGGCCTACATCACCGACGTCTACCGGTTCACACCGGATCAGGCCCAGCGGCTGGAGGAAAAACGCCGCCTGCTGGAGCCCATGGAGGTCCTCTGGCAGGGAGATGTCCCTTGGGAACAGGAGGTTCCCGCCATAGTTCGCTTTGCCGCCAATGAGCGCGCGGTTGGCTTCAGTGAGTATGATTTCCGCTGGCGGGCCGGAGGGTGGCAGGGATTTCTGTCTCTCACGCCCCGGGAAAATGACCGCCCCTTTACGGCGGGCTGCAGCTGGTTTGAACGCCAGCTGGATGAGGGGGAGGTTGTGTCAGAGAAGGCACCATACTTTTGGGAGCGATACCGATCATCTCTGAGAGAGAAATTCGTCTATGTCTACGGCTGCCTGGAATCGCCGGAGGTGGAGGAGCTGGTGGTGGAGTTCGAGCCGGCAGAATTCCTGTTGGAACCTCAGCCCGCCCAGATTGTGCATTTGACGGCGGAGGACTGGATCATGGGCTCTGACGGCACAGCGTACTTCATCTGTCCAATGGAGCCGATTCTGGCCGCCCGGTCCATCACCGGCTATGTCACGGCTTACGACAGGGACGGTCGGTCCCTAGGTACCCGCTGTGTCACCGGCATGGAACACTGGGTGGAGTGAAAAAGCGGCACTGCCGGAAATTCCCGGCAGCGCCGCTTTCTGTCACGATAGTTGACATAACATATTCTCCGCAAACCGCTCCGCACGCTGCCTGATCCCCGGCAGGGCCAGGGCCTCGCCCTTGTCGTTGGCGGTCTCCAGCATACAGAAGCGGGCCGGCAGCCAGAAGCCCTTGTTCATCCCCATGGCCCCCGCCACCTGGCTGGCCACGATGTCCCCGCCGGAGTAGCCGGACACCACGACGGCGAACACCGCCTTGTCCGCGAAGGAGGTGGTGCGGTACAGGGCCGTCAGCCGGTTGATGGCCGCCGTCAGGTTGGCAGCCAGGGCGTCGTTGTAGTTGGGGCACAGCAGCACCACCGCGTCCGCTTCCCGGACGGCGGGGTACACCTCCTGGACCATGACGCCGCCGTAGAAGCACCCGCCCCGCTCCCCGTAGTGGAGGCAGGCGGTGTAGGGGCACCCGGCGCAGTCCTCCAGGGTGCCGTTCCGCAGGCCGATCTCCCGGATCTCGCACCGGTCCCCCAGGCGGTCCCGCACCAGCCCCCACAGGGCCAGGGTGTTGGAGGTCTCCCGGCTGGAGGCATGGAGCACCAGCAGCTTCGGCCGCGCCAGCCGGGGCGGGGAGAAGGCGGCCACCCGGGCCGCCAGGTCCGCCGCCGCCAGGCGGTAGGCCTCCTCCAGGGAGCAGCCGGCGTTCCGGGCCTGGACGGTGAAGTTCCGCAGGCCGCCGGTGCCCTCCACCAGGGGGCGGCCCACAAAGGCGCCCCCGGCCAGGTCCGCCGCCAGCACCAGGTCCCGGCCCGCCGCCTTGGTGTACAGGTCCCCGGGGGCGTCCACCAGCACGCCCCCCACGCAGCCGTCCAGGCACCCGGGATGGGTCCGGAGAAACGCCAGCAGGTCGGAAAAGCCGTGGTCCACGCCGCTCTCGTCCAGGGAGACGGCGAACAGCAGCCGCCGCCCGTGGAGGGGCCCTTCCAGCCGGGGCAGGACCTCCGCCCGCCGCCCCGCCAGGGCGGACTCCAGCACCTGGGCGCACCGAGGCGAGGCCGCCCCGCCGGGGAGCAGCACGGTGAGTCGTTCAGCCATGGCGGTCCTCTCCTTCATCAGATGATCTCCCGCAGCAGGGTCTGGGTCTCCCGCAGCCGGTCGAACAGCGGCGCGGGCAGGGAGGCGGTCTCGATCTCCAGCCCGGCAGCGGACAGCCGGTTGCGGACGCCGAACCACACGTCTCCCACGGCCACGGAGCTGCAGTGCCAGCCCCGCCGCAGCGTCAGCAGCAGCTGCATGGCGCCGGAGGAGATGGCGGGGGCCACATAGGGCTTGAACCCCAGCTCCCGGATGCGCAGGTTGGCGGTGGTCACCAGGTCCGTCAGCTCCCGGGACAGGCCGTCGTCATAGTGGGTGAGGGAGTTGGCGATCACCAGCCCCTGGCCGTGGGGGCCGTAGCTGCGGCCGTCGGTGAGGAAGCTGCGGAACCGGGGGTCCTGCTTGGCGTAATAGGCCGCCCGGGCGTTCATCACCCCCAGGCCGAAGCCTTGGATCTGCTCCGCCCGCAGCCCCAGCCCGTCCCACTGGCCGTCCTCCCCCTGGTTGGAGGCCAGATACGCCGCCTTGCACAGGGGGTCCACCGGGTCCGACAGCACGATGAAGAGCCCCCGGAACCCCGCCTGCCGGGCCTGGCGGGCATACTGCTCCACCAGGGGGCGGTTGGCGCTGAACTGGGCCATCCGCACGTCCCGGACGCCGCCCCCCACCGGCGGCACGCCCCGGGTGGCGGCAAAGAGGAACACGTCGCAGCGGAACAGGTCCTCGTCTGACACCGGCTCCACCTCCGGCAGGGCGTCATAGTCCCAGGGCCAGGACACCTGCCCCATCTCCGCCGCCCAGCGGGAGACGGCCTTCTGGTTCAGGTCGCAGATGCCGATGCGCTCGATGCAGTCGCCTCCCAGCAGCTTCAGGGCCGTCAGCAGGGTGCCCCCCACGTCGCCCACCGCCAGCAGGTTGACCCGCCGCCGGCCCGACGGCTGCTTGTCCGGCAGCCGGGCGAAGTCCCGCCAGCGGGGATGGCGGATGTTGACGGCCCGCAGCAGGCGGGCGTCGATGGTGTGCTGGACGCGCTTGGGCAGGGCGGGGATGGGCACGCCCATCCGGGAGGGGTCCAGCCAGGAGACGTCCTCCGTCCTGGCGGTGAGCTGCCGGGCGTCGGAGACGCAGAAGGACGACCGGCCGGAGACCGGATCCCGGTCAATGAGGAAGAGGCCGGGGGTCCCCGCCGCGGGGCGGTCCGCCGTCTCCAGGGGCAGGTCCGGCAGCAGAGAGGCGAACACCGTCTCCCCATAGCGGTAGTAGTACATCAGGGGATGCTCCTTTCATCCGGCGCCGGGGGCCGGTCCGTCATTCCAGCACGTTGCGCATCCGCAGCAGCATCTTCAGGTCGTTCTGCAAAAACACGGAGGCGGGCAGGCTGGGGTCGTAGTGCAGGCAGCTGCCCTTGTCCGGGGAGAGGGGCAGGATCACCGCCTCGCTGAGGCGGGAGAGGGTCAGGTTGCGGGCGTACCGCTCCCGGAAGGTGGTCTCCAGAGCCAGCAGGATGTCCCGGGCGTTTTCCAGGCAGGCGCGGGAGAAGCGGAACACCGCCTCCCGGCCGCAGTCCTTGTAAAAGCGGGGGAACGCATAGGGCAGGATCAGGTTCACCGCCGGCGTCAGACCTGGGACGGAGGGCTCGTCGTGGCCCACGGTGTCACCGCCGATGAAGGGGTACATGGTGGACTCCACGAACCAGGCCCGGAGATTGGGGACGAAGTAGACACAGTCCACGCTGCGGCCCTTGGCGGCCATCAGATCCCGGCCCCGGCCGGACAGCAGGCCCACCAGCACCTGGTCGATCACCACGTCCTCCTGCCGGAATAGGGGGTCCAGGGCGTTGATGCGGTTGCCTGAGTGGAGCAGGTCGTCCACCAGGATCACCGGCCGGCGGAAGGAGCGGATGGTGCGGATCTGGCTCTCCAGCGGGGCATAGCCGGGGAAGCTCTCAATGGCGAAGGACCGCAGGTCCTGGGCGAACACCTTGTCAGTGTGGATGGTCTTGGTGACGGTGTTGGGGATGGCGTTGCCCCGGAGGATCTTGCCGAAGGGCACGCACATCTTGGGCCCCAGCACCCGGGGCACCGTGGGTTCCGGGCTGACGCCGTTGCGGTCCACGATCTTCCGCACCAGCCGGTGGTAGATGACCTCCGCGTTCAGCGACAGGATCAAAGACCCGGGATACATCCCGGTGAGGGCCCGCTGCATCCGGCAGTGGGCGGTCCGCACAGCCGCCAGCACCGCCGGGTCGGAGGAGAAGGGCTCCTTCAGGGTGGTGGGGATGTTCTGCAGCAGCACGGAGGGGGAGCGCATATCCACCAGCAGCAGCGGCTGCGGGCTGGGCAGCTCAGCCCGGACAAAGCCCTGCCGCTCCAGCAGGTCCAGCACGGCGCCGGAGGCGGGGGCGTACCACACGGCATAGCCGCAGTCCTCCCCCATGGAGCGGGAGAGGGCCTCGGTCATCAGCAGCTGTCCCACATCATAATTCCCGCCGGGGCTGCGGACCATGTACAATCCGGTGAGGAGCTGGATCCGGCCCGCCGTGTGCTTGCGGACGTAGTCCGCCAGGGCGGCGTCTCCCAGGGCCTCGTACAGCCCGCCGGAGTTCACCGTCCGCAGGGTCAGAAAGCCCAGCACCCGGGGCCGGGCGCCCACGTCCCGCAGGATGCAGACACCGTCCCGGGGGTCCAGCTGGGGCGGCTGCCCCTGGTCCTGGAGCAGCACCTCCGTCAGCTCCTCCCGCAGGCACCGGTCCGGCTGGGAGACCAGGGAGAACTCCAGATCCCCCGCCCGGAGGATCTGCTTGTACTGAGGCTCCCGGAGATAGAGGCTGTTGCGGTAGATAAAGTCCTGGACCACCGGGTCGATGAGGCTGGAGATGTCCCGCCCCAGGTCGATGTTCTCCCGGATGCGGGTGGAGCTGATGTCCTCCAGATGGGTGGGCAGGTGCAGCTGGATGACGCGGCCGGTGATGCAGCCGAGGTCCGCGTCGATCTCGTGGCCCTCCGCGTCGCTGGAGCGGCGAAAGACGATGTGGTTCAGGGAGTGGACGGAGCCGGGCGACGGCGCCGCCCGGTAGGAGGAGGCGTTGGCCACCACGTCGGATCCCACCGCCAGGTACAGCTCCCGGCCGGCAAAGACGGCCCGCAGCCGGTCCAGGTCCTCCGGCGTGGCCAGATTCACCGGGATGTCGTGGGGGAAGAGGTACACGTCGAACTCGTCCGCCACGGACATACTGACGATCTGCCGCCGCACCAGGGAGGGCTGGGCCTTCTTGGACCAGGAGAACTCGTCGATGGCCAGATACACCTCCAGCCCCAGGTCCCGGATCTCCTGGACGATGCCCTTGTGGCTCAGGGAGAAGGGGTCAAAGGTGCCGGGGAAGAAGGCCACCCTGGACGGGGCGTAGAAGGGGAAGTCCCCGCTCTCGATCCGGTAGGAGACGATGAAGCGGTAAATGTGGGAGAGGGCCGCGGCGGTGTAGAAGAAGCTCAGCTCCTGCTCCGGCTGCTCCCCCAGGAGGAAGAGGATCTTCTTGGCCATCAGGGTGAAGAGGGCGGCCTTGCCCTCGTAGGAGAGGACCTGGGAGCCGAAGATCCGCTCTCCCAGGATCTGCAGCGCCTCCTGCCGGACGCTCTGACGGTAGGAGGCCAGCCCCTTCAGCAGCAGGCCCGCCAGCCGCTTCCACCGGCTGCGCAGGACCTCCTGGGACTCCCCGAACCGCCCGGCATAGACGGCGTAGTGCTCCAGCATGGAGCCCACGGTGGCCAGGGCGGCGGCCACGATCACCGTGTTGGAGAAGGAGAGGAGCAGCTGCATCTGGTCGATGATCTCGTCCAGCTCCCGGGGCGTCAGCCACAGGGCGAACTGCCCCAGATACACCGGGATGTACTGGGAGATCTCCGTCTGCCCCGTCTCCAGGACCTTGGACAGCTCCACCGCCACCTCGTTCCGGCGGTCCGGCGTCAGCACCGGGGCCACGGCCAGCAGGGAGGCGCCCGCCATCCGGCGGACCACGATGTTCTCACTGACCTTCATCAGGTTGGAGAAGTGGGTGGCGATGTGGAGCACGTTGGCGTGGTCCCCCTGCTCCACCTGGTCCAGCAGGTATTCCACGCCCACGGCCTTCAGCACCCAGGGGGTGGCGGATTTCAGGTTGTCCAGGAATACGTTGCTCACCGCCTCCGGCTGGTCCAGCCGGGCCCGCTGGCGGGAGACGTCCAGCCCCAGCTGGGCCCCCAGCCGGGCCTGGAGGAACAGCAGCGGCGTGGCGTCCTGGCAGTCCGCCGCCTCCACGGCGGCGGTGATGGCCCCGGCGTCCCGCCCGGCGGGATCCAGGGCGGTCAGCAGGTGGCGGAACAGCCGCAGGGCGGCGGCCTTCTGGGGCAGCCCGCCCCGCTCCAGCCACCAGATGGAAAAGCCGGTCAGCAGGTACAGGTCCTCCGGCGACACCCGGTCCAGCGGCAGGCTCAGCACCGTGTCCAGCAGGGCGAAGGCGGCGTCCGCGTCCACCAGCTCCGGCCGGCGGTAGTGGCGGAACAGCTCCCGGGCAAAGCGGGGGGCGTCGGCGTCGGAGCAGTTCATCAGCAGGGCGTCCACGGCGGTCTTGGCCTGATAGCGGATCATACTAATCTGCCGGGGCGTCAGCCGCCGGTCCGGGTCGATGAGCTTCTCCAGGTACTCCGCCCACAGCTGGAAGGGCAGATCCTCCTCCGGGTCCGGCGGGGCGCCCGCCGGGGGCTCCTTCTGGTACCCCAGCCGGAAGGCTGCCAGGATGCGGCCGATGAGGGCGGCGGCCCGGCGGCGGATGTCGCCGTCCGGGATCAGCAGCAGCTCATAGAGGAAGTCCAGGGTCTGCTGCTTCTGGGAGGCGTTCCAGTAGGTGAAATACTCCTCGAAGATGGAGACATAGGCCTGGAGCCGGGCGGGATTCTTCTCCCCCCGGGCGGCCTCCAGGGTGTTGCCGAAGAGCTGCTCCCGGCCCAGCCGGTGCATCAGGCGGATGTTGTGGTCCACGGCGGTGCGCCGCAGGGCGGCCACCACCTCCCCCGCGTTCAGCAGGGCGGCGTTCTTCATGGGCACCGGCGGCCCGCCGGCGGTGCGGAGGGTGGTGTCCACGCCGAAGGAGATGAGATAGTCCTCGAAGTCCCGCAGCTTGGCGTAGACGTACTGATACCGCAGCCGCTTGGCGTCGTCCACATTGTCCAGCTTGCTGAGGATGACGTCAAAGGCCTCCTGCAGGGAGTAGAGGCAGGGGATCTCCCGGCGCTGGGCGTCATAGGTCTGCTTCACCCGGAAGTCCGCGTACACCAGCGTCAGGGACTCCGAGGACAGGTTCTCGATCTCCAGGTCCCAGACAGAGTGGTTGGCGGCGATATGGCCCAGGGCGGTGAGCCCCCGGCGGGTGAACCACTGGTCGGTGTAGTAGTAGTGGAGATAGGGCACCCGCTCCCCGGGCTTGCAGCCGAACTTGCCCAGATCGTGGCCCAGGGCGGCGCCGGAGATCAGCCCCAGGTCGATGAGCCCGCCGGAGGCGGAAAAGGCCCGGGCCACCCGCATGGCCACATAGTGGACGCCGGCGATGTGGTCCAGGGTGCGGAAGGGGGTCACCTCCCGGCTCAGCCGCAGCATCTCATAGATGTACTCCGCCCGGAAGCGGCGGCGGAAGAGGCGGTACTCCTCCGCCACGCCGCTGCGGCGCAGCTCCTCCTCGGTACAGAAGTCGAAATCCAGCCAGAAGTCGAAGGGCAGACTGGCCCGCTCCTCATCCAGGAGCACCTGGAGGAACTGGAGCATACACAGGGCGCCGTCCCGCTGGGCGGCGGTGTGACCGGGGTCCGCCGCCGGATACAGCAGGGAGCGGGCCACCTGATAGACATAGGGCAGCCATCCCTCCGCCGGCTCCGGGGCGATTCGCTCCAGCAGGGGGCGGAAGGCCGCCAGGGCATCGGCGCAGGAGATCCGGCGCCGGACGGGCACGAAGTCCCCCAGGAGCCGGCCCCAGTCCGCGCCGTTGAAGAGCCGCTCCGCATCGGCGCGGCTCATGTTCAGCCGCTGAAGAAAGTACTGGGCCCCAAAGGCCTCCGCCGCCTGGAGCTGCAGGGGGGTCCCCGTCTGTCGGTCCATAGGTGCCGTCTCCCTTCTGATTCACTGTCGTTTTTTCCAGTATACCGCATTTAAAGACGGGAAGGAAGAGAAATCTCCGCCCCTGCGAAAAAAAGCGCCTCCGCCCGAAACCGGGCGGAGGCGGAAGGCTTGCGTAAGAAGCACATATTTATGGGACGGGAAGGAAGATAGCTACGAAAGACTGCGCCCGCAGGCGCGATTCGGAGCGCAACCGCCGCAAAGCGGCGGCACTTGGCGCGGAGATAACCCAGGAAGGGTGTCTTTCGTTTTCGATCAACCGTTCTTCAGAACTTTTTGAAGTTCTGAAGAACGCCGCCAGCTTGCTGAACTGAGTTCAGCAAGCTGGCGCCTCCGCCCGAAACCGGGCGGAGGCGGAAGATTACGAGGTGAAGTGGGTATGGTTGAAGATGTGGTCCTCACAGAAGCAGTGGTACCCCGCGCACTTGGAGCAGTACCGGAACTGCAGGTCCGGGTAGTCGGCGTCCGTGCGACCGCAGACCTCGCACTTGTGGCGGTAGCCCTGCTGCTGGGCGCGCTTCCGCTGCTGCTTCACCGCGGACTTGAAGTGGATGGTCTGCTGGGAGTTGTGGTGCCGGACGGCGAAGCCGAACTCCGCCAGCAGATCCGCGATCTTGTCCCAGAAGAACACCAGATATACCAGCCACACGGCCAGCAGCTGGGGCAGGGTGAACAGGGTGCCCCACAGGCCGGAGCGGAGCAGATCGTAGACCGTCAGCACCACGTACAGTACCGCCAGCCACTTGGCCTTCACCGGCAGGATCAGATAGACGCGGATCAGCGCGTCCGGATACAGGGTGGCGAAGGCCAGGAACAGGATCTGGTTGAGATTCCAGCTGCTGACGATGGGGAAGGGGCTCCACAGGACGCTGACCATGCCGAAAATCACCATCAGCAGGGCAGAGGCCAGATAGAACAGCGTGAATTTGGCGGTGCCCCAGTACGCCTCGATGGAGGTACCGATGAAGTAGTAGAAGGACAGGCTGATGAAGATCCAGAACAGGGATCCGTTGGTGGGCAGGAACATCCAGGTGACCAGCCGCCACAGCTCCCCCTGGAGGATCAGGCGGGCGTCGAAATACAGCATATAGCTGGCATAGTCGTTGGAGAACAGGTCCAGCACGAATACCACGGCCATGATCCCCACCAGGAACTTCATCAGGTTCGGGATGCCGAAGCGGGGATGGCTGTATGCGAACCGGTCCACCGCGGCGTTCAGTTTTCTCAAGATCAAAACCTCCCAGGAAGATGTTGACAGATACCGGAGGACATTATACCCGATCAGGGGGAAAAAGTCATGTATAATTTTTGAACAGGGGGACATCCGCATATTTTTTCGCCAAAATGGCGGATTTCCCAGTAAAAGCGGGAAAACCATATTGACAAACGGAAAAAACCTGATAAGATAATAGGGACAATTTTATCATCCCTTATCAAGAGTGGCGGAGGGAACGGCCCGATGAACCCACGGCAACCTGTGTCTGACAAGGTGCCAAATCCGGCGGTGATCGACAGATGAGGAACAGAGAAGAGTCCCGTTGCGCGTTTCGCCGTCGAAACGCGTAATTTTTTTCGCCTCCTGATGGGGAACTGGAGTATGGAACAGAAAGGAACGATACCATGGCTAGACATTATCTCTTCACCTCCGAGTCCGTGACGGAGGGACACCCCGACAAGATCTGCGACCAGATCTCCGATGCGGTGCTGGACGCCATCCTGGAGCAGGATCCCAACGGCCGCGTGGCCTGCGAGACCACGGTCTCCACGGGCCTGGTCCACATCATGGGCGAGATCAGCACCACCTGCTACGTGGACATCGCCAGGATCGCCCGGCAGGTGATCCGGGACATCGGCTACGACCGGGCCAAGTACGGCTTTGACTGCGACACCTGCGGCATCATCACCAATATCGACGAGCAGTCCGCCGACATCGCCCTGGGCGTGGACAAGTCCCTGGAGAACAAGGAGGGCTCCGACAGTGAGCTGAGCAACGGCGCCGGCGACCAGGGCATGATGTTCGGCTACGCCTGCGATGAGACGCCGGAGCTGATGCCCCTGCCCATCTCCCTGGCCCACAAGCTGTGCCGCCGGATGGCGGAGGTCCGCAAGAGCGGCCAGCTGGCCTATATGCGGCCCGACGGCAAGAGCCAGGTGACGGTGGAGTACGATGAGAACGACCGCCCCGTCCGGGTGGACACGGTGGTCATCTCCACCCAGCACGACCCGGACGTCTCCCTGGAGCAGATCCGGAAGGACATGATCGAGCAGGTGGTCCGGGCGGTGATCCCCGCGGAGATGCTGGACAAGAACACAAAGTATTATGTCAACCCAACTGGCCGCTTCGTCAAGGGCGGTCCCGCGGCGGACTCCGGTCTCACCGGCCGGAAGATCATCGTGGACACCTACGGCGGCAGCGCCCCCCACGGCGGCGGCTGCTTCTCCGGCAAGGACCCCACCAAGGTGGACCGCTCCGCGGCCTACGCCGCCCGGTGGGTGGCCAAGAACATCGTGGCCGCCGGCCTGGCCCGGCGCTGCCAGGTGCAGCTGGCCTACGCCATCGGCGTGGCCCAGCCCGTGAGCGTGCTGGTGGACACCTTCGGCACCGGCACCGTGGACGACAGCAAGCTGGAGGCCGCCGTCCGCAAGGTCTTTGACCTGCGGCCCACGGCCATCATCCGGGATCTGGACCTGCGCAAGCCCATCTACCGCAGACTGGCGGCCTACGGCCACATGGGCCGGGAGGACCTGGGCGTGGCCTGGGAAAAGACGGACCGGGTGGAGGCCCTGAAGGCCGCCGTGGAGGCGTAAATCCTCCGACATTCGGACCCTGCACGACAAACGGCGCCGCTGGATACCAGCGGCGCCGTCTTTTTGTGCCTACAGCTCCATGGACAGGTAGACCATGTCCACCAGCCGGCGGCCGCCCTCGCAGATGGGGTGGTCGTAGTGCTGGAGGAAGAAGTCCGGGACCCGGTGGTGTTCCCGGAACCCGCAGGCGTGGTAGAAGGGCAGGGTCAGAGGACTGTCCCCGGTGCCCACCAGAAGCTGTGTCCCGCCGGCGGCCCGACAGTCCCGCACCACCTGTTCCACCATGGCCCGGCCATAGCCCCGGCGGTGAAAGGCCGGCTCCACCGCCAGGTTCTTGATCTCGAACACGCCGGGGCCCTCCTCCGTCACCACGCACACCGCCCGGAGGCCGCCGTCGTACAGGGCCAGCAGCGTCCCCCGGTCCAGATACCGGGCGATCATGTCGGCCTGCTCGTCCCCCACCAGCAGGAGGGGCAGGTATTCCCATTTGCCTGATTCAACTCTTCGGATCTCCATCCGGGCACCTCCCGTCCGTCAGCTGTGTCTATGGAACCACATCCGCCGCCTGCTGTCAAGAGGGCGCTTTTCCGGAAAAGCCGTTGACCTTCCCGGGAAAATCGGGTAAAATAAGGCAGAGTCTGCCGGGACATCCGGCGGCCCGCAAGAGAGAACGGCGCCCCAGGGCGCGGGGAGGTCTGCTTATGCCCAGCATTTCCGTCATCGTGCCAGTCTACCAGGCGGAGAATTTCATCCGGGACTGTGTGGAGAGCGTGCGGCAGCAGACCTTTTCCGACTGGGAGCTGCTGCTGGTAGACGATGGCTGCACCGACGGCTCTCCCGCCATCTGCGATGAGCTGGCCCGGGCCGACGACCGGATCCGGGTGTTCCATAAGGAGAAAAACAGCGGTGTCAGCGAGACCCGGAATGTCGGACTGGACCACGCCCGGGGGACCTGCATCGCGTTCCTGGATTCCGATGACCGCTATGAGCCCCGGTGCCTGGAGACGCTGTGGAACCTCCGGGAGCGGGCCGGGGCGGACACCGCCGCCTGCGCCCACTGGAACCTGTGGGCCGATGGCAGCGAGACGCCGGAGCTGGTACTGCCCGCCGGCATCTATGACGCCGATGCCATCCGGGAGAAGCTGGTCTATCCCCTTCTGGGGGACCGGCTGGCCCAGCCGGTGTTCAACGGCTTCATCTGGCGGTATCTGTTCTCCGCCGAGATCTTTGACAAGCTCCACCTCCGCTACGAGGGCGCCTATCTGGAGGACGAGCTGTTTTTGATGGAGTATTTCTGCAACGCCCAGCGCCTGGCGGTGACGGAGACGCCCCTGTACCGCTACCTCCAGAACCCGGCCTCCGCCACCCACAAGTACATGAAGGACTTCCAGCAGGTCTTCGGCCGCTTCATGGAGCGGAAGGAGGACCTGGCCGCCCGGTATGACCTGACGCCCGGCCGCCCCCAGTGGCGGGAGAACTCCAACTGGGCGGGGCTGCTGATCGCCATCGGCAATGAGTACGCCCCGGGCAATCCCAAGACCCTCCGGCAGCGGCAGGAGACCATCCGGGCCCTGTGCGCGCGGCCGGACATGGCCCGCGCCATCCAGACCCTGGCGCCCGCCGGCATGAGCCGCAACAAGCAGCTGGCGGCCAAGCTGGTGCGGGGCGGCCATTTCTGGCTGCTGACCCAGCTGTACCGGCTGAAAAACCGCATTTGAAGAAACGAGGTTTCCCTGCATGACCACTCTCCGCGAAAGCTATCTGTATCACCTCTGGACGGCACTGTGCACCGTTTACTACGACAGTGCTGTCCACCGCTGCCTGGCGGCCCTGGGAGCCTGGTGCAACCGCCAGATCGACGAGAGCCGCCTCCTCCGGGTCCTGTGCCGGGAGGGCGCGGTGGCCCGGGCCTGGGAGGCCAGCTTCCTCTGCCGGCTGCTGACGGGGCTCATCAACCTGCCCGCCTGGCTGCTCCACAAGCTGTACCTGGCGTGGAAGGCCACCTTTGATGACAGCTTCTTCTCCCGCCTGGCCTTCGAGATGGGCCATGAGACCGCCATCGCCCAGTCCTGGCTCATCATGCTGCTGTGGGTGATCCCGTTCTCCCACTGGAACAACGCCTACAGTATGCTGGGCTTTGCGGCCCTGCTGGTGCTGTTCTTCGCCGGGGCCATGTCCCGCGAGACCTTCCGTCTGGACGTGAAGCACATCGGGTTTTACCCGGTGGTGCTGTTCGGCTCCATGTTCCTGGCGGTGTTGTTCTCCTACGAGCCCTCCGCCTCCTTCCGGTTCCTGCTGTACCACATCGCCGCGGCCCTCTGCGTGCTGGTGACGGTCAGCGCCGTCCGGGGCACGGAGGACCTGAAGCGGCTGGCCGCCGGCGGCGGGGTCTGCGTGCTGGTGTCCTCGCTGTACGGCGTGTACCAGCGCATCCAGGGTGTGGAGGTCAATGTCTCCTATGTGGACCTGGATGCCAATGCCGGCATGCCCGGCCGGGTGGAGTCCTACTTCGATAACCCCAACACCTTCGCCGAGGTGCTGATCCTCCTGCTGCCCCTGGTGCTGGCGCTGATCCTCTGCTCCAGGCGGCCCATCTCCCGCCTGGCGGCCTGCGGCACCTTTGCCGTGGGGCTGATCGCCCTGGGCATGACCTACTCCCGGGCCAGCTGGGTGGGCGGCGCCTGCGCCATGGTGGTGCTGGTGTTTTTGTGGAAGCCCAAGCTGATCCCCGCCTTCGCGGTGCTGTGCGTGGCGGCGATCCCCTTCCTGCCGGACACCATCTGGAACCGGATCCTCACGATTTTCGGCCCGGCGGACACCACAACCTCCAGCCGCTTCCCCCTGTACGCCGCGGCGCTGGAGGTCATTCGGACCTCGCCTATCTCCGGCGCGGGCCTGGGCACCGCCGCCCTGCAGGACTACATCAGCGACTTCAACCTCTACCACGAGGAGGCACCCTTCGTCCACGCCCACAACTTCTATCTGGAGGTGTGGATCGAGATGGGGCTCCTGGGCGTGGTGAGCTTTGTGGGGGCCATGCTGTGGAACATCAAGAAGGCGGCTCACACGGTCCGCCACTGCGCGCCTTCCGCCGCCCGCACCATCACCTGCGCCGGCGCGGCGGCCCTGTGCGGGGCGATGGTCTGCGGCCTGGCGGACTATCTGTGGAACTATCCCCGGGTCATGTGCATCTTCTGGTTCGTGTTCGCGCTGACCATCGCGGGGATCAAGGTCTGCCGCCGGGAGACGGAGACAGACTGACTTGGAGAGGAGCGGACATATGGAAGACCCGTTTGCGTTTTTGACCCTGGACTTTCTCAAGCGGTCGGAGATTTACCCCGGCTCCCTGGGCACCTTCCGGTACCGCTTCCAGCGGACCGGCGAGGTGAACGACGGCACCGTCCAGGCCTGGGTCTATGAGAACATCTGCTTTGAAAAGGCCCGGCAGATCGAGACGGAGACCTTCCCCTGGACGGAGGAGGGCATGGCATCCTTGCGGACCTGGCTGAACGAAAAGCTGCGGGAGCGGGGGAGTGCCCCCTACCGGATCTGGACGGCGCCGTGAGCGGCGCTGCCCGGATCGGTCTCCGGAGGGACCTTCGGTAAAAAATCCCCGGGAAGGCATTTCCACCCTTGACATGGGGCGGAAAATTCCGTATAATAATTAAGCTGTCCCCTTGAGCACAGCATCCGGGTGTAGCGCAGTTGGTAGCGCGCTTGGTTCGGGACCAAGAGGCCGTGGGTTCAAATCCCGCCACTCGGACCAAAAATCCGCTGATTTCTGGTGAAATCGGCGGATTTTTTGTACTTTTTTAAGGGCTTCATTTTTGCTGACCCATTTTTGACCCATTTTCTGACCCATTAACGGATTAAACTGTACCCAAGAAAATGGACACATTGGATTTGTAAACTGTACCCCAAAATGGACACGGGGATCAGGCAGAGCTTGACAAATTGGACGTTTTCCGGTGTCTCCATCACAGCTTCATCTCCATGAATTGCCCCATTTTCTCTGCCGCTTCCTCCTGCATTTTCCGTGTCACGTGAGTGTAGGTATCCAACGTGAAGCCGGATGAATAGTGGCCCAGCATCCCGGAGAGTGTCTTGATGTCCACGCCATTCTGGAGCGCCAAGGTGGCAAATGTATGCCGCAAATCATGAAAGCGGCAGTCTTCCAGTCCGGCGTCCTTGAGGAGCCTCTTGTGGATCCGGGCCGCGGTCTCTGGGCTGTACATCGTCCCGGTGGCAGGGGAAGGAAACAGATAGGGATTGTTCGGATGCAGACTGTGTTCCTGGATCAGTAGATCCACTGCCTGCTGGGGAACGATCAGGGTGCGGATGGAATGCTGGGTCTTGGGCTTGCTCACTACCAGCTCTCCATCCAGCCGCGCGACGGATTTTGTTACTGAAATGCTTCTGTTCTGTACGTCCAGATCACTCCAAAGCAGTGCCAGCAGCTCGCCACGACGCAGGCCGGTGGTCAGCTCCAAAAAGAACAGAGGCAGCACGTTCCTCTCCGCTGCTGCCTGCAAATAGTCCCCAATCTGTTCTGCTTGTATGACTTTCATTTCCTTTCGCTCCAGTTTCGGCGGTTTGCACTCTGCGGTTGGATTTTTGGCAATCACGCCAGCTCTCACGGCCTGTTCCAGCGCGGCGTGCAGAAACAAATGTACACTTCGGACGGTTTTGGGGCTGAGGCCCCGGCCCGCATGCTGCTGGGGATGTGTCCTGCCGCTGGTGCGCAGTTCCTGATAGAGCATCTGAAGACGCAGTCCGCTCAACTGGTTCAGAGGAAGCTCGCCGATCCGAGGAATCACCAGCTCTTTCATAAAATAGGTGTATTGCAGCTGGGTGCTTCTCCGAATATTTTGCTTTGCGTAAAGATCGTACCAGGTCTGGAGCCAGCGGGCTACCGTGAACGCTTGGGAATCTTCCTGGCATTGAGCCGTAACCCCGGCTTCTGGCAGTGGCGCAGGCTGCATATCTACCTGCTGTTCCTGCTGTCGCATCGCTTCCCGGAGCCGTCGCTTGCACTCCGCCTGTGTCCTGGCCAAAACGCTTTTATAGATGAGCTTACCGGTCTCTTCATTTCGGCCCGCCGTATAGCGGCCCTCCCATCTGCCGTCTGAACGCTTTCGGATACTTCCATCGCCCCGGGTTCTGCGGCCCGCCATTGTTCTCCATCTCCTTGTATTATAGAGTAGTAGTTATTAAAGCCCCTCTCCAAGGGCTGTGCTACACTGTAAGGGATGCTGTGGATTGGTGTCCGCCTCCTACCACAAGATGGTTCACGAAAGGTTCCAACCACAGCCCCTTACACTTTTGTTAAGCACTACTATGTTTACATGACTGCTGCGGCAAACAAGTTTCTAAGAATCTACTATGGCACTGTTATGGCCTATTTCGAGAAGCCGTAGTTTCATCTAACCGATGATTTTCATTTCATCTCCACGGCCGCCAAGATACGACGGTCTGTTTTGCTATGCCCATTTTCGAGAAACTATCTTTTTTATTTTTGTGTTTTTAGGCCTTGACAGCTCTTGGCAGGTTTAGTTAATCTCTCGTTTTAAATTCGTTCAGCAACCTTTTGGTCTACCCAGGCCAGCAGTCGGTCCTTGGGCACGACGATCCGGCTTCCAATCAGCATAGCAGGGAAGTTCCTGCTGTGGGCCAGTTCATAGGCTCCGGCTCTGGAAATGCTGAGGACCCTAGCCACCTGCGGGATCGTCAGCATAACCGGCAATTCCTCAAAGGATTTATAGTACTGATTTACCATGATCGTACGCCCCTTTCTCATTTTTCTTGATTTCACAAATACAACTACCACGAAATTGCACAATGGGCTTCAAGTTCATTTCGTGATCTCTGCGGCTTCTGAAATCAATGGTTTTCTGCGCCATCATGCATGAGAAGTGATATAACTTTACAGATATTGAAATGTGGCGATTTTTATAAAACGATCCCAGGCCGGGGAGATTTTTGCTCCCCGGCCTGGGGTTATGAAAAGAGTCCGCCTTTCTGGACTTGTTCTGCGCACAGTGCTAAGACATACTCTTAGGCGGACGCTTTTATTGATTTTTAGATACTCCAGCTCTATTCGACACTACTTCCCGAGCTGTCGGGCGGCATACGGACCGGCGTCTGGCGACGCCCTCCGGGACTCTCACCCCTCCGAGGATCTCTCCGAGCTGCCCCCATTGCTTGTGTCTGTGGCTGGGCAGGGGTACCATTGTAGGCTGACAGGGTCATGGCGAAACAGCATGCCAGAGCTGCTTTTGGATGGGTGGACCCGCTCGCACTCTATTGGCCGTCATTGATGCAGACCTCTGTCTGCACAAGTGGTCTTTGCGCACCCGCCGCATCGCTTTTCCCCTTCCGGGGGACTGTCAGCTGATGTTAATCCGTTGCCGGGTATTCAGTTTTAAAAGTTCACGAGAGAAAAGTCCTCTCATAAGTGGTAGGGATAAAATCACGTTTTTTTATTGAATGTTTTCAAAAAAATTCGAATTTTTTTTATGAGCTGCCCTTCTCGCCAGCTCACAGTTCCCTGGGTGAGCCCCATGGCCTTGGCGGTCTCAGCCTGGGAAAGGCAGTACTGAAATCTCAATGTGAGCAGGAGTTTATCTTTCGCCGGCAGCTGAAGGATCGCTTCGAGCAGCCCTGGATGTTCAATTGATTCGATCCATCCAAATACATCTGATTCGACGATGTGTGTTTCATAGTCCTCTCCTCCCAAATTGCAGGCAGGGAGGATGCGGTATTTATGGTTCCCCATTTTCTTTCCTTCCAACAGAGCGTCCAGGGAGACGTATCTGTCATAGTACTGCCGGTCTCGTGCCCAGTCTTTTTGAATTTCCAAAGCGATGTACCTGTTAAAGTAGTTCTCTGGCTTTTGAATTTCCTCTGCATTTCTTTTGCGTCTCGACATGGGGCCTCCTCCGTTTCTTCTGAAATTCTGGAAAATCAGAAGAAACGGAGGCCCGCGGCACCGTGCCGGCGGGAAATTTTCTTTTCCATGTGCAGTGTGCCGCATTCATTGCCCTTTCCGCTGTCAGCCAGCGGAAAAGAAAAAGCCTTACGCATAGCTGATGGCTATCCGTAAGGCTCCGAACGCGGATCTCCCGCGTTCTACAGCGGGCGGTTGGTGCGCTTGACTATTTAAAACTCATCGTGTTTTTCCCAAGGAAATCCCAATCTGCTGGCCACACTTGGGGCATTTCAGGAACATCTGCGCATGGTCCGCCTGCAGGGGGCCATAGAGATCCAGTCTCGGCAGGCTTGCACCCTCTGCAACGTCCAGCAGGCGGCCACGCAGACAGAGAGGACAGCGTATAGTTCTTCGATCGACTTTCATGTATGTACCCCCATTCTTTAGATGCGTTGTGCTCAAACTTCGGCACGCATCTCTTCTTTTCAAGTAAAATCCTACCTGATTTCACCTGTTTTGTAAATTTTCGATCTCCTTGTAATTTCTTTTCCATTTCTTGTCCAAGGACTTCCTCCAACGCACAAAACATCTCCTGTTATTGGAAGACTTTTCTATTTCTTGTCTTTTCCCGTTTTTCGGTATATCATAGTAGATAAGATTTAAGGCGGAGGAAGTCAGATGAACAAAATTGAACTCACTTTTCCCGTTTTTTATCACTGTGCGATCAAAGGCGCCTGCGCCTTGCAGCAATACAACTGTGTAAATGTGCTTCTCTGCGGTAAGCCAAAAGCTGATGACAGCACAAGTATTTCAGAGTCGACTGCTTCCGTATATGTAAACGGCGCCAAACCATTGCCGAAGGACTTAATTTTCGATCTTCTGCATCTGCCTTCAGACGAAATTATCCGGCGTTTAAAAGAACTCAACTTCTTTGACGTATCTGCTATCGCGGATGCCTTGGAAAGACTGCTGGAAATGGTTTCTATCAGCACCTCTGCCAAAGAGGAACTCCTTAAGGTGCGGCAAAAGCCCGGTCAGGAGTATCAATTTCTTTGTGAGGTACTCTGTAGTTCGCTCAAAAACCCGGCTGCAATTACGCGCCTCACTATGGAAGAGAAAGCCATTATCAAAGCGTGTCGAAACAATTCTCAGCATTTCGAGCAGACCTCTTTCTCAGAATCCGCGTATGGTGGACCTGTCGACAAAGGCCCTGGTCAAAATTCCAATCAGCATAACGATCCTGCTGAGGAGTCTGCATCATCAGAAACGCCTCTGGAAAATCAACTCACTGACCTTCTTTCCGTTCATAAGTGGACTGCAAAAACTCCGGAAGATCTCTCTATGATCTGGAATTTTTGTGAAGCCCAATTTTTGTTCAAAAATACACTTATCAATGTAGATCATGCGGATATAGCCTCTGTTCTTCCACAGAATGATTTTGAATTTGCAATCTTTTTGAAGCTTACCGGGGCAACAAACGAAATCGCTGATTACATAGAGCGCACAGAGCATTTTTCCGGAGCAATTTCCGCTCTGATTTTTATCGTGGGCTCAGAAGACCTGGGGATATATGAATGCGATGGAATTCTTACAGTTTTCCAGTCCAAGTGTGATCCGGATGCCAATTTGATTTTTGGAGTTGACAAGGATACTTCTTTTCCCAGCGGCCATATGTGTACATTCATCATAGCTTCTTTGCTCCGCAATATGGAAGAGCAGACAGAGGACCATGCCGATTCAGTAGAGCACCCAACTGAAAAATCCGAAGAGCAAGATACGGAAATCGACGAAAGTGATTTGTTTCCACTCAATCTTTTCAAATAATACCACTTGCTGACGGAACCATACCCGCACTGACAGCTCACCGCTTCGGCACGCTGGTAGCACCAGTCTCCATTTCACTATCTTCGCCTGGGGCTCTGGTTCGTTGCTCGTCATCTGCCTTCACCGCCTATAAGAAAATAGTGGTGGAATGTTCTGATACGTTCCACCACTATTTCCTCATGCTACTGTATCCATCGCTACTTTTGACGCTCATTTTGTAACGATGAAAAGCAGTGTAGGTAGTGTCAAGAGTTATGCGCAAATTTGATTTGGCTCTGGCAGAAATTTATTTCAGGGGGCGGGTTCACGCCCCTTGGTTACCTTCCAGCGGACAGGGCGCAAAGGGTCAAGGGCGGCGGTACGCCGCTCGCCTTGCCC
>CDYT01022531.1_pt1 | contig 23588 bp, 22 predicted proteins | sample 557541 | NCBI WGS metagenome assembly CDYT01 (sample SAMEA3182060, study PRJEB8094) | gut metagenome | biome: human; feature: gut; material: Stool; isolation source: human stools | place: Canada | collected 2013-01-15
ATGGCGATGTGCAGCTCGTCCAGCTGCTTCTGCATGATCCCCATGCGGCGGGGCCGCATGGGGGCCCCGGATTGAAAAAAGGCCGGACAGGCAGAGCCCGTCCGGCCCAAGGTTTTGCTGCGCAAAACGCTTGAACGCGCTCACGCGCGGCGCGCCGCTGGCGCGCTGCGAGGTCACGCAGTGGAAGTCAGAACTTTGGATTAGTCCTCCGGTTTCACAATGGCGATGTGCAGCTCGTCCAGCTGCTTCTGCATGATCCCCATGCGGCGGGGCCGCATGGGGGCCCCGGATTGAAAAAAGGCCGGACAGGCAGAGCCCATCCGGCCCAAGGTTTTGCTGCGCAAAACGCTTGAACGCGCTCACGCGCGGCGCGCCGCTGGCGCGCTGCGAGGTCACGCAGTGGAAGTCAGAACTTTGGATTAGTCCTCCGGTTTCACAATGGCGATGTGCAGCTCGTCCAGCTGTTTCTGCGTGACCTCGCTGGGGGCGCTCATCATCACGTCCTGGGCGTTCTTGTTCATGGGGAAGGGGATGATCTCCCGGATGGAGTCCTCACCGGCCAGCAGCATCACCATCCGGTCCACGCCGGGGGCGATGCCCGCGTGGGGCGGTGCGCCGTAGGTGAAGGCATTGTACATGGCGGGGAACTTGGCCTTCACGTCCTCCTCACCCAGGCGGACCAGCTCAAAGGCCTTGATCATGATCTCCGGGTCGTGGTTCCGCACGGCGCCGGAGGAGAGCTCCACGCCGTTGCACACCAGGTCGTACTGGTCTGCGGTGATGGAGAGGGGATCGATCTCGCCCCGCTCCGCCTTCAGCAGCACCTCCAGGCCGCCGGCGGGCATGGAGAAGGGGTTGTGGCAGAACTCCAGCTCCCCGGACTCCTCGCCGATCTCGTACATGGGGAAGTCCACGATCCAGCAGAAGGCGTACTGCTCACGGTCCATGTGGCCGGGGACGGCGGAACCCAGGGTCTTGACCAGGGTGCCGGCGGTCTTCTGAGCGGCGCCCAGCTTGCCGGCGGACAGAGCCACGAAATCATTGGGCTTCAGGTTAAGGGCGGAGACCACCTGCTCCTTGATGGGGTTCACGAACTTGGCGATGCCGCCCACGATCTCGCCGTTCTCATCCAGGCGGAACCAGTAGGGCTTGCCGCCGGAGACCACTTCCACGTCCGCCAGGGTCTTGTCGATGAACTTCCGGGTCTCGTGGAAGTCGCTGACTACCACGGCCTTGACCACGTTCCCCTCGAAGGGGCCGAAGCCGCAGGTGCCCAGGACAGGGGTGACGTCCTGTACCGTCAGGTCGATGCGCAGGTCCGGCTTGTCGGAGCCGTACTTCTCCATGGCCTCGGTGTAGGGGATCCGCACAAAGGGGGCGCTGGAAGCCCGGTCATACTTGCCGTACTTGGCGAAGATGGGGGGCAGCACGTCCTCCAGCACGGCGAACACATCGTCCTGAGAGGCGAAAGCCATCTCCATGTCCAGCTGGTAGAACTCGCCGGGGGAGCGGTCCGCCCGGGCGTCCTCGTCCCGGAAGCAGGGGGCGATCTGGAAGTACCGGTCAAAGCCGGAGGTCATCAGCAGCTGTTTGAACTGCTGAGGGGCCTGGGGCAGAGCGTAGAACTTGCCGGGGTGGTTCCGGGCGGGCACCAGGTAGTCCCGGGCGCCCTCCGGGGAGGAGGCCGTCAGGATGGGGGTGGTGATCTCTAGGAAGCCGTGCTCCGTCATGGCCTGCCGCAGAGCAGCCACCACGTTGCACCGGAGAATGATGTTGTTCTTCACCGCCGGATTCCGCAGGTCCAGATAGCGGTACTTCAGGCGGGTGGCCTCATCGGCCTCCCGGCTGCGGTTGATTTGGAAGGGCAGCTCGTTGTGCTGGCACCGGCCCAACACCTCGATCTTTGTGGGCACAACCTCGATGTCGCCGGTAGGCAGCTTGGGGTTCTTGCTGTCCCGCTCCCGGACGGTGCCCTCCACGGAGATGGTGGACTCCTTGTTGATGGACTTCAGCTGGGCCACCATGTCGGCGGTCTCCGCCACCACCTGGGTGGTGCCGTAGAAGTCCCGGACCACGGCGAAGGCCAGCTCACTGCCCACCTCCCGGAGGTTTTCCAGCCAGCCGCAGATCTTCACGGACTTGCCGGCGTCGGAGAGCCGCAGCTCCCCGCAGGTATGGGTACGGTTTTGAGTCATGACGGTTGTTCCTTTCTGTGTGGAAGTGTAATTACAAATAGAAATTTATAGAAAAAATATTACGAAACGTTATTGACTTTCTGCCGCCAGGTTCCAGAGCTGCTCCGCCAGTGCCTGACCCACGGCCTCCCCGTCCGGAACGGAGCAGCTGTAAAAGTCTGTCTGCCCTGGAGCCGCATAAGACCACTCCCGGACCGTGAAGTTCAACACGGCGAAACCGCCGTCCGCACCGGTGAGGGAAAGGGAAAAGGACCAGTCTCCCGTCTCATAGGAGACGGACCCATGACTGGCGTTCACCGCCTGGGCAAGGGGCTTGGTCAGCGGGTCTGTCAGGGAGCGGCGGAAGGAGAGACTCTGGAGCTGTTCCAGCAAGGCTGCTCCTTCCGGGGAGGAGAGCGGCAGTGACGCTGTGGCGGACGCCGGTTCCGGGTCACTCAGACGGCGGACCAGAATGTTGATCTGCTGGGGCGCTTGATCCCCCAGCAGGTCCGGCAATGTCACGGGACGGCTGTACCACAGGGCGGCGGCCAAGAGTAGCAGGAGGACGATCACAATGGGCACCAGCGTGCGCTTTGAGACCTTCATCACAGGACCTCCTTACAATACAATTTGTATTTTTTCAGATCAATAATCCTAGTTGGAAATACCCTGAAGCGGAAGTCGAAGACTTTGAGGCGGAGCTGCAGCTCACTCCCGGATAACGGTGCCCTTTTCCCGCTCCGCCAGGCCGGCTTTGATGCGGTAGACGGTGGCGGCGGGCTCCAGCTTCGTCTGCTCACCGGTGGCCATGTCCTTGCAGGCCACCACGCCGGCGCTGATCTCATCCTCTCCCAGGAAGATCACGTAGGGGATGCCCAGCTTGTCGGCATAGGCGATCTTCTGCTTGAACTTCTTCTCCTCACAGTGGAGCTGGGTGCGGATGCCGTTTTCCCGCAGCAGCGTGGCCAGGGAGATGGCGGGGGACAGGTCCTCGGTCATGGGCAGAATCAGCACGTCCGCCGGGGCCGTGGGGAGATCCGGATTCAGCATCCCCTGCTCCCCCAGCACGTAGAAGAGGCGGGTCAGACCGATGGAGATGCCGGCGCCGGGGAGCTGGCGGTCGGTGTAGTACTCCGCCAGGTTGTCGTACCGGCCGCCGGAGCAGACGGAGCCGATCTCCGGGTGGTCCAGCAGGGTGGTCTCGTAGACGGTGCCGGTGTAGTAGTCCAGGCCCCGGGCGATGGTGAGATCCACGGCGAAGTTCTCCGCCGGGACGCCGAAGTCCGCCAGATACCGCACCACGGTGTTCAGCTCCTCCAGGCCCTGGTCGAAGGTCTCATTCCGCCCCCGGTAGCCCTCCAGGGCGGCGAGGACCGCGTCGTTCCCGCCGGAGATGGCGATGAACGTCAGGATCTCGTCGGCGTCGGACGTTGCCACGGCAAAGTCCTCTGTCAGGATGGACTTGACCTTCTCCGGGCCGATCTTGTCCAGCTTGTCCACGGTGCGCATGATGTCGCCGGACTTCTCCGTCAGGCCCAGCATGGCGTAAAAGCCGTTGAGGATCTTCCGGTTGTTCACCCGGATCTGGAACCGCTTCAGTCCCAGGGCGGAGAAGGTCTTGTAGATGATGGCGGGGATCTCCGCCTCGTTGATGATGGAGAGCTTGCCGTCTCCGATGATGTCAATGTCCGCCTGGTAGAACTCCCGGAACCGGCCCCGCTGGGCCCGCTCGCCCCGGTACACCTTGCCGATCTGATACCGGCGGAAGGGGAAGGTCAGGTCATTGTAGTGGAGGGCCACATACTTGGCCAGAGGGACTGTCAGGTCAAACCGGAGGGCCAGGTCCGCGTCGCCCTTCTGGAAGCGGTAGATCTGCTTCTCCGTCTCGCCGCCGCCCTTGGCCAGCAGCACCTCGCTGGACTCGATGATGGGGGTGTCCAGGGGGGTGAAGCCATAGAGGGAGTAGGTGCGGCGCAGGATCTCCATGATCCGCTCCATCTGCTGCTGGGGTCCGGGCAGCAGCTCCATAAAGCCGGACAGAGTCCGGGGGGTCATTTTTGCCATAACGATTGCTCCTTCTCTCGGATTTCTCATGCGGGGGCGAAAAATAAACGCTCCCGCCCCACAGCTTTGGGACGAGAGCGAATTCCGCTTCGTGGTGCCACCCAAATTCAAGGCCCGGAGGGCCTCCTTTTGCCTCCTTGTGCACGGGGAGGGGGCCGTGGGCGTCTCCGCCCCCGCTCCGCCGCTGTCCTTCTCCCAGGCCGGCCGGGCCGCTCTCAGCGGTGCGCCCCTCTCTGTGGGGCCGGCGATTGGGGTACTGCTGCGGCATCTGCGCGGTACCGGTGTGATTGTATGCGTTTTGCCGGGATTTGTCAAGCGATGGGGCGGTTGGAGGGATTGACGATGCACCGCCAGTCCAGATCGCCTCGGGCCAGGCCCAGGACCAACGCCTCCGCCGTGGCCAGATTGCTGGCAAAGGGTATGTTGTTCTTGTCGCACAGGCGGGAGATATAGGAGACGTCGTTCTCCATGGCCTCGTTGTTGGGGTCGTTGAAAAACAGCACCAGGTCAAACTCGTTGTATGCGATCCGGGCGCCGATCTGCTGGCTGCCGCCGTGGGCATAGGACAAGAAGCAGTGGACATTCAGCCCGGTGGCGTCCGCCACCATGTGGCCGGTGGTATTGGTGGCGTAGATGTTGTGGTGGGAGAGAATCCCGGCGTAGGCGGTGCAGAACTGCACCATCAGCTCTTTCTTGTTGTCGTGGGACATGAGAGCGATGTTCATGGAAAACTCCTTTCTCTATCTGATCCGCAGCAGAGGGACCCGTTCCCCCTGGAGGCGTTTCGCAATGTTGCGGTAGGCAGCCGCGGCGCCCAGCCCGTCTGCCAAAAGGATGGGGATCCCCCGATTCATGCACAGGGGCAGGGCGTCATCCTCGGGAACGACACCCAGCAGCGGCAGGCCCGCCTTGTCGATGGCGTCGTCAATGGTGGCGTGGAGCTGCCGGAGGAGCTTCTTCCGCACCCGGTTCACCACCAGATGGAGTGCCCCGGCCGGAAAGCGATTCAGCTCCATGACCGTATGCTGGGCGTCCCGCAGGGAGGAGGCGTCCGCTGTGGTGACCACCACGCAGCGGTCGGCACGGCAGGTGGCCAGCTGAAAGCCGGTGCCCAGACCCGCCGGCGCGTCCAGCAGACAGAAGTCATATCGCCTGCGGACCTCCTGCAGGAGGGCGGTCATCTGGGTCTCCGTCACCGGGCGGCCCCGCAGCCGGGCCGGGGCGGTGAGGAGGAAGAGCCCTGGGATTTTCGGATGCTCCACAGCGGCCAGGTCCAGGGAACAGCGGTTCTGGGCCACGTCGGAGAAATCCATCAGCGTCCGGTCGGAGAGGCCCAGAGCCAGGTCCAGGTTCCGCAGGCCGATGTCGCAGTCCAGACACAGGACCCGGCGGCCGGACAGTGCCAGCGCCGCGCCCACTCCCGCCGTAAAGGAGGTTTTGCCGGTGCCGCCCTTCCCGGAGACCACGGCGATACACTGTCCCCTATGTTCCATGACGGCGGCACCTCCTCTCCCATTGGTTCACAAGTTTATTATAAGGGATTCTTCTTGATTTTTGCAAACATTCTTGGATATTTTTCCGGCGTTTTTTTCACTTTTTTCACCAGGATCAGCCGGTGCCGCACCTCCGTGCCGGGAATGGCGTAGTCCCGGACCCCAGATACGGCGCCGCCCAGGATCTCTATGGCGTGTCTGGCGGACTCCAGCTCCTGGTCGGAGTCCACGGATTTCATGGCCAGAAACTTCCCGCCGGGGCGCACCAGCGGCAGGCACAGCTCACACAGCACCGGAAGAGCCGCCACCGCCCGGGAGACCGCCAGGTCAAAGGACTCCCGGTGCGCCGCCGCGAACTCCTCCGCCCGGCCATGTATGCAGGCCACGTCCGCCAGGCCCAGCTCCTGGCAAACCCGCTCCAGAAACTGGACCCGTTTGCCCAGGGAGTCCAGCAGAGTCAAATGGATGGTGGGCTCCAGGATCTTCAGGGGCAGGCCGGGAAAACCGGCGCCGGTGCCCACATCCACCACGGTTTTGTCCCGGAAGTCCTCCAGAGTCAGCAGGGCGGCAGAGTCCAGGAAGTGGAGGGCGGCAATGTCCGCCGGGTCGGTGATGGCGGTGAGGTTCATCACCTTGTTGGTCTCCATCAGCAGGTGGCCGTATCGGAGCAGGGAGGGGACGCCCTCCGTGGGGAGCCCCAGGGCGGCCAGGCCCGCTTGCAGCTGCTGTTCCATTTACGTCCTCTCCTTCAGCAGGTCCCGGATCTCCGTCAGCAGCACTTCCTCCCGGGAGGGCTGAGGCGGCGGGGGAGGAGTGGCCTCCTCCTTTTTATAGAAGCGGTTGAGGGCCTTGACGATGCAGAACACCACAAAGGCCATGATGAGAAAATTCAGGATCGCGTTGAGGAAGCTGCCCAGCATCAGGGCGCCTCCCCCGGGCAGCTGGATGGACAGGGCGGCCAGGGCCTCGTTGTCCCCGGCGAAGATACCCAGGATGGGATTCAGGATGTCGCTCACCAGGGAGTCGGTGATGCCCTTGAATGCGCCGCCGATGATGACGCCCACTGCCAGGTCCATCACGTTGCCCCGGGCGATGAATTTCCGGAATTCGGCCAGAAAGCCGGTGGTCTTTTTGCTCAGATCGTTCATGGGAGATCTCCTGTGTGGAACCGCTGCTTTCAGCGCACCGGAAGCCCTTGTGCCCCAAGGGCTTCCGGCACCGCGCCCGAATGGAGGCGCTGGAGCGGGGAAAAATGGACCCTGGGGTCATTCAGCAGAGCTCCCAGCGGCTGGAGAGCGGTTCAACAAAACGTATTATTCTATAAAAATATTACAAATAGAACTTATTTCTTGGGAACCAGCAGCTTTGTGCCGCCCATGTAGGGCTGCAGGACCTCCGGGATTTTCACAGTGCCGTCGGCCTGGAGGTTGTTCTCCAGGAAAGCGATCAGCATCCGGGGCGGGGCCACGCAGGTGTTGTTGAGGGTGTGGCACAGCTGCATCTTGCCGTTCTCGTCCTTGTAGCGGATCCGCAGCCGCCGGGCCTGGGCGTCGCCCAGGTTGGAGCAGGAGCAGACCTCGAAGAACTTCTGCTGCCGGGGGGACCAGGCCTCAATGTCGCAGGACTTGACCTTCAGGTCCGCCAGGTCGCCGGAGCAGCACTCCAGCTGCCGCACGGGAATGTCCATGGACCGGAACAGCTCCACGGACATCCGCCACAGCTTTTCGTACCAGTCCTTGGACTCCTCGGGCTTGCAGACCACGATCATCTCCTGCTTCTCGAACTGGTGGATGCGGTAGATGCCCCGCTCCTCGATGCCGTGGGCGCCTTTCTCCTTGCGGAAGCAGGGGGAGTAGGAGGTGAGGGTCTGGGGCAGGGACTCCATGGGAAGGATCTGGTCGATAAACCGGCCGATCATGGAGTGCTCGCTGGTGCCGATGAGATACAGGTCCTCGCCCTCGATCTTGTACATCATGCCGTCCATATCGGTCTGGCTCATGACGCCCTCCACCACGTTGCCGTGGATCATGAAGGGGGGGATGCAGTAGGTGAAGCCCTTGTTGATCATGAAGTCCCGGCCGTAGGCCAGCACCGCCTCGTGGAGCCGGGCGATGTCCCCCAGCAGGTAGTAGAATCCGCTGCCGGAGACTCTGCCGGCGGCGTCCAGATCGATGCCGTTGAAGGACTCCATGATGTCCACGTGGTAGGGGATGGGGAAGTCCGGCACGCTGCACTCGCCGAACCGCTGGACCTCCACGTTCTCACTGTCGTCCTTGCCGATGGGCACGGAGGGATCGATCATCTGGGGAATCAGCAGCATGTCGTGATGCAGCTTGGCCTCCAGCTCCGTCTCCTGCTGCTCCAGCTCCGCCAGGCGGTCCGCCTGCTCCTTGACCTGGGCCTTGACGGCCTCGGCCTCCTGCAGCTTGGAGGGATCCTTCTTGGCCTGGCCCATCAACATGCCGATCTGCTTGCTCAGCTGATTCCGGTTGGAGCGGAGCTGGTCTGCCTCCGCAATAGCCGCCCGGCGTTTGGCGTCCAGATCCAGCACTTCGTCCACCAGGGGCAGCTTGGCGTCCTGGAATTTCTTCTTGATGTTCTCTCGTACCGCATCGGGGTTCTCCCGGATGAATTTGATATCCAGCATGATAGCTCTCTCCTCAAAACAGAATGGATTGTTTCACGTGAAACAGTGCTCAGGGCTGCTCCGCAGCGCGGGCCTCTACAGCCTCTTTTAGCTGGGCATACCGCTGAGACGGCGAGGTGATGCCGTCCCCGGCGGCCTGGGGCAGGTCCTCCTGATAGCCGGCGGACTCAAAGGCCTGGATGCTGTCCTGGCAGGCCTCCAGATCGCCGGCGGCGTACTGCTGCTGCAGGGTGTACAGCGCCAGCAGGGCCTCGGCCTCCCGCTGCGAGGCCTCCAGAGCCTGCTGCTGGTCCGCTGCGGCGGACTCCAGATCCTCAATGGTGTCCTCCGCATCTTTCAGCTGATCCTGAAGATCCACCAGGGCATCCTGGGTGGCCTGGATCTCCTGCATGGCGCTGACGGAGTTCTGGAGCTCTCCCAGCACCTCGGAGTTGCTCCGCTGGTGCATCAGGAAGGACAGGGCCATCAGCAGAAAGGCCACGATAAACAGGATCATGATATAGATGACAACGGGTTTTTTCCCGGTGGAGGGCGTGTCCTCCGGAGCGGGGGCGGGGGTCTCGGCGTCCCCGCTGCGTTTTTCGAATTTCATGCAATGTGTCCTTTCAGCTTTGGGATTCCCGCCTGGCGGCCCGCAGAGTGGCCAGCGCGTCCAGCAGGTCGTTCAGATCGTCCAGACCGTAGTATTCCAGCTCGATGCGGCCCTTCTTCCGGCCGGTGACGATCCGCACACCACGGCCCAGCTTGGAGCTCAGCTCCTTTTGGGCCTCCGCGGCGTAGTCCACGCCGGCGGACTGGGCGGCCGGCTTCTCCTTCTGCTCCGCGGCCAGCCGCTTGGCCAGAGCCTCGGCCTGACGGACCGAGAGGCCGCCGGAGACCACAGCCTCCGCCGCCTTCTCCTGCCGGGCAGGGGGGAGGGGCAGCAGGGCCCGGGCGTGGCCGGCGGAGAGCTTGTCCTCCTCCACCAGTTTCCGGACGGCGGGGGCCAGATTCAACAGCCGCAGGGAATTGGCCACGGCGCTCCGGGACTTGCCCACCCGCTGGGCGGCCTCCTCCTGGGTCATGTGATGCTGTTCCATCAGGGCCTGATAACCGGCGGCCTCCTCCATGGGGTTCAGATCCTCCCGCTGGAGGTTTTCGATCATGGCCAGCTCCGCGGCCTTGCGGTCGTCGGCCTCCATGACGATGACAGGCACCTCCTGCAGTCCCGCCAGACGGGCGGCCCGCCAGCGGCGCTCACCGGCGATAATCTGATAGTAGCCGGAGGCCAGCTTTCGGACCGTCAGGGGCTGAATGATGCCGTGCTGGCGGATGGAGTCCGCCAGCTCCGCAAGAGACGCCTCGTCAAAGTGCTTGCGGGGCTGGGAAGAACAGCTCTCCACCTGGGAGATGGGGAGATAGAGGCTGCCGGTGGTTTCCGCCTTCAATACATCGTCGCCCAGCAGGGCGCCGAGACCCCGGCCAAGGCCGGAGGGTTTCTTGGATGCCATGAGAACGCTCCTTTCCAGAGATTCAGGCGCTTTGCTTTTTCAGAAATTCCGCCGCGAAAGCGGTGTAGGCCTCCGCCCCCCGGGAGGTGCGGTCATAGGCGGTGATAGGCTTGCCGTGGCTGGGAGCCTCGCTGAGGCGGACGTTCCGGGGGATGACCGTGGCGTAAACCTTGCCGGGAAAGTAGTGCTTGACCTCCTCTGCCACCTGGAGGGCCAGATTGGTGCGGCCGTCAAACATGGTCAGCAGGACGCCGTCCAGCTCCAGATGGGGATTCAGGGACCGGCGGACGATCCGCACGGTGTTCATCAGGTCACTGAGCCCCTCCAGCGCGTAGTATTCCCCCTGGACCGGCACCAGAATGGCGTCTGCTGCGCAGAGGGCGTTGAGGGTCAGCAGCTCCAGGGAGGGCGGGCAGTCGATAAACAGGAAGTCATAGCGGTCCTTGATCTGATCCAGCGCGTCCTTCAGTAGAAACTCCCGGCGGTCCATGCCGATCAGCTCGATGCCGGCACCGGCCAGGGCCTTGTTGGAGGGAAGCACATCACCGTACTTGGTGTGGACCAGGGCGTCCTCCACAGACACCTCGCCGATCAAAGCGTCGTAAATTCCCTTGGAGACCGTCTTGTCCACTCCCATGCCGGAGGTGGAGTTGGCCTGAGGGTCAAAGTCGCACAGAAGGATCCGCTGGCCCGCCTCAGTCAGGGCCGCGGCCAAATTCACACAGGTGGTGGTCTTTCCCACGCCGCCTTTTTGATTTACGATTGCGATGGTCTTTGCCACGGGGCACCTACTTTCTGAATGTACCATTGAAACAGGAATGCTTACAACCACCTATTATAACAAGGGGCCGCAGCAGTTGCAAGGGAAAAGCGGAAAAGAATCGGATGGAGCGGGAAAATGTTTCACGTGAAACAGAAAAAAAGAAGCCCGGGATGTTTCACGTGAAACATCCCGGGAATCTATCGCAGGAGCCGGCCGCCCCAGGGAGGCAGCTCCAGCCGCAAAACGCCGTCGGAGACCGCGAGGGATTCTCCGGAGAGCAGATCCTGAGGGGAGGAGGGCCCCCAGGACAACGTCACTGTGTGGGGATCGCCGGAGGCATTCACTGCCGTCACCAGCCGCTCACTGTCCGCCTCCCGGGCGAAGATCAGCAGGGGGCCCGCGGTATAGAGCCAGGAGAGAGTCCCGGACTGAAGGGCCGGATAGGCGTTCCGCAGGGTGCCCAGCCGGGAGAACCAGGCCAACAGCTCCGTGTCCTCCTGTCCCCAGGGATAGGTGCCCCGGTTCAGGGGATCCTCAAATCCCTCCATCCCGGCCTCGTCCCCGTAGTAGACCATAGGGGAGCCGGGGAAGGTGAAGAGTACCAGGGCGGCCAGCCGCAGTCTGGCAATGCCCTCGGCACGCTCCCAGGGCAGAAGGCGATAGGCCGCCCGCTCCGCCTTGTCCCCGGGTATCTCCCGGGCCCCCAACAGAGTGAGGATCCGGGGGGTGTCATGGGTGCCCAGGAAGTTCATGGCGGAGTAGAAGGCCGCCTTGGGGTAGTTCTCCCGCAGGGTCTCCATGGCCTCCCGGAAGTCGTCTGCATCTCCGCCGCGCAGATAGGCCAGCAAAGCCGTGCGGAAGGGATAGTTCATCAGGCCGTGGGTCTCGCTGCCCAGCAGATACCGCCGCCGCTGGGAATAGGCGATCTTGTTGGAGCCGTCCTCCCACACCTCGCCGATGAGGATGCTGTCGGGCTTCGTCTCCTCCATGGCGGAGCGGATCTTCTCCAGAAACCAGTCCGGCAGCTCGTCCGCCACATCCAGCCGCCAGCCGTCCGCTCCGGCCCGCAGCCACCGGCGGATGATGGAGTCCCGGCCCTCGATGATGAAGTTTACATAGGAGGGGGCGGATTCCTCCACCGCCGGCAAGGTGTGGATGCCCCACCAGGAGTCGTAGGAATCCGGCCAGTGGTGGAAGCGGTACCAGCTGTACCAGGGGGAATCCTGGCTCTGGGCGGCGCCCAGGGTGGGGTAGTAGCCGTCGGCGTTGAAGTAGACACTCTGGGAGCCGGTGTGGTTGAACACCCCGTCCAAAATCACCCGCATCCCCCGCCGGTGGGCCTCCTGACAAAGCGTGCGGAAATCCGCCTCCGTCCCCAGCATGGGGTCGATCTTCGTGTAATCCGCCGTGTTGTAGCGGTGGTTGGAGGCGGACTCGAAAATGGGGCACAGGTAGAGGGTGGTGACACCCAGGGCCTTCAGATCGTCCAGCTTCGACGTGATCCCCGCCAGAGAGCCGCCGAAGAAGTCCCGGTTGCGGATCTCGCCGTCCGGATCCGGCCGCCACTCCGGGGTGTCGTCCCAGTCCCGATGCACCCAGCGCCGGCCAATCAGGCCCTTCGGATCCGGCACCGAAAGGCGGCAGAAACGATCTGGAAAAATTTGGTACGTCACGCCTGCGCCGAACCAGTCCGGCGCAGGGCTCTCCCGGTAGACCGTCAGCTGCCAGGGATCCATCTGGCCATCGCTGCGGTAGCCGGTCTTGTCCAGGACGCAGCCGGAGCCGTCCTCCCGCCAGAAGCGGAAGTGGTACCACAGCAGATCCGGCCGGGCCGGGGCCGTAAAAACGCCGGAAAAGCAGACCCGCTCACCGGCGGGCCCCTCCAGGGCCAGCTCCAGCTCCTGGGAGACGCCGGCAAATTCGCAGATGGCCACCAGGGCGCAGTGGGTAAACGATTCCGAGGCCAGGGGGCGGCAGCGGAAGGTGACCGCTGTGCCGCAGGCGGCGGCCCCAAAGGGGGTCTTGCAGGCGTCACAGCGGGGATCAAAGACAAAGGGTTCGCTCATGGGGACGGGTCTCTCCTTAGGGAAGCAGTTGATTTTCACCGACGACGGCACTGCCGCTGTCGTCGGCGGCAAAGTAGGCGTTGAGGATCTCCACGCCGGTGGAGGCCACGTTGGCGCCCCAGGTGGCGTGCTCGATGACGATGGCCACGGCGATCTCCGGGGCGTCATAGGGGGCAAAGCAGACGAACACGCCGTTTTCCGTCTGGTCGCCGCCCAGCTGGGAGGTGCCGGTCTTGGCGCCGGCGGTGACCACGCAGCTGCGGAAGGCGTTGTAGACAGAGCCGCCGGGCTGGGTGTAGCCCAGCATCCCCTCCTTCACCGCCTGCAGGGTGGAGTCGGAGATGGAGACCACCCGCTCCGGCTCCGTCTCGCCCACGGTCACCACCTCGGTGTTGTCATAGGTCTTGACGGATTTCAGCAGATGGGGCTGGCAGAACTTCCCGCCGGAGACCAGGGTGGCGATGTAGTTGGCGATCTGCAGGGGGGTGTAGGCCTGGTTGGCCTGGCCGAAGGCGGCCCAGGGGGCCCGGTCCTGGCCCTCCGGGTTTTCCGGCAGAGTGCCGGCGGCGTCGCCGATCTCGATATCGGTGTGTTCTCCCAGGCCGAATGCCTGGAGGTATTCCAGATAGGTGTCCATCCCCAGCTCATAGCCCATTTCCGCGAAGAAATAGTTGCAGGAGCGGGTGATGGCCTGGGTGACGTTCAGCCGGCCATGGTCGCCGCCGGCGCAGTTGATATAGCTGTGGGTGGGGTCGTTGGGGTAATACCAGCGGTAGGGGCTGCGGATCCGCTCTGTGGGAGTGATGAGCCCCTCCTCCAGGGCCGCCACGGCCGTCAGCGGCTTGATGGTGGAGCCGGGGGCGTAACGGCCCTGGGTGGCCCGGTTGGTGAAGGGATGGTTGGGATCCGCATTCAGGGCGGCGTAGACGCTGCTCTGCCGGAAGGTGGCCAGGTCGTAGGTGGGATAGGAGGCCATGGCCAGCACCTCCCGGGTGTCCACGTCCAGCACCACCGCGGCGGCGCCCCGGGATTCCACGGGGTCGTTCTCGTTCATCCGGGTGACGGCGGCGGCCAGGGCGTCCTCCGTGGCCTGCTGGAGATCCAGGTCGATGGTCAGCTCCACCGTGTTGCCAGGGACCGGCTCCGTGGAGTAATACTCGCCGGTGATTTTGCCCTCCTCGTTGGAGGACACCACCCGGACGCCGTCGGTGCCGCGGAGGTACTCCTCAAAGGCGGCCTCCACGCCGCTGCGGCCGATCTTGTCGTTCATGGCGTAGCCCAGGGGCTTCAGCGTGTTCCGGTAGTCGTCCTCAGCGGTGATGTCGCCCAGATACCCCAGGATATGCGCGGCATAGGTCGTCTCGTACTCCCGGACGGAGGAGGGGGTGATCTTGGCCCCGGCGTAGTCCCCATCGTTCAGCAGGGAGATCAGCTCCGTGTCGATGTCCTCTGCCAGTACATAGGCGTCCGTGCTCACAAGATTGCGGCTGCGGATCTCGTACTGGATGCCCAGTACCAGCCGGGCCTCCGCCACAGAGAAGGAGGCGGGGACGTCCAGATCCTCCCGCATCAGGGCGATGAGCCGGGTGGGGGAGAGGCCGGCCCCCTCCAGCAGGTCGGCTGTCAGCTGGGAGGCGGTGAGCTCGTCCAGCAGCCGGCTGGCCTTTTGGGAATCCGTCAGATCCGCGTCCGCCAGAATGTCGTCGGCGGGGTTTTCGATGTCGCCGTCCTCGTCGGTGGTCTCCAGCAGGGCGGGGTGTTCCAGCAGATAGGCGCCCAGAGCCTCCGCCGCGCCGTCCAGGTCCTTCAAATAGGTGAGAAAACGTTTTTTGTCCGTGTCATTCAGGGAATCCAGCCCATAAGAGAAGGGGGCGGAACGGGTGATGGGCAGGGCGTCCACCCAGTTGATGCCCCGCTCCCGGCACAGCTCCAGCAGGCGGAGAATGGCCTCGTTGGCGTCCTCATCCTCGTCCAGAAGAGAGGCGTCAAAGGTCAGGTTGTAGGAGGAGCGGCTGGACACCAGCACCTTTCCGTTGCGGTCGGTGATGTTGCCCCGGGCAGCCTCCACGGGCTCCGACCGGGCGATGGTGCGGATGGAGCTGGTATAGTAGTAGTCATAGTTGTTGACCTGGGTGTTGAACAGCACCCCCAGATAGACCGCCATCACCGCAAAAAAGAGGATCGCCAGAATGTGCAGGCGGAAATGACGGGCGTCCTTGTGGTCCATAGATACCTCCCCTCAGTCGTCCAGGTGGGTCCGGCGGAACACCGCGGAAAACAGCAGCACCACCGGGATGATCAGCAGAATGGAGATGCAGACCTCCTGCAAAAACAGCCGGGCACCGGCGGCCCAGGCCGCCTTCTCCCGGGCCCACAGCAGGAAGCAGTGAAACGCATCGGTCAGGAAAAAGGCCAGAACGGAGGTGACGGCGGCGCAGAGGAAGCCCGCCGGCAGCAGGCTCTGGGAGATCAGGCCCGCGCACAGGCCCGCCACCGGAAAGACCAGCGTGTAAAAGCAGGGGATGGAGGCCGGCAGCAGCAGATCGCACAGCACCCCCAGCACCAATCCATAGATCGAGCCCGGCAGCGGGCCCTCGTACATCCCCAGCACCGCCGCCAGAATGGGAAACACAAAGGGGATGACGCCCCAGAGGCTGATCCGCTGGAGCACCGCGCCCTGCAGCAGGAAGAACACCATGGTGGCGCCGGCATACAGGGCCCATTTGAAAATCGTCTCATTGCGCGCCAGCAAGGCCGGCACCTCCTCTCCCGGGGGAATGCGGGCCGGGGGCCCGCTCAGGTCTGCACATCGAAGGATTTGATGACAAAGACCTCCACCAGACTGTCAAAGTCCGCGGAGGGCGCCAGGACCGCGTAGGCGGCGGCACCGGAGTCGCTCAGCTGCACCTCCTCCACCGTGCCGATGGAGAGGCCGGGCGGGTAGTATCCCCCCAGGCCGGAGGTCAGGACCAGATCGCCGCCCAGCAGCTGGCAGTCCGCCGGGAGATAGTCCAGCCGCAGCCGGTTCTCACGCATCAGGGTGAAGTCCCCCACCGCCAGCCCCAGGTCCTTGGTGCGGAACACCTGGGCGCCGATAGAGGTGTCCGTGTCCACCAGGGTGAGGACGGTGCACCAGTTGAGGCCCACTTCACTGACCACGCCCACCAGGGCATAGGTCTCGTCGATGACGCAGTCGCCGGCCTCCACCCCGTGGTCCGTGCCCACGTTCAGCGTCAGGGAGGAGGTCCAGTTGGTGACGGTCCGCTCCGTCACCGAGGCGGACTCCAGCTCCAGGTCGTAGTTCTGGGGGCGGAGGTTCAGCAGCTCCCGCAGCCGGGCGTTCTCCTCGCTGTCCGTCTGGGCCTGGCGCAGCTGGGCCTGGAGCTGGGCGTTCTCCCGCTTCAGGGCCGCGTTCTCCTCCTCCAGAGCCGTGACGTCCTGATAATAGTTCTGCTTGTCCACAAACCAGTTGGCCACCGCCGTATAGGCGGAGCGGAAGGGGGAGGTGATGATCCCCGCCAGGTTGGACAGGGGCGCGGAAGTGTTGGAGAAAAAGGACATGAGGGCCAGCGCCACGGAGATCACCGCCGTGGCGAACAGCACCCAGAGTCCGTGTTCCCGAAAAAATTTCTTCAAAGGAAACCCTCCTGATCGCAGGTCAACAGAAGAAGCGGACGCCGAACCGCTCCAGCATCCGGCTCAGCCGCAGGACCGGCAGGCCCATCACGTTGAAAAAGTCTCCGTCCAGCCGCTCCACCAGCAATGCCCCCAGGCCCTGGACGCCGTAGGCCCCGGCCTTGTCCAAAGGCTCGCCGGTGCGGATGTAGCCCCGGAGCTCCGCCTCCGTGGCGGGCCGGAAGTAGACGTCGGTGGACTCGCTCTCCGTCAGGATCTCACTCCCCCGGCGGACGGTGACGCCGGTGCACACCGTGTGGCGGCGGCCCTGAAGGGCCGTCAGCATCCGCAATGCGTCCGCCTCGTCCGCGGGCTTGCCCAGCCGCGCGTCGTCCAGAAACACCATGGTGTCGGCGGTGATGACGATCTCCTCCGCCGTGCAGAGGGCGGCGGCCGCGTCGGACTTCTCCCGGGAGATATACTCCACCGTCTCCCGGGGGGAGAGGCCGGCGGGATACGTCTCCTCCGTCTGGGGCACCCGGACGTCAAAGTCCGTGATGCCGATGCGCTGCAGCAGCTCCTGCCGCCGGGGAGAACCGGAGGCCAGTACGATCTTTGCCATGGCGCCCCTCACTTTCCCGTGGAGCCGAAGCCGCCCCGGTCAGGGCCGTCCAGATGCTCTACCTTTGTGAAGGTCAGCCGGGGCTGGTTCCGCACGATGCGGAACTGGCAGATCCGGGCATTCTTCTCGATGGTCACGTCCCGGGTGGCGTAGGCGGGCATACGCCACTGGTCCCCGTCCCCCCGGTAGGTGTAGTCCACCACGCCCATGGAGTTGGTCTGCAAAATGCCGTAATTCTTGAAGGTGGAGCTGCGGGGGACGATGTGGGCCTCATACCCCTCCGGCAGGGCGATGGCCACCCCCAGGGGGATCAGCCGGAACTCCCCGGCTTTCATGGTGACCGTCTCTGCCGCGTGGAGGTCGATCCAGTCGGACTTTCCCTCCACATAGCACAGCTCGTCGATGTCATCTGTGAAATATTTTACCTTGATCTCTTCCATGTCAAACTCCAAAAGATGAATACTTATCGTAATATTAAAACAGAAAAATTCAATCTGCAATCAAAAATCGGACGATCTCGCGGAGAAAAGCGGGAGGGACCTCACTCCACGCCCCGCTCATAGAGCCCCCGGGTGAAAGTCCCGGCGGCAGGCGCGCCGTCCAGATAGCTCCGCAGGACAGAGACACATTCCTCCGCCGTCTCCGTGGTGAAGCGGAGCCGGGCAAGGGAGAGGCCCAGCTTCCGGTAGTCCGGCCGGTCCGCCAGATACAGGGGCCGGCTGTTCTGGATCTCCGTCCGGTGGCCGTAGGCCGGCAACAGGGGAAAGGCGGCGCCGGTGCGGTCCACCAGGGTGTTGGTCCGGCCGCAGCGGCAGGGGCCGTCTGTTGGGACCCAGGGGCCCTGCCGGTCCAGACGGCAGCCGGTCTCGTTCTGCACCAGGCAGTTCTCTGTGATCATCAGGGGCAGGCGGCCGTAGACGATGGCCTCTGCAGGCAGGACCTTTTTCAGGTCCCGGATCTGGGCGAACCGCAGCTCAAAGGACACGCAGGCGCTCTCCAGTCCCTTTTCCCGCAGATAGGCCAGGGACCGGGAGTTGAACACATTCAGACCGTAATCCCCATAGAGGCGGAACCCCAGGCCGCGCACCAGGGACAGGTGCCCCAGGTTCCCGATCAGTACGCCGGTGAAGCCCAGGTCCCGGGCACGCTCCAGCCGGGCACGGAGCTCCGGCTCGTCCCGGTCCCGCCACACCCGGGGCAGGACGGCGCAGCACACCGGCCCCGCTTTCGGGGGGGCCTCCATCCGGGAGATCTCCTCCAGCGGGACATCCACCCGGGCGGGACGGCCCAGGTCCAGCAGGGCGGGGGAGAGCTGTTCCAATCGGGCCACGGAAATGGTGAACTGGGGCGCCTCTGCGGAACCGTCCACGTCCGGCAGCGGCGGCACCGGCATCTCCCGGCGCGCCGGCGGCGCGGTACGGGCGGCGGTGAGGGCCGCCAGGGCGTCCCGCCGCAGGGCGTTGACGGCGCTGGCGGGGAGGGACAGCCCCTCATCTACCAGCGTGACCACATTGTCACAGCGGTAGGCGGTGCCGCCGGTCTTGCGGAGGCGGGCCTCCAGCTCCAGACCGTCCAGGGGCCGGGTCCGGGCGGTCTCCGGCACCGGGCCGGTGACCGTCACCGTGTGGCCGTCCCGGTCGGAGGCCGTCAGGGTGCAGGGCGCTCCCGCCGTCACGGAGCAGGAGAGATCCACCGGCACTGTCCGCAGGTTGTCCTTCTCATAGGCCCGGCGGGCGTTTTCAAAGAGTTCTTTCGGGTCCGGGGCGTTTTCCGGCCGGGTGCCGAACATGGCGGCGCCATGCCGGCCCCGCCAGTACCCGTCGGTGAAGCCGGACCGGGAGAAGGCCCGCTCCAGCTCCGCCTCCTCGGCGGCGGTGGGCCCCCGGCCCTCCTCCAGCAGCCGGGCGTAGATGCCGGTGACCACGGCCACGTACTCCGGCCGCTTCATGCGGCCCTCCAGCTTCACGCAGGCCACGCCCATGTCCGCCATATCGCCCAGCCGGTCCGCCAGGCAGCTGTCCTTCAGGCTCAGGGGATAGGAGCCCTTGACGGGGCCGTTGACCCCGTAGGGCAGGCGGCAGGGCTGGGCACACCGGCCCCGGTTGCCGGAGCGGCCCCCGATCAGGGCGCTCATCTCGCACTGGCCGGAGTAGCACATGCACAATGCCCCGTGGGCAAAGACCTCCACCTCCGCCGGGCAGTTCTCGCAGATGGCCCGGGTGTCCTCGGCGGAGCACTCCCGGGCGATGACCACCCGCTCGCAGCCGTCGGCGGCGATCTCCCTGGCGCCGCCGGAGGTGAAGAGGCTCATCTGGGTGCTGGCGTGCAGGGGCAGGTCCGGCAGGGACCGGCGCAGGAGGTCAAACAGCCCCCAGTCCTGCACCAGCACCGCGTCCACCCCCAGGCGGGCGGCCGCCCGGGCGGTCTCCAGGGCCGCCGGCAGTTCCCGGTCCGTCACCAGGGTGTTCAGGGTCAGAAAGACCCGGACGCCCCGCTCATGGCAGTAGGCCAGGGCATCGGCAAACTCCTCGTCGGAAAAATTTTTCGCGCCCCGGCGGGCGTTGAAGGCACCCCAGCCCAGATAGACGGCGTCCGCCCCGCTCTGGACCGCTGCCCGCAGGGCCTCCGGGGACCCGGCGGGGGCAAGCAGCTCCGGCCTCATCCCCGGTTCTTGTTCTGGGCGTCCAGCTTCTGCTGGAGGCGGAAGACCTCCCGCTTCAGCTCACTGGCCTCGCTCTGGGCCTTGCCGGCCTCATCCAGATAGCCCTTGATCTGCGCCCGGAGCTGGTCAGCCTCCGCCTGGGCCTTGAAGAGCTCGTCGGTGATGTTGACGGCGGTGAGGACGGCGGCGTCCGTCCGGCCCACCTTGGAGCTGTCCAGGATCTCCGACATCTTATCGTTGACGTAGGCCCCCACCCGCTGCATATAGGAAGAGGACTCCTCCGCAACGAACGTGAGTTCCTCCCCGCAGATGCTGATGACCACACGATTTGCCATAAACAACTTCCCCCTCGTCGGTAGTTTGACAGGCGGCAGGGCAGATGCCGCCCATTATCGTAAATTGTAGTATATCATAGGAAAAAAGCCAGCGCCACACAAAAACGGGAGGTTTTGAAAAAATTCACATTTCCGGAAGGGCCTGGAGCGCCCGGCGCCGGCCGCAGACTTTTTCCGCCGGGGCTTGTCCTGCTGTGGAAAATCGTGTAGAATAGGGGAAGTTCAAAACGAGGGGAGGGGCGGCGAGTGCCCAGCTGTCTGGTACATACCGGGGACGAGAGCGTCACCCTGTCCGCGGCCACGGTGAAGCGGCTGCTGGACCGGGGCGACGGGGACGCGGCGCTGTTATATCTGGCGCTGCTGCGGCGGCAGGGCACAGTGCCGCCCCGGTCCCTGGCGGGGGAGCTCCGGTGGGACCGGGGCCGCATCGAGGCGGCGGAGGCCGTCCTGCGGGAGCTGGGCCTGGTGGCCCCGGCGGAGATGCCGCCCGCTCCGGCGGAGGAGCATCCCACCTATCAGCAGGCTGACGTGACGGAGCGGCTGGAGGGCAGCCGGGAGTTCCGGGAGCTCATCCGGCAGGTGGAGGCCAAGCTGGGCAAACGGCTCACCACCCCGGACGTGGGGGTCCTGCTGGGCCTGACGGACTATCTGGGCCTGCCGGCGGACGTGGTGTATCTGCTGGTCTGCCACTGTGTGGAGCGGGTGCGGCGCCGGTTCGGCGAGGGCCGCCGCCCCGGCATGAAGCAGATCGAGAAGGAGGGCTACGCCTGGGCCCGCATGGGGATCGACACCCAGGAGGCGGCGGACGCCTATCTGCGGACCTACGCCCAGCGCCAGGGGGCCGTGCCCCAGTATATGCGGGCCCTGCAGCTGGGGGAGCGGGCCCCGGCGCCGTCGGAGGAGAAGTACATCCTCTCCTGGCAGGAGATGGGATTCGGGCCGGAGGCAGTGTCCCTGGCCTGCGACAAGACCATCCTGAAATGCCACGAACTGAAGTGGGCCTACTGCAACGGCATCTTGAAGAAGTGGCATGAGGCGGGACTCCACACGGTGGAGGAGATCGAGGCCAAGGACCGCCCGGCCGCCCGCAGGGCGGACGCGCAGCCCCCCAGGGATGCCGACCAGGAGATGCGCAGATATATGCAGGACCTGCATCGAAACAGGAGGTGATGGGCAGTGGCATATGACGGCAAGGTGATGCGCCTGGCCCTCCAGCGGTTCGAGGAGGACCGCCAGCGGCGGCAGGACCAGTACCAGGAGCGGCGGGATCGGATCTTCGCCCGCCAGCCCCGGCTGCGGGAGATCGACGCCCAGCTTCGCTCCACCATGAGCCGCATCATCACCAGCGCTCTCCGCCACGGCACGGACCCCCGGTCCGCGGTGGCGGTGCTGCGGGATGAGAACCTGAGCCTCCAGGCGGAGAAGCGGGAGCTGCTGCGGAAAATGGGCCTGCCGGAGGACGCCCTGGAGGAGACGCCGGCCTGCCCCCTCTGCGGGGACACCGGCTACCGCAACGGCCAGGTGTGCCGGTGCCTGCGGACCTACTACGCCCGGGAGCAGCAGAAGGAGCTGTCCCGGATGCTGGACCTGGGCAGCCAGAGCTTTGACACCTTCTCCACAGACTGGTATCCGGACCGGTATGACCCAGCTGTCGGCGTCACCGTCCGGGAGCATATGGAGACGGTCTACGACATCTGCGGGGACTTTGCCCACCAGTTCGGGAAGAGCCCGGCAAACCTCCTGCTCTTCGGCGCGCCGGGGCTGGGCAAGACCCACCTGTCCGCCGCTATCGCCCGGGAGGTCAGCGAAAAGGGATATTCCGTGGTCTATGACACCGCCGGCCACATCTTCGCCCAGTTCGAGCAGCAGAAGTTCGGCCGGGAAGAGGAGGCGGACGGCCAGGTGGCCCGGGTGCTGAACTGCGACCTGCTGATCCTGGACGACCTGGGGTCTGAGATGACCACGGCCTTTGTCCAGAGCGCCCTGTACCAGATCATCAACACCCGGCTGATGGAGCGGCGGTCCACCATCATCAGCACGAACCTGCTGCCGGGGGAGCTGGCCCGGCGGTACACGCCCCAGATCGCCTCCCGGGTCGAGGGGGAGTACACCCTGCTGCCCTTTGTGGGGGAGGACATCCGCAAGCTGAAAAAGGAGCGGGGCCAGGGAAACTGAATATTTGATCGTGAAAAATTTGATCGTGAAAAAGGCCCCGGCCAATGGCCGGGACCTTTTGCGTATATTTGGATCCTTTAGAACTGGGGCAGGGTGCGCACCACGGCGGCGCAGCGTGCGCAGAGGGTGGGATGGTCCGCGTCGGCGCCCACGGTGGGGCTGTGCATCCAGCACCGGGCGCACTTGGCGCCCTTGGCCTCGCTGACCTCCACGGTGAGGCCGGGGAAGTTGGTGCCCTTGCCCACGGTGGAGGCGGTGTCCGGCGACCCATTGGACACCTGGCAGTCGGAGACGATGAAGAGCTCCGCCAGGTTCAGGCCCATGACCTGGACCAGCGCGGCGGAAGCCGCGTCGTCCCCGGCGTGGAGGGCCACATGGGCCTCCAGGGCCTTGCCGATCTTCTTCTCGGCCCGGGCGGCCTCCAGCACAACGTTCACGTCGTCCCGCAGCTTCTCCACGGTGGACCACTTCTCCATGGCCTTCTCGTCCAGGGCGTAGTCGGTGAAGGGCTTGTTCATGTCATTGAACACCACGTTCCGGGCGTCGTCGCTGGAGCGGTGGGGCATGGAGAGCCAGATCTCGTCGCTGGTGAAGGCCAGGATGGGGGCCATGATCTTGGTCATGGTGTCCAGGATCAGGAACAGGGCGGTCTGGGCGCTGCGGCGCTTGGCGCCGTCCTTCTCCTCGCAGTACAGCCGGTCCTTGATGATGTCCAGGTAGAAGTTGGACATGTCCACCACGCAGAAGTCGTTCACCGCGTGGGTGATCACCAGGAACTCATAGTCGTCATAGGCCTTGGCGCACTTTTCCATCAGGGCGTTGAGCCGGGTGACGGCCCAGCGGTCCAGTTCCTCCATCTCCGCCGGCGGCGTCAGGTGGTTGGGGTCAAAGCCGTCCAGGTTGCCCAGGCAGTACCGGGCGGTGTTGCGGAACTTCAGGTAGTTCTGGCTGAGCTGCTTGAAGATCTCGTGAGAGCAGCGGACGTCGGCGTGGTAGTCGGCGCTGGCGGCCCACAGCCGCAGCAGGTCCGCGCCGTACTGGTTGATGATCTCCGCCGGGTCCATGCCGTTGCCCAGGGACTTGTGCATGGCCTTGCCCTCGCCGTCCACGGTCCAGCCGTGGGTGACGCACTCCTTGAAGGGGGCCCCCTTGCCGAAGGCGCCCACGGCGGTCAGCAGGGCGGACTGGAACCAGCCGCGGTACTGATCCAGGCCCTCCAGGTACATGGTGGCGGGCCAGAAGCCCTGGTCCTTCTTCATGGCGGCGAAGTGGGTGGAGCCGGAGTCGAACCAGCCGTCCAGGGTGTCGGTCTCCTTGGTGAAGCCGGACTTGCTGCCGCAGTGGGGGCAGGCGAAGCCCTCCGGCAGGATCTCCTCCGCCTCCTTGGCGAACCAGGCGTTGGAGCCCTCGGCGGCGAAGAGCTTGGAGATGGCGGCGATGGTCTCATCGGTGCAGATGGGCTTGCCGCAGTCCTTGCAGTAG
>CDYT01036976.1_pt1 | contig 23565 bp, 23 predicted proteins | sample 557541 | NCBI WGS metagenome assembly CDYT01 (sample SAMEA3182060, study PRJEB8094) | gut metagenome | biome: human; feature: gut; material: Stool; isolation source: human stools | place: Canada | collected 2013-01-15
GCCCTGAACCCGGAGGACAAGGCGGTGGTGTGCTCCGCCACCAGCTGCCTGGAGGTGTCCACCTTCATGTATCCCTACACGGCGTGGAAGGACAGCTTCATCCACAACGCCTTCGAGAACGCGGCAGCCACCCTGTCCGGCGTGGAGACGGCGTACCGGGCCATGAAGAAGCGGGGCAAGCTGGATGACACCTACAAGTTCATCGCCTTCGGCGGCGACGGCGGCACCTACGACATCGGCTTCCAGAGCCTGTCCGGCGCCATGGAGCGTGGCCACGACCTGGTGTACGTGTGCTACGACAACGAGGCGTACATGAACACCGGCATCCAGCGCTCCTCCTCCACCCCCCACTTTGCCGACACCACCACAACGCCCCAGGGCAAGGTGATTCCCGGCAAGCTGCAGCAGAAGAAGAACCTGACGAAGATCATGGTGGCCCACGGGATCCCCTATGTGGCCCAGACCACGTTCATCGGGAACTTCAAGGACATCACGGAGAAGGCCCACAAGGCCATCTACACCGAGGGCCCGGCGTTCCTGAACGTGATGGCCCCCTGCCCCCGCGGGTGGCGGTATCCCAGCGAGAAGCTGATGGAAGTCACCAAGATGGCGGTGGAGACCTGCGTGTGGCCGCTGTACGAGGTGGTCGAGGGCAAGTACATCCTGAACTACAAGCCCAAGAACAAGCTGCCGGTGGAGGAGTACCTGAAGATGCAGGGCCGCTTCGCCCACATGTTCAAGCCCGGCAACGAGTGGATGATCGAAGAGGTCCAGAAGGAAGTGGACCGCAACTGGGAGGAGCTCCTCAAGCTCTGCGAGCTGTAAGCCGTCATCCAAGCGGGTTTCCTGATCGAATCACAGACGGGTTGGCCTTTCGGCCAACCCGTCTGCGGTTTTGGGGGAGCTTTGTGGCGAGGTCTGCCCGGTCCCCCGGAATTGACAGAGCCGCTCCGTCCGCTATAATAGAAGTATGCTAGTTTCAGGAGGATCAAGTCATATGGAAAACGCTGTCTTACAAAAATTCCGGGAGGGCCGCCCCAGTCTGGGGACCTTCACCGCTCTGAACAATCCCCTGGCGGTGGAGAGCCTCCGCTACACAGGGCTGGACTATGTGATCGTGGACACGGAGCACTCCCCGGTGGGCATCGAGTCCGCCGCGGCCCAGATCGCCGCCGCCCAGGGCGCCGGCCTGACGGCCCTGGCCCGGGCCAATGAGATCTCCCGCACGGCGGTGCTCCGGCTGCTGGACGTAGGGGCCCAGGGTGTGGTGGTCCCGTGTGTGGAGACGGTGGACGAGGTACGGGAGCTGATCCAGTACGCCAAGTTCGCCCCCCTGGGGAACCGGGGCTTCTGCCCCACCCGGGACGGCGGCTGGGGCCACGCCTCCCACGCCGCCTCCATCCCCGCCTACATGGAGACCTGCAACCACGAGACGCTGCTGCTGCCCCAGTGCGAGACCGTGGGCTGTCTGGAGCACATCGAGGAGATCACTGCCATGGATGGCGTGGACGGCATCTTCGTGGGTCCCTTCGACCTGTCCATCGCCCTGGGCCGGCCCGGCGAGTTCGACGCGCCGGAGGTCCATGACGCCATTCTCCGGGTCCAGGCGGCCTGCAAGCGCAACGGCAAGCTGTCCATGATCTTCACCGGCGGCCCGGAGGCCTCCCGCCAGCGGTTCGCCGAGGGGTATGACAGCGCCACCATGGGCATGGATTCCCTGTTCTATGTGGAGATGTACAAAAACATGGTAAAGCAGGTCTGGGGCTGAGGAGTTCTCAACAGCAGAAAACCGGCGCGGAGTTCCGCGCCGGTTTTTTCAGTCTGTCTGTTTGGGCTTCTCCTCCGCCGCCATGCCGCCCAGGCCGAAGTCGTCCTCCACGCTGGCGGTATCCCGTTCCAGCATGGTCTCCATCACCCGGATGTCGCTGTCCACATCCAGGGCGTCGGCCTTGTACAGCTCGTCCAGCTGGTGCTCAAAGCCCTTGACAATCAGGTCCATGGTGGACTCGATCCGGGCCTTTGCCTGGCGGAGGTTCTCCCCCTCCACCCCGGCGGCCTCGAACTCCGCGTAGGAGTCCAGCAGCTTCTGGGTGGTGGGCAGGTAGTAGTTCAGGAAGGTGTCGATCCGGTCCCGCTTCTTGGGGTCCTCCTCCACCGCCCGGAAGATCTTGGCAGTGATGGTCTCCAGCCGGTCGATCTTGGCGGAGAGGGCCTCGTCCGCGATGGCGTCATTGGCCCGGCGGATATTCCGCAGGATGCCGGAATAGCCCTCCTCCGTCTCCTTGGGCGGGGGAGCTGCGGCCGCTGCCTGCGCCTGCTCCTGCTGGCGCTTCTGCTTCAGCTCCGCGTCTGCCTGGCCGCTGCGGAACAGGTACCCCAGCTCCACGTTCAGGTATGCCTCGTCCCCGAAGTAGCCCTTGTCGATCATCTTCTGGAGATCCTTCTCCACCCGGTCCCGGGGATACCCCAGGGTCCTGGCCAGCTGCTCCACTGCCATGGCCTCGTAGCTTCCCACCACAGCCAGATACTTGTTGTACCGCTTCAGGCTGCGGTCGATGGACACGCCGCTGCCCAGCATCGCTCCGCCGGCCACAGCGATGGCCAGAGCCCACAGCAGCTCCTCGATATACCAGATTTCCACTTTGCCCAGCCAGATCATCATGTCGATGGGGCTCCAGCAGGCAGCCAGACCGCAGACCACCAGCACGGCGCCGATGATCTTCAGCCACTTGGCGTTGGACTTCTTCGGCGCCGGAGAGCGCATGGCGTTGCCCAGGACCTGTTTGGCGCCCCCCGGCTCCCCCGCAGATCCGGCGGTTTTGGCGGGGCCGGCCTGATTCAGGGGCGGCGCGGAGGTCTGGCGCCTTTTGTTGTCACTGCCGAAGAGCTTGACCAGCAGCAGAATCAGGGCGATGGGCCAGGCCCCCAGGGCAAACAGCACCACGATGGCCACCCAGATGCCAACGCCCTCCTGCTTCTTCTTGCGTTTGGCCACAGCCCTCAGTCCTCCTTCTGCTTCAGCTTCCGCTTGTTGCCCTGCTCGTCCACCACATAGGTGTGGTCCAGCTGGCTCTTCAGGTTCCCCAGGACGGAGTCGATGTACTCCCGCCGCAGGGCCGCCTGCTCCATCCGCTCCCACTCGGTCAGCCCCTCCGGTGTCTTGGCCTTCCGAGCCAGCTCATTGATGCGGTCGATCTGCTTCTGATCCATAGTCTCCTCCTAATCAGGTTTCCGGGCGCTGGCGCTGAAACACCAGGTCGATGGTCTCGAGAAATCCGCCGGCCCGCTGGCGCTTGGGGATGAACCCCACATACTGCCAGCCCTCTTCCGCCCGGCGCCGGATGATCTCCTGGTGGGCCACGGTCTCCATACCGAAACCGCCGAAGGGGCTCCAGCCGCCTCCTCCCTCGTCGCAGGCCACTTCCTCAAACTCGTATTCCAGCATCCCGGTTTCTCCTCTCAGATGTATCGCTTCACCACGATGGCGGTGCGGCCCTTTTTCGTGACGCCGCCCACCTCCGCCAGCTGAAATTTTCCAAAGCCCCGGGCGGAGACCGTGTCTCCCGCCGAGAGCAGCTTGTCCCCCTTGGTGCAGGCCCGCCAGTTTACCTGGACGTGTCCGGAGGCGATCAGCTCCGCCGCCTTGCCCCGGGCCATCCGGAAGCCGGTGGCGCACACCGCGTCCAGCCGCAGGGAGGAGACCGTGTCCCGGATCTCCTCGCACCGCACCTCCGGGATGTGGAGGTGGGCGGCGGGGATCTCCGTCACCGTCAGATGGGCCCGGCCGGCGCTGTTCCAGCTGGAGAGCAGGAAGTCCGCCACGGTGTCCAGCACGATCAGGTCCGCGCTCTCTGGGGACACCAGAATATCCCCCACCTTCTCCCGGACGATGCCCATGCCCATGAGGCTGCCCAGAAAGTCCCGGTGGCTCAGGCGCTCCTCCGCCCGGAAGGACGCCCGCAAACACCGGAGGGGGCTCTCCGCCATCTCCGGCTCCATCCAGTCCGGCAGGAACAGCAGGATGTTCCGCTCCGCTCCTTCATAGCCCCCCTGGCAGAGCCAGGCGGTCTCCGGGATGCCGGCCAAATGCAGCAGCTCCCGGGCCTGGGCCTGCTGCTGGGGGCTCAGGAAGTCCGTGTGGGCGGGGACGCTGCGGCTGACCGCCTGCTCCGCCCGGTCCAGGACCTTGGCCAGCAGCAGCCGGTCCTCCCCCTCTGCGCCGCAGCGGTCCAGCAGCTTACTCTTTTCCATGGCCGATCAGCTCCTGTGTCCGCACCAGCTCCGCGTAGGAGCCGTTCTTGGCCATCAGCTCGTCGTGGCTGCCCAGCTCCGTGATGCGGCCGTCCTCAATGACGGCGATCCGGTCCGCGTTGCGGACGGTGGAGAGCCGGTGGGCAATGATGATGGTGGTGCGGCCATGGGCCAGCTTCTCAAAGGTCTCCTGGAGCTTGGCCTCCGTCACGGAGTCCAGGGCGGAGGTGGCCTCGTCCAGAATCAGCACCGGCGGGTCCTTCAAAAAGATCCGGGCGATGGAGATCCGCTGCTTCTGGCCGCCGGAGAGCAGGGTGCCCCGCTCGCCCACGTAGGTGTTGAAGCCCTCCGGCAGGGCCACGATGTCGTCGTAGATCTCCGCCAGCTTAGCCGCCCGGGCCACCTCCTCCTCGGAGGCGCCGGGCTTGCCGTAGCGGATGTTTTCCAGAATGCTGGCGGCGAACAGGAACACGTCCTGCTGCACCACGCCCACGTTCTGCCGCAGGGACTCCTGGGTCACCTCCCGGACGTCGTGGCCGTCGATGCGGACGGCGCCGCTCGTCACGTCGTAGAACCTGGGGATCAGCTGGCACAGGGTGGACTTTCCGCCACCGGAGGGCCCCACCACGGCGATGGTCTCCCCGGGGCGGATGTGGAGATCCACGTCGTGGAGCACCGCCAGGTCGTCCTGATAGGCGAAGGACACGTGGTCCACGTCGATGCGCCCCTCCACCCGGGAGAGGGCGATGGCATCCGGTGCGTCCTGCATGGCGGGCTCCTCCCGCATCAGCTCCAGGAACCGGGCAAAGCCGGCGGTGCCGTTTGCAAACAGCTCCGCGAAGGTGGAGAGCTTGCGGACCGGGTTCACAAAGGTGGTGATATACAGGCTGAAGGTGATGAGATCCACCGTGTCCATCCGGCCCCGCATGATGAGGAAGCCGCCCACGGAGATCACCGCCACAGAGAGGATGCACAGGAAGAACTCCATCACCGCGTTGAACCGGCCCATGGCCCGGTGGAACGCCCGCTTGGAGGTCTTGAAGCTGTCGTTGGACACGTCGAACTTCTCCAGCTCCGCCTCCTCGTTGGCAAAGGCCTTGGCGGTCTTGATGCCGGAGAGGCCGGACTCAATGTCGGCGTTGATGGTGGCCGTCCGCTGCTTCACCTTGATGGAGGCGTCCTGCATGGACTTGCGGCACTTCCACACCACCAGGAAGAACACCGGGATGATACAGGCGATCACCAGGGCCAGCTGCCACTGAATGGTGAACATAATGATCAAAGCGCCCACTATTGTGACCCCTGAGATGAAAATATCCTCCGGGCCGTGGTGGGCCAGCTCCGTGATGTCGAAGAGATCCGCAGTCAGCCGGCTCATCAGCTGACCGGTGCGGTTGCGGTCGTAATAGTCAAAGCTCAGCTCCTGCATGTGGCGGAACAGGTCCCGGCGGATGTCCGCCTCCACCAGGATGCCGAAGGTGTGGCCGTAGTAGCAGATGATATAGGTGAACAGGGACCGGATGATGTAGGCGCAGAACACCACCGCCATCACCACGAAAAAGGTCTGATAGGCGCTCTTCGGCAGCAGCTCGTACATGCACCACCGGGACACATAGGGAAACGCCAGGTCGATCAGGGCGATCATCAGTGCGCAGCACATATCCAGGAAAAACAGCCGCCGGTGGGGCTTGAAGTAGGACAGGAAGATCCGCAGGGCGGAGGTCTCCTGAAACTGTCGGGTTGTCATGGTACTCTCCTTTTTTCAACAATTCGCATCCATCAAATCATAGCACATTTTTTCTCCGGACGCAACGAGAGATCCCCGTATGTCTCCACACATCCGGGGATCTCTCGCACCGTTTTCTTATGTATTTTGCAGATACTCGCCCAGCATGTAGCCGGTGGTGGTCACGCCGCCGGAGGCCACAAAGGAGATCTGATACCAGCCGTTCCCGGCGCTCTGCACCACCTGCACCGTGGCGCCGTTGGGCACCGTAGCCAGGATTTCGCTGCTGGTGTTGGGCTGAGAGCGGACCCGCACGCCATTTCCGGCGTTGACCACCTCCGCGGTCCCCGCCGTCAGGCTCCCGCCGCCGGAGGCGGTCGTCCCGGTGGAGGGTGTGGTGGCCGTACCGGTGCTGCCGCCCCGGACCCGCACCAGGCAGGTGCCTTTTCCGGAGCCGTCCGTCACTGTCAGGGTGGCCTGGCCGGCGGAGATGGCCGTCACGTTTCCGCTGGCGTCCACAGAGGCGATGCCGTCATCGCTGCTGCTCCAGGTATAGGTGCCGCTGCCGCCGGAGGCGGTCAGGGGGATGGGCTCGTCCCCCACGGACATGGTGAACTCCTCTCTGGGAGAGCCCATGTAGGCGATAGTCAGCGTCTCCGGCAGCCCGGAGGGGTCTGTCTCCGGCGTCGTGACAGCGCCGCCATTGGGCTCCGTGCCCTCTCCGGTACCGTCGTCCTCCGGCATGGTCCCATCCCCGCCGTCCGGATCCGGCACCTCCGGCGTCACATCCTCCACCTGCTGGTCCTGGGTCCCGTCGGCTCCGCCGGAGAGCCGGTCGGCAATCTGGTCCCCGAACAGGAGATAGACCAGCAGGGCCAGCATGATCACGATCAGCACGATCAGAATGGGGCTCAGCAGATTGGGCTGGCGGCTCCGGGCCGCCCGCTTGCCGCCTCTGCCGGTATTTCTGCGGATCTGGCTGCCGCTCTGCAGGGCCTCTTCCTCCTCGCAGAACGGGCAGGTCTTATAGGTGTCGGAATACTTCTCCCCACAGATGGGGCAGCGTTTCATGGCCATGGGTCCATCCTCCCGCGCAACAGCTTTTCACAATTTACATAATATCGGCTTTTTCCAGAGCCGTCAAGTGCGGAGCGTCGATTTCTCGGGAAATTTGCAGTTTTCCGGCGCTGGTCCTTGCTTTTGGGCGGTGCCTCTCCTATAATGGACGGAAGAGAAACCGGTTTTGTTTCACAAAACTGTCAGATTTTAGGGGGAATTGGGAAGATGGACACCATGCTGATCGGGATCGCCGGAGGCACCGGCTCCGGCAAGACCACCTTGACCCGGCATTTGAAGGAGCACTTCGGCGACGATGTGACCGTCATCGGCCACGATAGCTACTACAAGCGGCAGGAGGGCAAGACCTATGAGGAGCGGGCTCAGGTGAACTACGACCACCCCAACGCCTTCGACACGGAGCTGCTGATCCAGCACCTGCAGGAGCTGAAGGCGGGCCGCGCCATTCAGTGCCCCGTCTATTCCTACGCGGACCACAACCGTACGGATCAGACGGTGACGATCACCCCCACCAAGGTCATCATCGTGGAGGGCATCCTGATCTTCCAGAACCCCACCCTGCGGGATATGTTCGACATCAAGATCTTTGTGGAGACGGACGCGGACGAGCGGATCCTCCGCCGCTGCCTGCGGGACGTGGAGGAGCGGGGCCGGACCCTCCAGTCCGTGGTGAACCAGTACCTCACCACGGTGAAGCCCATGCACGAGAAGTACGTGGAGCCCTCCCGGAAGTACGCGGACATCGTGGTGCTGGAGGGGGGCCACAACCTGGTTGCCCTGGACATGATCATGCAGCGGATCCAGGGGCACATCAACGGGAACTGACCAGGTCAAACCATACAAAAGCGTGCCGCCTGCCGGGAGCCCCGGCGGGCGGCACGCTTCTTTACAGGGCCCCGGTGCCCCGCCTCACACCCCCGCGAAGCGGAACACCACGCCCACCACGGCGGAAAAGCCGATGAACACGATGGGATGGAGCTTCTTGGTGGGCTTCACCCAGTTGGTCAGTGCCAGCAGGACCGCCGCCAGCAGCAGCCCAGGCCAGTTGAACAGCCCCGCCAGGCCGCCGGTGCCCAGCTGGAACTGGTTGACGATCCCGGTCTCCGGCGCTGTCACCACGATGTTGGTCAGCACCTCAAACACCACTGACACGCAGGCGGCGCCGATCAGGCCCGTGGAGGCGGGCCGCAGGCCGTAGAAGGCCCGGTCCACATACCGGTTCTCCCGGAAGCTCCGCAGCAGGGCGGCGATGATGAGGATGACGATGATGGAGGGAGTCACCTCGCCCAGCGTGGCGATGACCGCGCCGGGGACACCGCCCACGGTAAAGCCCACATAGGTGGCCATGTTGATGCCGATGGGGCCCGGGGTGGACTCGGACACCGCCAGCATATTCATCAGATCCGCCTGGGTGAACCAGCCGGTGGCCTCCCCCATGTCGTGGAGGAATGGCAGCGTGGCCATGCCGCCGCCGATGGCGAACAGGCCGGTCTTGAAAAACTCCCAGAACAGGCGCAGATAGATCATGACCGCTTCGCCTCCAAATTCTTCAGCAGGATGCCGATGACCGCGGCCACCAGAATGAACCACACCGGGGAGATGTCCATCACCGTGCTGCCGATGAGCACCACCACAAAGATCACCGCCGTGGGCTTATCCACCACGGAGTTCTTCATCAGCTTGAGAGTGGCGTTGAAGATCAGCACGCACACGCACACCTGGATGCCCGCAAAGGCGTTCTGGACCCAGGCCAGGTCCGCGAAGTTGTTGATGAGCCCCGCCAGAATGGAGATAATGACCAGAGACGGGAAGACAATGCCCAAGGTGGCCACGATGCCCCCGGCGATGCCCTTGTACTTCTGGCCGATAAACGTGGCCGTGTTGACGGCGATGATGCCCGGCGTGCACTGGCCGATGGCGTAGTAGTCCGTCAGTTCCTCCTCCGTGGCCCAGTGCCGGGTCTCCACGATCTCCCGCTGGAGAATGGGCAGCATGGCCATGCCGCCGCCAAAGGTCATGACCCCCATTTTGGCGAAGGTCCAAAACAATGTCCAAAGCTGTTTCAATCCGCTTCCCCCTCTGTCTCTCTCACTCTGTATAGCCGTACAGGCCCCGGACGGATACCTCGCCGGACCGCACGGTCCGAATGCCGCCGTCTGCCGTCCGCACCACCAGGCCGAAGTCCCCGTCGATGTCCAGGGCCTCCGCCGTCTCGCCGCCGTCAGGGCCCAGCAGCCGCACGGTCCGGCCCAGGTTCACGCACCGGCGCCGGTACTCCGCCAGATACGGTGCGATCTCCCCCGCCGTCAGGGCTGCGTAGAGCCGGTCGAGCTCCCGGATCACCTCCGCCGCCAGGGCCGGCCGGGACACGGGGCGCCCCAGCGCCTGGGCCAGGGAGGTGGCGATCTCCCGCACCTCGGGAGTGAAGTCCTCCGGCCGCTGGGAGACGTTGATGCCGATGCCCAGCACCAGGTCCTGCACCCGGCCCGTCTCCCCCTCCAGGGACAGCTCCGTCAAAATGCCGCAGAGCTTCTTTCCCTCCAGCACCGGGTCATTGGGCCACTTCAGGCCGGGACTGGCGCCGCAGATCCGCTCCACGGCACGGCACACCGCCACACCGGCCATAGCCGTCACCGGGGACAGCCGCTCCGGCGGCAGGGCCGGCCGCAGCAGGGCCGTCAGATAGATCCCCCGGCCCCCGGGGGACTGGAAACTCCGGCCCAGGCGGCCTCGCCCGGCGGTCTGGCGGTCCGCCACCACCACGGTGCCGTCCGCCGCGCCCTCTGCCGCCAGCTGCCTGGCCCGCAGATTGGTGGAGTCCACCTCCTCCAGGCACACCAGCGTCCGGCCTACCCGGTCCATCTCCCCCAGAAAATGGCGGATCTCCGGCTCTGTCACGGCGTCCGGCGCCTCCAGCAGGCGATACCCCAGGCCGGTGCGGGCCTCCACGGTATAGCCCTCCCGCCGCAGGGCGTCCACCGCCTTCCAGATGGCGGTGCGGCTGATCCCCAGGCGGCGGCTGATCTCCTCGCCGGAGACGAAGCCCTCCTGCTGCCGCAGCAGGGACAGGACTGCCTGTCGGCTCATGCGCCTCTCTCCTCTCCTGTGTCCATGTCCCAGAGTTTACCACGTTTTCCGCCGGTTGTAAACCGGGCAGCCTGTCCCGGCGGAAGCGCGGAAAACAGCGGACGGCGCCGCCCCGTGTCCGGGCGCCGCGCCGTCCATCCCTGACGTGGCTCTGTGTCTCTCAGGGGACGTCCTCTCCCAGCAGCTCCGCCGCCCGGGACTCCCCGTATACCGGGATGCCCTGGGCCCGCAGCAATTCCGCCGTGACCCCGTCCCCCACTGTCAGGGTCCCGGTGAAGGTGCCGTCATAGACGCTCCCACTGCCACAGGAGGGGCTCCGCTCCTTCAGGAGCGCCGCCTCACACCTCAGCTGGCGGCAGAGGCGCAGCGCCTCCTCCGCGCCCCGGCGGTACTGGGCGGTGACATCGCCCCCCTCCCGGGTGACCACCCGGTCTCCTCGCCGCTCCGCCGGCGGGCGGGGCGTGGCCAGTCCCCCCAGCTGCTCAGGACAGACAGGCACCAGGGAGTGGTGCTCTGCCAGGGCATCCAGCCAGGGCTGTGGCTTGGAGGCCCCGTCATACCGGCACCGGCAGCCCAGCAGACAGGCGGAGATCAGGATCCGCATCTCCTCACCGCCCGTTCATGGCCCGGTGCTCCCGCAGGAGCTCCCCATACAGCTGCACCGCGTTCCAGCCCCGGTTGTGGGCCGTCAGCACCGCCTTCAGGCAGTCCGTGTCCAGGCCCGCCTGGCGCAGCGCCGGCAGCAGGGCGTCCATCTGGTCCTCCAGGCCGCAGAAGACCACCATCCGTCCCCCCAGGGGGCCGCCGTTGAAGGGCAGCAGCGTGCCGGTGTCGTCGTCCAGGCCCGCCAGCACCGCCAGGGGCTTGTTGTAGTCCTGCCGGGCCACCGGCACCACCTCCGCCCCGAAGGGGCCGGCGGCGGCCGCAGCCGCCAGGATGGTGGGCAGTTCCTCAAATCCAAACAGCAGCAGTTTTCCGCTCATATCATCCCTCATTTCTCCGTGATGTGTGGGGACGGGCCGTCCCGCTTCAGTCGGGAACGCCGTTCCGGCCATCCCAGCGGAGGGCATAATCCCAGATATCCAGCGTCTGTCCCGCCCGGCAGAAGGCCCCCGGGTGGACGGCGGTGCGGATGAACCCCAGCCGCTCCAGGATGCGGACGCTGGCGGTATTCCCCGCCACCGTGTCCGCCAGCACCAGGGACGGCGCCAGTGCGCCCAGCCGGTCCAAGACCTGCCGTGCGGCGGCGAGACCCACGCCCCGGCCCCAGCAGGCGGGCAGCAGCTGGTAGAAGAGGCCGTAGATCCCCGCGGCCGCGTCCACCGGCGGGCAGCCGGCCAGGCCCAGGAAGGCTGCCCCCTCCCGAACGGCGAAGGCCGTGTGGGCAGGCAGCTCCCGCTGTCCGTCCAGCAGGCAGTCCAGGCGGTTCGCCGCCTCCGCCGCCGTGCATGGAGCGGCGATATTGGTGTATCGGATCACCGCCGGGTCGGCCCACAGGGCCGCCGTCTCCGTCAGATGGGCCCGGGACAGGGGCTCCAGCGTCAGAACAGGCGTCATACGATCCGGCTCCCGTTCAGCACCGCCTCCGCCAGATGGTCCCCCTGATACCGGAGCTTCAGGGAGAAGAAGGGGACGTCCCGCTCCAGCAGATCCAAAAAGATCCTGTCCCCCTCCCACATGGGCAGGCTCCGCAGCTCCGCCTTTTGGATCCAGGCCAGCTCCCCCTCGTCGCAGGGGTGGGGCGTGCCTGTCCAGCCGGTGGCGGTGAAGAGGTGCATATACTCGGTGGGGGCCTCGTCAGACACGAAGGTCACCAGTCCCCGGTAGCGGTAGTCCGTCAGGGTCAGACCCGTCTCCTCCTCCGTCTCCCGGAGGATGCAGTCCTCGGGGCTCTCTCCCTCTTCGAACTTGCCGCCCACCCCGATCCACTTGTCGCGGTTCAGGTCGTCCTTCTTTTTCACCCGGTGGAGCATCAGATAAGCGTCTCCCCGCTCCAGATAGCACAGGGTGGAGTTGACCATGGGCGGGCCCCCTTTCCCGTTTCGTGAAATGGTGTTATCCTATTATAGACCCTTCGTGTGAAAAAAGAAACCCCCGGTTTTTTTCAAAAATCCTCTTGACCTTGCCGCGGCGTCAACCGTTATACTCCAAACCGACAGGAGGGATCTTCATGGAATACACCGTCAAGGCGCTGGCGGAGCTGGCCGGCGTCACCCCCAGAACTCTGCGCTGGTACGACCAGGTCGGGCTGCTGAAGCCCCTGCGGACCACGGAGGCCGGGTACCGCCTCTACGGTCCGCAGCAGCTGGACCGGCTGCAGGACATTCTGTTCTACCGGGAGCTGGGGCTGGATCTGGCGGCCATCCAGGCCATTCTGGATGACCCTGCCTTTGACCGCCAGGCGGCGCTGCAGAGCCACCTGGCAGAGCTGAAGGCCCGCCGGACCCGGCTGGATGACCTGATCCTGACTGTCCAGAGAACCCTTGACGATCTCAAAGGAGGAACAAAGATGACCGATCAGGAGAAGTTTGAGGCCTTCAAGCGCCATGTCGTGGAGGCGAACGAAGCCGCCTTCGGGCGGGAGATCCGGCAGAAATACGGAGACGAGGAAGCGGACCGGGCCAACGCCTGCGTCCTGGCTCTGACCCAGGAGGAGTACCGGGCGTGGAAGGCCCTGGGCGGGGAGATCCACACCGCTCTCACCGCCGCTGTGCGGGCGGGGGCGGACCCAGCCGGGCCGGAGGGCCTGCGGATCGCCCAGCTCCACCGGCGGTGGCTGTCCTACTCCTGGGAATCGTACACGCCCCAGGCCCACGCGGGGCTGGCGGAGCTGTACGTGTCCGACCCCCGGTTCACCGCCTATTACGACTGGGAAGTTCCCGGCTGCGCCGCCTTTTTGCGGGACGCCGTCCGGGCCTACACCAGGGCCTGAAACAAGAACAGGGCCGCCCCGCTTGGGGCGGTCCTGCCGCTTTGATCGAGAGAGATTTACTTCCTGCCCACGCCGCGGATGGCTTTCAGAATCTGGATCACCACCATGGAGCCGAGGGCCAGCCCCACGATTGCCGCCACCAGACCGGCGGACAGCTCCGCCACCTGGAACAGGGGCTCCAGCGGCGGGATCAGCAGCACCGCCGCCAGCAGCAGCGCGCCCAGGACGAAGGCCCCCAGCAGGAACTTGTTGTTCCAGAAGGCCCGGGTGAAGAGCACCGGCCGGCCGGACTTGCAGTTGAAGCCATGGAACAGGCGGGAAAGGCACAGTGTGGCAAAGGCCATGGTGCTGGCCACCGCCGCGCCGCCGCTGGCCAGGCCGATGTGGAAGGCCAGGATGGTGGCCAGGGCGATCACCAGGCCCTCCGTGCCCACGCTGACGAGGAAGGGCTTTGTCAGGATGCCCTCGCTGCGGGGACGGGGCTTTTCCCGCATCACCGCGTCGCTGTGGGGCTCCAGACCCAGGGCGATGGCGGGCAGGGAGTCCGTCAGCAGGTTGATGAACAGCAGGTGCACCGCCGCGAAGGGCACCGGCAGCCCCGCCAGGGAGGCGTACAGCACCGTCAGGATGCCCGCCGCGTTGCCGGAGAGCAGGAACTGGATGGCCTTCTTGATGTTGGCGTAGACATTCCGGCCGTTTTTCACCGCCTGGACAATGGTGGCGAAGTTGTCGTCCGTCAGCACCATGCCGGCGGCGTCCTTGGCCACCTCTGTGCCGGTGATGCCCATGGCCACGCCGATGTCCGCCTGCTTCAGGGCCGGGGCATCGTTGACGCCGTCGCCGGTCATGGCCACCAGATTGCCCCGTTCCTGCCAGGCCCGGACGATGCGGATCTTGTGCTCCGGGGACACCCGGGCGTACACGCTGACCCGGGGCACGAACTCCCGCAGCTCCTCGTCGCTCATGGACTCGATGACAGCGCCCTCCACCGCCTCGGTGCCGGGGGTGAGGATGCCGATCTCCCTGGCGATGGCAGAGGCGGTGACCTTGTGGTCGCCGGTGATCATAATGGGCCGGATTCCGGCGGCGATGCACTCCGCGACAGCCGCCTTGGACTCCTCCCGGGGCGGGTCCATCATGGCGATGAGGCCCAGGAACCGGAGGTCGTTCTCATCCTCCAGGCCGACAGCGGGGGCGGAGAGCATCCGCCTGCCGAAGGCCAGCACCCGCAGCCCCTGCCGGGACAGCTCCTCGTTCACCCGCTCGATCTCCCCCTTCTCCTCCGGGGAGAGGCGGGTGCGGCCCAGCATCACGTCCACGGCGCCCTTGGTCAGCATGGTGAGGCCGTCCGGCAGCTGGTGGACCGTGCTCATCAGCTTCCGGTCGGAGTCAAAGGGCAGCTCCGCCAGCCGGGGGTACTTGCCCCGCACCTCCGCCTCGTCGAAGCCGTAGCTCTCCCCCAGGCGCACCAGGGCGGTCTCCGTGGGGTCGCCCACCTCGCCGGATTCGTTCACCGTGGCGTCGCTGCACAGCAGGGCCGCCCGCAGCAGGTCCCGCTGGTCCGGCCGGGAGAAGTCCGCCCCATCGGCGGAGATGACTTCCCCGCCGGCGTAGAGCTTTTTCACAGTCATCCTGTTCTGTGTCAGGGTGCCGGTCTTGTCGGAGCAGATGACGGACACACTGCCCAAGCCCTCCACCGCCTGGAGTTTGCGGATGATGGCGTGCTCCCTGGCCATCTTCTGGGTGCCGAAGGACAGCACGATGGTGACGATGGAGCTGAGGGCCTCCGGAATGGCGGCCACCGCCAGGGCCACGGCGAAGAGGAAGGCGTTCATCACATCCTCGCCCCGCAGGAACACGCTGACGGCAAAGAGGACGGCGCAGATGAGCAGGATCCCGATGGAGAGCTTACGGCCGAACTGGTCCAGGCTCACCTGGAGAGGGGTCTTTTTCTCCTCTGTGCTCTTCAGCAGGGCGGCGATCCTGCCCATCTCCGTGCGCATCCCGGTGGCGGTCACCAGGAACCGTGCCCGGCCGTAGGTGACGAAGCAGCCGGAGAACACCATGTTCTTCCGGTCCCCCAGGGGCACGTCGCCGTCGATGTCCGCCAGGTCCTTCTCCACCGGCAGGCTCTCGCCGGTGAGGGCGCTCTCGGCGCACTTCAGGCTGGCACACTCCAGCAGGCGGCCGTCGGCGCAGATGGCGTCGCCCGCCTCCAGCACCACCACATCGCCCACCGTGACCTCCCGGCCGGGAATCTGGACCACCTGGCCGTCCCGCACCACCTTGGCGGTGGGGGCGGACATCTGCTTCAGGCTGTCCAGAGACGCGGCGGCCTTCACCGTCTGCACGGTGCCCAGGACGGCGTTCATGGTGATGACCGCCAAGATGACCACGGCGCTCTCCACGTCGTCCAGCATGGCGGAGACGACGGCCGCCAGGATCAGGATGATCACCAAAAAGTCCGCGAACTGTTCCAGGAAGATCCGCGGGACGCTCTTCTTTCCGCCCTCCTGCAGCTCGTTGGGGCCGTATTGTTCCAGGCGGCGGGCGGCCTCCGCCCCGGTCAGGCCCTCCGGGGTGCTGTCCAGCTCCTGGAACAGCTCCTCCCGGCTCTTCTGCCAGATGGTCTTTTCCGTCTTCATAAAACTCCCTCTTTCCGGCAAGACGCAAAAAAGACGAGACTTTTGCGTCAATGCCTTTGCATTGATACAAAAGTCTCGCCGTTTCAACCCGAAGCGGGGCCGAAGCCCGTACTGACGCCGTTGGGTACACAATCAAATGTGCCAGCTACTCCCTTTTGGTATGGAAGGCACTATACACCAGTTTTCCCAGGTTGTCAATCCCTAAACTGTAAATTTTTCAAGTCCGCCGGCGGTCGAACAGCCAGCCGATGCCCATGACCACGGTATACACCGCCAGATAGTACAGCACCGTTACCCCATATCCGGCAAAGGCCGCGTACACCATGAAGCCGCAGCTGCACAGGGCCAGGACCGGCATGACGAACCGCCGGAAGGGGGACAGGTCCGTGCTCTTCCGCATGAACTGAATGAACATGGGCACATACATTCCGTACAGGGTGATGATGGGCAGCTCCGAGGAGTCGAAGCTGAAGGGGCCGAACCAGGGGCCTCCCACGTTGGCGCCGTAGAAGTACACCAGCCACAGGGCGGAGAGGCCCAGGCTGGCCAGGGCGGAGTTGCCCGCCATGTGGGTCACCGGGTCCACCTGCCGGAACAGCTCCGGCGCAGGTCCCTCATTCCGGACCGCCAGGGCGTACAGCCCCCGGCAGCAGGAGAGGGTCAGGCCGTTCAGGGTCCCCAGACAGGAGATGACGATCAGCACGAACACCACCGTGCCCGCCGTCTCCCCGAACACCCGCTGGAAGGCCATCTTGGCCGCCGCCTCACCGCTGGCCATCAGCTCCTCCGTGGTCACCGCGCCGGTGAGGCCGATGTAATAGAGGATATAGGTGACCACCACGATGAAGGCCCCCGCCACCAGGGCCCGGGGCAGCGTCCGCTTGGCGTCCCGCAGCTCTGAGTTGATGGAGGTGGCCAGGATCCACCCCTCATAGGCGAAGGCCACCGCCACGGTGGAGGCCATCAGCCCCTCCCCGGTGGAGAGGGCGCCGGAGCTCATGGCGGCGAAGTTTTCCGCCATGCGGCCGTTCATCAGACCCACCGCCGCGCCGCAGACGGCCATCAGGGCCAAGGGGATCATCTTGATGACGGTGGTGGACACCTGGAACTTGCCCGCCAGCCGGGGGGCCAGGGCGTTGAGCACGTGGTCCAGGCACAGCATGGCCCCGGCGATGGTCATGCAGGCGCCGCCGGTGATGTCCCACCCCAGCAGCACACAGAAGTACCGGGCGGAGATCCAGGCCAGGGCGGACACCAGACAGGGGGTGTACAGCACCGCCATGAACCATCCCACGTAGTAGGCGTACCGCCGGCCCACGGTGGCCTCGGCATAGTCCACCAGGCCGCTGACCTTTTCATACCGGGTGGCCATGGTGGCGAATACGTAGGAACAGATGATCATGATGGCGCCCACGATCCCCCAGGCCAGGATGCCCAGGGGCATATTGCCCTGGGTGGCCTGAAGGACCTTTTCCGCCTTGAAAAACACGCCGGAGCCGATGACGATCCCCACCACCATGCAGATGGCGGTGGGCAGGCCGTACCGCTTTTCCATGGTCCTCCCCTTTCCCGATCAAACGCTTTACTGTGATGTGCCCCGAATGGGCAGTAGAAGAAGGATATCACACTCCTGCACAAATTGCAATCTATTTTCTGCGGATCTCGACAGCAATATGCAAAAAGGCGCTCCCCAAAATGGGGAGCGTCCGCTGGATTTGTCGGGCGTCTATTCCGCGGCAGATTCCGCTCACTCCCCCATCACCTGGAACACGATGTCCCGCACCCGGTCTCTCGTGTCGCATTCGATGAGGGTCAGGTTCTGCCAGGGGCCCACGGTGATCTTGCCGTTCACAAAGGGCACCGTGATGAAGGGGGACAGCAGAGCCGCCTTGATGTGGGAGGAGCCGTTGTCGTCGTGCCAGGTCTCGTGGTGCCAGTAGGGCACCACCCTTCCCTTCTCATCCAGATAGGGGGAGAATACATCCAGAGCCGCCTTCAGGTCGTGGTTCACGATGCCCGGCTCGAACTCCAGGGTGGTCAGGCCCGCCACGCCGCCGGTGGTGAAGCCGGTGATGGTGCCAGCGGAGATGTTCTTCTGACGGCACGCCTCCGTCACCGCGTGCTGGAAGTCCTCCGTCACATCGATCATGCCCATGTTGGCCTTGGTGTGATATGTCTTTTTCTCGGTATAAACCGCCATTGCTGGGTCCTCCTTTGCTGTCTCCGCCGGCCCGGCGATGCGGGCGGCGGCTTCTTTGGAGGTATTGTATCACACTTCCCGCCGTGATACAATGGCACCAGACCGCCCGTCAGCCGCACGGGCCCCGACAAGGAGGACTGTATATGCGCGTTGCACTGATCCAGATGATGGTGACCGCCGACAAGGGGCAGAATCTCCGGACTGCCTGCGGCAGGATCCGGGAGGCCGCCCAAAACGGCGCAGACTTTGCCGTGCTGCCGGAGATGTTCTGCTGTCCCTATGACAACAGCTGCTTTGCCGCCTATGGAGAGCCGGAGGGCGGCGAAGTCCAGACCACCCTGTCCGCCCTGGCGGCGAAGCTGGGCATTTACCTCGTGGGCGGCTCCCTTCCCGAGCTGGCGGAGGGCCGGATCTACAACACCAGCTATGTCTACGGCCCCGACGGCCGCCAGATCGCCAAGCACCGGAAGGCCCATCTCTTCGACATCGACGTCCAGGGGGGACAGCGGTTCCGGGAGTCGGACACTCTTTCCCCGGGAAACCGCATCACCACCTTTGAGACGGCCTTCGGCACCATGGGGCTATGCATCTGCTTTGACCTGCGGTTCGAGGAGCTGGCCCGGTGCATGTGCCTGCGGGGGGCCAAGGTGCTCTTCGTGCCGGCGGCCTTCAACATGACCACCGGTCCCGCCCACTGGGAACTGCTGTTCCGCCAACGGGCGGTGGACAACCAGTGCTTCACCGTCGGCGTCTCCCCCGCCCGGGATACGCGGGGCCCCTATGTGGCCTATGGCAACTCCATCGCCGTGGATCCCTGGGGCACCGTCCTCTGCCGGGCCGGGGCGGAGGAGACCGCCCTGTACGCGGACCTGGACATGGACCGCCTGGAGGCGGTGCGGGCCCAGCTGCCCATCCTCTCCGCCCGGCGGACGGACCTGTACGAGGTGCGGGAGCGATGAGCGGCCCGGTGTTCGGTGCCTTTTACGACGTGGTCCGGCGGATCCCCGCCGGGCACGTGGCCACCTACGGCCAGGTGGCGCGGCTGGCCGGGATGCCCCGATGCGCCCGGCTGGTGGGATACGCCATGGCATCCTGTCAGGATCCCTCCGTTCCCTGCCACCGGGTGGTGGACCGGTTCGGCGGCACCAAGGCGGCCTTTGACACCTTTGCCCCCGGCACCCAGCGGGCGCTGCTGGAGGCGGAGGGCGTCCCCTTCCGCCCGGACGGCACGGTGGATCTGGATGCGTGTCTCTGGGCGCCGGCGTGACGGAAGCAAACGAGGAGAGAGGCATCTGCCTCTCTCCTCGTTTTGTTACTGTTTCCGGGCGTTGTAGGCCTCGATGCCGTGGGCCAGGACCTCCATGGCCCGCCGCAGGTCCTCCTGCTTCAGGATGTAGGCCAGCCGGATCTCGTCCCGGCCCTTGCCGGGGGTGCCGTAGAAGCCCTCGCCGGGGGCGAACATGACGGTCTCGCCATTGTCCTGGAACTCCTCCAGCAGCCAGGTCTGGAACTTGTCGGTGTCGTCCACCGGCAGCTTTGCCATGATATAGAAGGCGCCCTTGGGGCACTCGCACACCACGCCGTGGATCTTGGCAAGGCCCTCCATGCAGGTGTCCCGCCGCTTGTGGTACTCCTCCCGCACGGCGGCGAAGTAGTCGGAGCCCACGCCGTACAGGGCCGCGGCGCCGATCTGGTCCAGAGTGGCGGCACACAGGCGGCCCTGGCAGATCTTCAGGGCCTGGGCCATCAGCTCCTGGTTCCGGGACAGGAGGATGCCCACCCGGGCGCCGCAGGCGGAGAACCGCTTGGAGATGGAGTCCACCACCACCACGTTCTCGGCCGCGTCGTCAAACTGGGCCATGGTGGCCAGGGGCTCGCCGCCGTAGACGAACTCCCGGTAGACCTCGTCGCTGATGAGGAACAGACCGTGCTCCTTGGCAATGTCCGCCATCAGCCGCATCTCCTCCGGGGAGAGGACCACGCCGGTGGGGTTGCCGGGGTTGGTCACCAGGATGGCCCGGGTGTGCTCATTGATCAGGGGCTCGATCCGCTCCCGCTCCGCGTAGCGGTAGCCCTCCTCCGGGCTGGTGGGGATGGGCCGGATCACGCCGCCGGTGACGCTGACGAAGGTGCTGTAGTTGGGATAGAAGGGCTCCGGGATCAGGATCTCGTCCCCCTCGTCCAGGATGCAGGTCATGGCCATCTGCAGCGCCTCGCTGCCGCCGGTGGTGGCAAAGATCTCCGACTGCTCCAGATGGACGCCCAGCTTGGCATAGTAGCCCTGGACCGCCGTCAGGAACTCCGCCACGCCGGGGGCCGCCGCATAGGCCAGCACCGGGCTCTGGAAGCCCTTCACCGCGTCAAAGAAGGTCTTTGGCGTCTCGATGTCCGGCTGACCGATGTTCAGATGGTAGATCTTGAGGCCCTTGGCCTCCGCCGCCAGCTCATAGGGCAGGAACTTCCGCATGGGAGAGAGCTCACACCGCTGGATCTTGTTGGAGAATTTCATGGAAATGCCCTCCTTGGTCAAATTTTCGTGTCCCGGGGCGGGGATAAAAAAACGCCCCTGACACCTGTCAGGGGCGAAAAAATATTCCGCGGTACCACCCTGATCTGTCCCCGATGGGGACATCTCATTGTCACCCTGTAACGGGGATGAACCGTCCCGCTCGTCGCGGGCTGCTCCAAAGTGGCTGCCGTGCGGCGTGGGCTGAGGGCTTACACCATCTCCCTCTCGCTTTGAGCCGGTTTCGCAGGGCTGGCTTTGTCATCGCGTTTTGGATAGTCCCATTATACGTCTTTGCGGGGATTTGTCAAGCGGGGGCTGCGAAAAATTCTCCCCACCGGCCGTTCAGCCCTCCTCTGTGGGGAAGGGGGGCTCGTCCGCCGGCTCCGGTGCCGGGGCGCCGCCCATCTGCATCTCCTGCCACTTTTCCCGGGTGATCAGTAGCTGCCGGGGCTTGGAGCCCTCGAAGGGGCCCACGATGCCCCGCTCCTCCATCTGGTCCACCAGACGGGCGGCCCGGGAGTAGCCCAGCTTCAGCCGCCGCTGCAGCATGGACACGGAGGCCTGTCCGGTCTCCAGCACCACCTCCACGGCGGCGGGCAGCAGCTCGTCCTCTTCCTCCGCGGCGTCTGCGGCCGCCGCGGAGGCGCCCTTGCCGCCCTTTTCCTTCTCCTGGACGGACTCCTCGATCTTGGCCATGACCTCGTCGGAGTAGTGGGCCTCGCCGGACTGCTTCACGAATTCCACCACCCGCTCGATCTCCTCCGGGGAGATGAAGCAGCCCTGAACACGGGTGGGCTTGCCCTGCCCCAGGGGGGCGTAGAGCATATCGCCCTTGCCCACCAGCTTCTCCGCGCCGGTGGTGTCCAGAATGATCCGGGACTCCAGAGAGGAGGCCACCGCAAAGGCGATGCGGCTGGGGATATTGGCCTTCATCAGGCCGGTGATCACGTCGGCGGAGGGCCGCTGGGTGGCGATCACCAGGTGGACACCGGCGGCGCGGCCCATCTGGGCCACCCGGCAGATGGACTCCTCCACCTCCTTGGCGGCCACCAGCATCAGGTCCGCCAGCTCGTCGATGACCACCACCACACTGGGCAGCGTCTCCAGGTCCTCGCTGGCCCGGGCCAGCTTGTTATACTCCTCCAGCTTCTTCACCCCGTGCTCGGAGAAGGTCTTGTACCGTTTCATCATCTCGAACACCGCCCACTGGAGGGCTCCGGCGGCCTTCTTGGGATCCGTCACCACCGGGATCAGCAGGTGGGGGATGCCGTTGTAGGGGGCCAGCTCCACCATCTTGGGGTCCACCATGATGAACCGGACCTCATCCGGGGTGGACTTGTACAGCAGGGACACGATCAGGGAGTTGGTGCACACGGACTTGCCGGAGCCGGTGGTGCCGGCGATCAGCACGTGGGGCAGCCGTTCGATGTCCCCCACGATGTTCCGGCCGCCAATGTCCCGGCCCAGGGCGAAGGCCACCTTGGACTTGTGCTCCGTGAACTCCCGGGACTCGATCACATCCCGGATCAGCACCGGTGTCACCTGCTTGTTGGGCACCTCGATGCCCACCACGGAGATCTTGTCCGGGATGGGGGCGATCCGCACGCCGGAGGCGCCCAGAGCCAGAGCGATGTCGTCTGCCAGATTGGTGATCTTGGACAGCTTGACCCCCTGGTCCAGCACGAACTCATAGCGGGTGACAGAGGGGCCGTGGACCACGTCGCCGGCGGTGGCATCCACGCCGAAGCTGGTGAGGGTCTCCGCCAGGCGGCGGGAGTTGTTCCGCAGCTCCGCGCCGGTCTCGGCGTAGTTCTCCTCCCGGTTCTCCTGCAGCAGGGTGATGGGCGGGAACTGATAGGCGTCCGCGTCCTCGGTCAGCTTCTGCTCGATCTCCGCCGTCACTGCCGCTGTGGCAGCGGCCACCTCCTGGGCCACGGCCTTCTTCCCCGCCGCGGAGGATGCCGGGGCGGCCGGTGCCGGAGGTGCGGGCTCCGGCGCAGGCTCCTCCGCCACCGGCTGCGGCGCGGGGGCCGCGGCACGTGCCGGCTCTGCCGGGGATGCCGGAACCGGCTCTCTGTCGGAGAGGAGCTGGTCCGGTGTTTTCAGCTTGTCAGATTTATGCCGGAAAAAGCCGGTGAAGCGGTCCGTTTCCAGCTCCGGAGCCGGGGTGGGCTCACCGCCGTCCAGGGGGATGTCGATGGCGGGCTTGCTCTGGCGCTCCGGCCGCCGCCGGACGGGCTCTGCCGGAGCAGCCGGGATCTCAGGCTCCGGCTCCTCCTCGTACTCCGGCCGGTTCCGCACCATCTCCAGAAGGGCGGAGGGGGTCACATGGAAGGCCGCCAGCAGCAGCACTGCCAGCAGCAGCCCAAACAGCAGGATGGAGACATACTTGGAGACCGTCACGACGGCCGCCTCCGCCACCAGTCCGGAGACGGCGCCGCCCGCCTTCAGGGCAAGGCCCGCCGTCCACAGGTTCTTCAGCACCCCCGCGCTGTTCAGGGCGTAGTCCCCCGCCGCAAACAGCGTGTGGAACAGCGCCCCGGCCAGGACCGGCACCAGCAGGGCGCAGGTGGTCCGCAGCGCCACCGGGCGGCCCCGGTGCAGCAGCAGGATCCCCCCCGCCAGCAGCATGGAGGGCCCGGCCAGCCAGTACCCATAGCCGAAGAGTCCCCGCAGCAGCTCCGCCAGCAGGTCAATGAGGATGGCCTGCACACCGCAGTAGCTCACCAGCACGCACAGGGCCAGCACCAGCAGAACCACGCCCCCCACCTCCCGGCGGATGGGGCGCTTCTGGGGCTGCCGGCCCTTGGCCGTGCGGGAGCCGGACCGGCCCTGTTTGGTTGTCGTCTTTTTCCGCGTTGTGGATGCCATGCTTCTCTCCTTCGGGATCCGTCTCCTCTGTAATTTCTCTCACTGGGCCCCGCACACCTGCGGCAGGTTATCCCAATACCAGCGTCAGCGCCAGCACAATCAGGCCCGCCGCCCAGCAGTAATAGGCGAACCAGCCGAACTTCTCCCTGCAAAATCTCCGATTTTGCAGGGGCCCCGTGATCTTACCTGAGCGGCTAGGCGGAGCCCGCCCGCTCCAAGGTTTGGCTGCGCCAAACGCTTGTGACGCCGCTTTCGCGGCGGGCGCGC
>CDYT01021368.1_pt1 | contig 22770 bp, 20 predicted proteins | sample 557541 | NCBI WGS metagenome assembly CDYT01 (sample SAMEA3182060, study PRJEB8094) | gut metagenome | biome: human; feature: gut; material: Stool; isolation source: human stools | place: Canada | collected 2013-01-15
TCGGAGTTCATCCGACAGGCTCGAGAGGACTTTGCGGTGCCCATGAGTCAGCGGGAGAACTACCTGGACTACGTGTCCCACCGCCCCGGCGTGGAGCTGCGGGGAGAGCATGGCCTCTGGACCAGCGGCGGAAAGGTGGAGAATCTGGCTGAGGCGGTACGGGAGGTGGCGGAACACCCCGGGAACGTGTGGACACCAGTGGTGGCGATCCGTCGGCAGGACGCGGAGCGGTTGGGGTATGACAATGCAGAAAACTGGCGTGCCCTGGTAAATGCCTGCCTCTGCGACATCGCCAAGGGCTACAAGATACATCCGGATCACCTGCGATGGTATGCTGCCTTCCACGAAAAAGAGAAGAGCGTCCATATCCACATGGTGATCTTCTCCTCGGCCCCCAAGGAAGGGTATCTCACCCAGGACGGCATCCGACAGGTGAAATCCGCCTTCGCCCGGCGGATCTTCCAACAGGACCTGATGCACGTCTATGAACAGAAGACAGAGTACCGCAATCAGCTGCAGCAGAATGCCGCGGCAGCCGTGCAAGAACTGATTCGGCAGATGCGGGATGGGACCCTGGAGAATCCACAGCTGGAAGATCAGATAGAGGCATTGGCGCGGCGTCTGCAGACGGTCAGAGGGAAAAAGGTCTACGGCTACCTGCCGCCAGAGGTGAAGCTGATGGTGGACGGGATCGTAGATGTGCTGGCCGCTGATGAGCGGGTGGCAAAAGCCTATGACCTGTGGAACGAGATGCGGGAAGCCATCTGCCGGACCTACTCGGAGAACCTGCCGGAGCGGCTGCCGCTCTCCAAACAGAAGGAGTTCAAGCCGGTGCGGAACATGGTGATCCGGGAGGCGCTGCTGCTGGTGCAGCAGGAAGAAGGAATCGTGGGAGAGCCTCGGCGGGAAGCTGACCTGAGCCACGTCCAACACGCTGCGGAGAACGGCGTTCCGGCGGCCATGTGTGACCTGAGTGACCTCTTGATGAAGCAGAGAAGAAGCAGTGAGGCGCTGTACTGGCTGGAGCAGTCCGCCCGAAATGGTGATCCTCGCGGGCAATATGCGCTTGGAACGTGGTATCTGAAACGCGGGAATGTCCAAAACGCGCTCCGATGGCTGACTGCGGCTGCTGACCTGGGCAGCAGCACCGCCCAGTGTCGTCTGGGTGTGCTGTACCTGAAGGGCGAACAGATGGAGAAGAATTGGGAGCTGGCAGTCCGATATCTGACTGCTTCCGCAGAACACGGAAACCAGTATGCTCAGTACACATTGGGAAGTCTGTATCGTTCCGGAGATGGGGTCTCCAGAGACGAGGCCCTGGGCCGGGAGTGGCTGTCCCGTTCTGCGGCCCAGGGAAACCCATACGCCCAGCATCTGCTGGATCACCCGGACCAGAACTGGTCTATCGCAGCCCAGTCTGTGACACGGCTGCTGTACCACATGAGCCGGATCTTCGAGGACAACTGCAAGACAGACGCCATGCACCGGGGGCTGCAGATCGACCGCAAGCACCGCCGACAGCTCCGGGAGCGGCGGCTGGCTATGGGACACAAGCCGGATGACCATGAAGAGGAAGAAATCAGTCTGCGATGAGCCAGGCACCCCCTTGACTAAAAATATATATCATGGTATATACCAAGTAAGGAGGTGTATCACCATGGAGACGGCAAAGATTTTTGAAACAGGCAGGAGTCAAGCTGTACGACTGCCAAAGAAATTCCGTTTCAATGCTGATGAGGTGGTCATACAGCAGTTGGGCGACGCTGTGCTTCTGGTTCCCAAGGAGTCTTTGTGGCAGACATTTCTGGATGGTCTGAACGGATTCACAGATGATGTCTTCGAAAATGGACGAGAGCAGGGATTGCAGGAGGAACGTGAATCTCTATGATGTATATGCTGGATACCACTATCTGCATCTATACGATGAAGAGGAAGCCCGAGAAGGTCCTGCAACGGTTCCAAAAGGCGCTGGATGAAGGGCTTTGTATCTCATCCATTACATTGGCCGAGCTGGAATATGGTATGCAGCACAGCTCTGATCCAGTAAAAAACGAGCGGGCCCTGATTCGATTCCTGGCACCGCTGAGTATTTTGCCATTCGGCGCGCTCGCAGCATCTGAATACGGCGCGATTCGAGCGGAGCTGCAGCGTAAGGGTACCCCGATTGGCCCTCTGGATATGCTGATTGCAGGGCATGCCAGAGCAGAGAATCTGATTCTTGTGACAAATAACGTCCGAGAATTTGAGCGGGTGCCGGACCTGGAGATCGAAAATTGGGCGGAGTGATTTGACAGCTATCTATGGGAAAGTTTATATGGGAAATCGTTTTGTACCAGATGACGGTGTAGTAGTACAAAGGGCCAGACAGGCCGTAACCCTAGCACTTAAAAAGAAGCAGATTTTAGGGCAGCCGATTGCCCGGTTCGATCCGAATACCAGAAAGGTGTACCTGGAATACAGTGACGGTACCTGCGTGGACTGCGGTATGGCTACGCGTGGACGTTATAGCGAGTGGCGAAAATAGGCGAATGCTTCTTTGACAACTCTCTGGATGCTCGTACCGTATCTTCACAAAGATGAAAGATATCTGCTGGTATTGTCCGGAGACCGGATTATGGCTAAAGGACGATATCATAGCACTGCCAGAGATCAAAACCGCCATGTGCGGTGCGCTGAGCAAAGCGATGATCGAGTATTTCTGCTGGACAGAGAAACGTGTATTGATTATACTATAATTAGTTAAGAAGTTTCGCCTGATCGATTTGGAGGAGATTTCATGGACGGAGCCATGGAAAACCTGTATCGAAAAATAGCTGCCATCGGACGAAGGTTCCGGGCAGAGCGTGTGGTGCTGTTCGGCTCCAGAGCCAGGGGGGACAACCGCTCCCGCAGTGACATTGATATCGCGGTTTTCGGAGCGTCCCCAGATGACTTGCCTGCATTTCGTGAGCAGCTGGACGAATTGCCGACCCTCCTGGAATTTGATCTGGTTTTTGTGACAGAGCAAACCGATCCAAAATTGGTGGCCAATATTGAACGGGATGGTGTGATTTTAATGGACAAAATGCAGGAGAAGTATGAAAAGCTGGTCCAGGCCGTTCAACGATTGGATGAGGCCATCGCTGATTACGATCAGATGGGCCTGGATTCCATCCGCGATGGTGTTATCCAGAGATTCGAGTTCTGCGCGGAGTTGGCATGGAAAACATTGCGAGAGTATTTGCTGGACCAGGGGTATACAGAGATCAACAGCCCGAAGTCTGTGATGAAGCAGGCGTTTGCGGACGGCATTCTGGATCACGAAGAAGGCTGGCTCCACCTCCTGGATGCCCGCAATGAAACCTCGCATATCTACGATGAAGTAACAGCCACAACTGTATTCGGAGATATCCGGACTGTGTACGATCCGCTCTTGAAAAACCTGATTCAGAAACTAGGGACAAAATAAATCTCAGCTTAATTTACGATCGATTTGGAAGCGCCCGTTCTCCATCTGGAGAGTGGGTGCTTTTTCTTTTAGGGGTGAGATGATCATAAAAGAATATATCCTATTCAGTGACGAGCAAAAGCGCCGGGCCAATGCGGTGGATCTGGAGGATTACCTGCTCCGCCGGGGCGAGAAACTACTTCCCTCGGGCCGGGATAAGCGTCTGGCCTCAGATCACAGTGTGACCATCCGAGGCAGCGAGTGGTTCGACCATGATACGCAGCAGGGCGGTCACGCCATCGACTTCGTGCGAACGCACGACGGATGCTCTTTTCAGGAGGCAGTCGCAAAGCTGCTGGGTGGAGAACAGGGACAGACTTTTCGGTCTGCGTCGGAAAGAAACGCGGAACCACAGAAACTCTTTGCGCTGCCACTCCCCCACCACAATATGCGCCGGGTGTACGCCTACCTTATGAAGCAGCGGCACATCGACCGGGATATCATCACCCACTTCGCGCGGGCGGGAACGCTCTATGAGGATGCGGAATATCACAACGCCGTGTTCGTCGGGACAGACGAACACGGCGTTCCACGTCATGCACAGAAGCGCAGCACCAATAGCTGTGGAAGAGCCATCAAGCTCAATGTAGAGGGCAGCGACGCGCGATACAGCTTTCACCACCTGGGAAACGATGGGGACCTGTATGTGTTTGAGGCTCCCATCGACCTGCTTTCCTATCTCGCCCTGTACCCGGAAGACTGGCAGCGCCACAGCTATGTGGCCTGCTGCGGCACCAGCTATGAGCCGGTGCGGTGGATGCTGACGCAAATGGAGACACCGCAAATGGTCTCTCTGTGTCTGGACCACGACAGAGCAGGGGAACGCGGAAGTGAGCGGATGGCGGAGCAGATCGCCTCGGAGTTCGGCATTCCCACTCGGCGACTGATATCAGAACAAAAGGATTGGAATGAAGACCTCTGCGCCAAGCAGGAACACCCAAAGCAGGGGATGGAAATGAAAATGAGGTGAGAGATCCAAATGAACCAGAATGTCTGGTCACTGATCGGCTTTGCCGCAGTGGCCCTGATCGTGGTGGGAGGGCTGGCTTTTCTCTCCCAGCACTATACCCTGAACAACATCAAGAGCAAGACGGTGGGCGACGGACAGCACGGCACCGCCCGCTGGGCGACAAGGCGGGAGATCCGCAAGACCTATCGACACGTCCCCTTCCGCCCTGAGCTCTGGAGGAAGGGAGAAAATCTGCCGGAACATCAGGGGCTGGTGCTGGGCAGCGTTGGGAAAAAGGGTCGTGTCACGGCATTGATGGACGATGACGACATCCACTGCCTCATGATCGGCGCCAGCGGCGTGGGTAAGACCGCTTTCTTCCTGTATCCGAATCTGGAGTATGCCTGCGCCTGCGGCATGAGCTTTCTGGCTCTGGATACCAAGGGAGACCTGGCCCGGAACTACGGCGCCGTGGCCAGTCAATACTACGGCTACAAAGTCTCTGTGATCGACCTGCGAAATCCTACCCGGTCCGACGGCAGCAACCTGATGACACTCATCAACCGCTACATGGACCTGTCTCGGAGGGCCCCGAAAGAACTTGGCCATAAGGCCCGGGCGGAGAACTACGCGAAGATCCTGGCCAAGACGCTCATCGCCAACGGAGGTGACGGCACCGCCCAGTACGGCCAGAACGCCTATTTCTACGAGGCGGCCGAAGGCGTGCTGAGCTCGATCCTGCTCCTGCTGGCGGAATACCTGCCGCCGGAGAAAGGCCAGCCGGATATGCGGCACATCGTGTCCGTGTTCCAGCTGATCCAGGATCTCCTTGCTCCGGATCCCCGCCGCAAAGGGGTCAATGGATTTCAGACTCTGCTGGACCTTCTGCCAGAGCACCACCAGGCAAAGCGGCTGGCCACGTCGGCGGTGGGCGCCTCCGAGGCGTCCATGGCCTCGGTGATCTCCACTGCCCTCTCCCGCCTGAATGTCTTTTTGGACACAGAGATGGAGCAAGTCCTCTGCTTTGACAGCGCCATGGACGCGGAGACCTTCGCCTCGGAGCGATGCGCCCTCTTCTTGATCGTCCCAGAGGAGGATACCACCAAGCACTTCATGGCCAGCCTCACCATCCAGAACCTGGCGCGGGAACTCTTCTCGCTAGCGGACGAAAACGACGGAAAGCTGAAGAATCGGGTGGTGTTCTTCTGCGACGAGCTGGGCACCATGCCGCCCTTTGACATCCTGCCCCTGTTCTCCGCCGGCCGCTCCCGGCGGCTGACGCTGGTGCCCATCATCCAGAGCATCGCCCAGCTGGAGAAGAACTACGGCAAGGAGGGCGCGGAGATCATCCAGGATAACGTGAAGGACACCATCTTCGGCGGCTTCGCGCCTAACTCCAAGACCGCGGAGGAGCTGTCCAAATCCCTGGGAAGCCGGACGGTCCTCTCCGGCAGCATCTCCAGAGGGAAGAATGATCCGAGCCAGAGCTTACAGATGATGGAGCGTCCCTTGATGACGCCGGACGAATTGAAATCCATCCCCAAGGGAGAGTTCATTGTCATGAAGACCGGAGCCCATCCCATGCGGACCCGGCTGCGGCTGTTTCTGGAGTGGGGCATCACCTTCGGCAAGCCCTACCGGGTACCGGAACGGATGGACCGGACGGTGGCCTGCGCCGGCAGGAAGGAGCTGATCCGGGCCATCTGGGCGGACCAGGAGCGGAGAGAGCGGCAGGAGATGCGTGCCGTCCGCCAGAGCAGCTACAACACGGAGGAGAAGAGAACATGAGCTTTTTCAACGATGTCTACGGCGACCAGGAGCTGACCGCCCGGGCCAAGATGCTTTGTCTCTATCTCCATGACCGGGCCAACGGAGAGGGCGAGAGCTGGTACGCTATCGGCACCATCGCCCAAGACCTGGCCCTCTCCCGTTCCACGGTGAAGCGGGCGCTCGGTGATTTGGTTCGGCTGGGCAGGGTTGAGAGACTCCCACGTTACCGGGAGAACGGCGGCCAAACCTCCAACCTGTACCGCTTGCGGAAATGAGGGCAGACGAAAAGCGCAGCCTCCCCGCCAGGGGGAGGCTGCGCCAGTCAACTGGACCTGGGGCTGGGTCATCACGGCCCACCCAGAAGGTCACAGTTGAAGAATATTTATCATCAGAGGAAGACAGAGTGCTTGCAATTTATATGTAAAAAAGAAAGGATATTGTTCATATTTTGAATATAACGATAGAATTCATTGGATTTTATCAAGGCCTGCCAGAGAGCAAATATGCACCCCATGCAAAGAAGATGCCGCCGCAGCGCAAACTGCGGCGGTATCTTCTTGCATCTGCAGGTCTCTTCCAAGCCCTGTTTTCCGGCCCGTTCCGGCCTTGAGCCGGATCGCTCAGAGCGTATCCTCCGGCCAGGGTTCCGCCTCCAGCGCTTCCAGTGCGTCCAGATCCAGGTCTGCTTCATCGCCGGGGAGCGAAGCGGACACATTCGCCACACTCTGGCTCAGCCAGGCGAAGAACTCCCGGAACTGCAGTTCGTGCAGATGGACCGGTTTCCGCCTGGGACTGAAGCGGGCCAGCATGTCCAAGTCCGCATCGGGACCGATCCCCACGGCGATCACAGTCAGTCTCCGCTGGCCGCACAGCTCCTGTACCCGCTGCATGGCGCTGTTCAGGATACGGGGATCGCCATTGGGTGCTCCGTCGCTCATCAGCACCAGGATAGGCTGGTAGTAGTCGACGCCTGTGGCCTTGTAGGACGCTTTCCGCTTCTCCAGCAGGTCTAGCGCCAGTTCGATGCCCTCCCCCATGCAGGTGATCCCGCCCGCTTCCATCTGCGGCAGTTGGATGCGCTCCGCCATCTCGAAGTCCGTGACGCACGCCGCGTCGGAGGCAAAGCTCACAAGCGCAGTCTCCACCGAGTAGCGAGTCAGATCGTCCTCTTGCATCTCCGTCAAGTACTGTGCGGCGCCGGCATTCAGTTCCCGGATCGGCGTGCCAGCCATGGAGCCGCTCACATCCAGGCACAGCGCCACAGGTACGCGGGGCGTGGGGTTGTCGACCAGGTCTTTCAGACCCGCAAGCATGGTATCGTAGTTGATCATGGTGGATTCTCCTCTCAATTTTCTGGGGCCGTTACCCCGTATTTTTCCGCATAGCGGTTGATCTGGCGTCTTCTCCGACAGCGGTCCCGGGTCCGAACCCCCAGCACCGCCGCTTTCTCCTTTGCGGTCATCTGCTCCCAGTGTCCAAAGCGTGCCCCGGGCCTGGTCAGCAGGACCATACTGCAGTCATCCTGTGTCCTCGCTGCGATCAGGTTCTGCATCACTGCATCCAGGATCTCGGAGGAAATCTCCTTTTTCAGAAGCTGGACCTGCCGGAACAGGATCCGCAGCAGCGGTGCCATCCGATTCCTGCGCCTGTCGTAGAGCGCCGGTTCGCAGCCGTCGGACATCAGGCAGAAGCCCTCCAGTTCCGTCTGGGTCCCCCGGTACACCCTGCAGTGCCGGAGTGCATCCCGGGAAGTGATGAACACCGTGCTGTTCACGAACTCCCCGTTCCAGGGAATCGATGCCACCCGAACAGCTCCCGCCTTCTGATAGGCGATCACTCCGTCTCCCAGGTGGAAGATCAGGTACCGGTCTCCCTGGGCCGCCACCGCCAGCAGCGTACAGGCCAGCTCGGAAACAGGCACGCACAGTTCAACAGCCCTACGTTCCAGCGCATCTCTGACCGGGTCCAGCACCGCTCTCCGAAGCTCTGTGGGCGTCTTTGCCTGGTACAGCCGCTCGAACTGTCCGCACAGGATGCGGCAGGCGGTCTCCGCAGCGATTTGTGCGCCCTCCTGAGACCATTCGGCAGAACCTGCTCCATCGGACAGCGCCGCAGCTGTCACGCCGCCGCTCTCCAGGGTGAAGGTACGGTCCTGCAGCGGTTTTCCCGCCCTCCGGTGTCCTCGGCCTGTCACCGAGGCACACTGTATGTGCCACATCCATTTTCCTCCTCTCTTCACGCGCTGAAGGATAGGCCGTTCCGCTCCAGCTTCCGCAGATTCCGGCAGCTGGGGCACCGCCGTGGCAGCGTCAGGTCGTGCTGCCGGTAGAACTTGTGCTCTCCCTCCGTGATGTCAAAGGGCTTCCCGCATTCCTGGCAAACGGCGTGCTGATACACCAGCAGGTCGTCCGGATCGGTGATCTTCCACCGGTCCGGGAAAAGTTCCCCGGACTGGGGGTCCTGGAGTTTGTTCTCCTCCAGCAGCTTCCCGTAGTACCGGAAAGCGGTGAGCCACTGTTCCACCGTCAGGCGGGTCTGCTCCGTGCTGTAACGGCCGCCCCTCTGGAAGGTGCCGTAGAAGTTCTCCTTGGTGTACCGGGGCAGATGGCTCCACAGGAACCTCCACGCGCCGGCCGGCGTGTGGTCGCTGCGGTTCTCTCCGCAGGGGTAGGGAAAGTTCATCTCCCGGATGACCTCTCCCAGGTCCTCTCCGCCCTGCTGTGCGTAGGGGGACTTCCCCGGCAGCATCAGCATGAACAGCAGTGTCGCCACGGCAAAGGCCTCGTTGCCCGGTGTCCGCAGGAATCCGGAGAAGCGGCAGTGCTGGATCTCCGGGGCGGTGAACCGCACCGTCCCCACCGGGCAGGGATAGCCTCCCACCTGGTAGCTGTCGCAGTCCACAAGCCACACCTCCTCCGGTGACACCACCAGGATGTTCCTCGGGTTGATGTCCCCCAGCAGCACCCCGCAGCGGTGCAGGGCGGAGATCTTCTCCAGGATCGTGACGGCGAGGTGCACCATGTCCAGCTTCTTCCACTCCGGGAAGTACCGCTCCAGTGCCTGCCGGGTGAACGCGCATTTCTGGAGTTCCGTTCCCCGCGCCCGTTCCATCCGGTACCCCAGGAAGTTCCCCGCACCATCCCAGAGCAGTTCTCTTGGCCAGCAGACACCGGGGATCGAGACGCTCTGGGAGGTCATCAGCGCCAGCTTGTCCCGGCGGAGTACGGTCCGCTTCTCCTCCCGGTAGATCTTGGCCACCGTGCCGTCTTCCAGGTCGTAGATGGTCCCCTCGCCGCCCTTTGCCAGCGCCGGTCCCAGCCGGATGTCTCCCTGGTTCGTACGGACCAGATCCCCTGTCTGGGGGAACTGGCAGGCAGGGAGCCGCTCCTCCCGATCCTCCACCAGCGGCGCGCTGGGGAAGAACGGTCCCGGGCCGCTCACAGAGGAGCTGGACATCCCCCGCTGCTCCGGCGTCAGGTACCGGGACAGATACCCGTACCGGTTGATCCGGCTGACTGCCACCTTCTGTCCCCGCACAGACCCCAGTTGATTCAGCCGGAGCAGATCCGCGGACAGGTCATTGTCCTGGGTGATGACCAGCAGCGGCGCCGCAGTCATGAAGCGGGTGACCACGGTGAGCATCTGCTGATCCCCGAAGTCCTCGTTCTGTCCGCCGAAGACCCGCAGCAACCCCTGCTGGCGCAGCTGCACCATCAGCGGGAGCAGTGCCCGGATCCGCTCTGCCAGCTCCGGCTTTTTGAGCAGCAGGTTCCGCAGCTCCGCCACCATGCCGGAGGGGACGATCAGCGCCTTCCCCTTCCCCCGGAGCAGCGGCTCCAGGTGCTCTATCAGCAGCGGGAACTGGGGGTGGAGCAGGGAGCAGGTGTCGATGAGCAGCGTGTATTGCTCCGTCAGCCGCTCCAGCTTCTCCTGGGAGCGTCTCTGGCTCTCCTGCTTCCGGTCCTCCAGCGCCTGTGCCAGCTGCCAGACCTGTTCCAGAGTGAGACTGTCCTCCACAGGCTGGATGCCGCACTGGCCCAGGAGCGACCACAGCTGGGACTCCTCCATCTTCATGGCGCCGGCGGCCTGTGAGATTTGAATCGTGTGAAACATTTTTTCCTCCTGTTCTTCTCACGCCTTGTTTGTTCTCTCTATTTGTTGATCGGCACACTGTGCTTGAAATTCAGGGCCGGGAGAATTTTTTCTTTGAGAAAATCTTCTGGCCCCTCCACATACAGATCGGCTTTATCTGCCCCGGATTCAGGGCTGCTGTGATCTTTTCACAGCGCCCTGGTCCGGATCCGGATGTCCAGGATCTGCTGCCACCCCTGGTGGACGAAGGCGAACTCCTGCTCCGCGGCCCCGCCTGGCTGCACCATGAAGCGGCCGGTAGCCACCCGGGCGGACTTTGCCTGCAGCACCGGACGCCGCCCGGTGATCTTCATCAGCTCCGCCAGCTTCTCCGTTGGCAGCACCGCCGCCACCGCATCCGCCCGTCGGATCCGGGGCCGCAGCTCTTCCACATCCCGGACCGTGTCGGACCAGACGTCCAGCTCCACCGGACCGCCCATGATCCGCTCCAGGTCCTTCCGCTGGTCCTCCGTCATGGTGTGGCGGGAGACCCACAGCACCTGTTTCTTCTCCATTTTCTCTCGCCTCCTTTCCCTTACGCTTTGTAATCGGAGGCGGACATCGGAAATTCAGGCCCCGGCCCCTTTTTATTTTCTCTGCGCTAACCCCCTCCCGCGAGGGGCATTTTGCGGCTCGAAAAATAGGGGTTAGCGCAAGTGTGCGCACAAAACCCACTTGGATTTTTTGTATGGATCCCACAGTTTTTCTTGCAAAATGAAAAATTCCGTGATAGAATACTGTCACGGGCTATGAAAAGCGTCTAACTTTATGCCTTTGGGTTGTGCAGTTTTGCTGACGCAGCCCGCACCCCTCACGGGGACGGCAACCACATATGTCTGTAGAACTGGCCTCCCATACCCATGGACGCAGCCCGCACCCCTCACGGGGACGGCAACTGGTAGACATGGGGACATACATAGATTTGCCGTTATGACGCAGCCCGCACCCCTCACGGGGACGGCAACCTCCATGAGGGCCTGCTTGGACAAATTCCACAGACTAGACGCAGCCCGCACCCCTTACGGGGACAGGAAAACAGAAAAGCGGCCCACGGGAATTTCCCGTGGGCCGCTTTTCCGCGTCTCTTGGACATCATTCTGTTTGATGCTCCACGCCGCCCATGCCCAGGGTGGTCTTGATGCCCACCCCGGCATGATCCGCGAACAGCAGCAGCGCGTCCGCCAGCTGGCGTTGGAAGCCCTCCAGCCGGTTCTCCAGCGTCAGTTCCCCCACAAAGCCGGGGATGGAGCTGCCCTTTAGGTAATACATCCGGTCGTACAGACGGAACGCGCGGAGCCGCAATCCCGCTGCCAGGGCCTCCGCCCCCTGGCCGTCCGTGTCCTCGATGGGGCACTCCCGGATGCAGCCGTTCCACTTCTTCACCAGGCTCTGGATAATCAGGTGGGTGGAGGGGAGATTCAGGTACCGGCCCTGGCTCTTGAAGGCGGTGGCCGTCACGAAGCGCAGGGTGTGGAGCCCCCTCTCCCTCGCGGCCAGATCCAGCAGTTCCTCCGCGTCCGCAACTGTCCGGCGCTCCCGGCGCTCCACAGCCAGCGTGACACGGTCCTTTTCCAGCCGCAGCTGGTGTAATTGCTCCAGCACGCTGGAGAGCTTCTCCTCGCAGTCGGCACCCAGCAGGCCCACCGTCCAGATGAGTTTTCCCTCTTCCAACGTAAGATGCTGGCTCACCGGAGTCGCCCCATCCTGATGGGCCTCCGCCCCGAAGGCGCCCGGCGCCTGGGCCAGCAGCGCGGCGTACAGCCGATAGGCCCACTCCGGCCGGGGGTTGCAAGGGTGGTCGGGTGTCAGCGCCAGGCGGTATCGGGTCATCATAGGCCATAATCCTCCAGGAACTTGACATAGGCGCCCCATTGTTCAGAGAGAGAGGATGGGCTTTTGATCTTGAAATCCGTCTGCGCGTTCAGGTAGCGCATATAGATATCAGCCGGCAGATATCCCTCTTTATACGGCGGACGTCTCGGCGGCTCCATAGGACGGCCAGGCACCATCTGCCCGTATGCTTTCAGATCTGTCCTCAGGATCGAGCGCACACTCCGGCAGCTCCCGTCCATGAAGAAATCCAAAAAAGGCAGGGTCATCGCCTGAAACAGATCCCGCTCACGGGCAAAGTAAAAACGCCCTCCTGCGGTATGGATCTTCTCCACAGAATCATCCGTGAAAAACATTCGAAAATAGTTGATCCGCTTCGGATTTCTCGCTTGCCCGTTCAGCCTCTGGGGCAGGGTGAGGATCAGGCTGATCAAAGCCACCTCATTTTCCTCCGCCTCCAAAAAGCTCTGTCCGCTGATCGTATTCCGATCCGCGATCTGATTGCCGATGGTCTCATGGCTCTCTTCATCGGCCGGCGTATCCAGGGATATGCCGGGCACCCACTTCTGTCTCTGCTCCCCATCCTCCTTGACCGTCACCCGGCGGTCTCCGGCGTCTTCATGCCGCATATCATCCTTGCGCAGCTTGAGGCGGCTGGTCACAAAGGACCGGAAAGCTCCTTTTGCCGGGTCATACTTAGTCAGAACTTCTTCCCAGATGAATGTCATGATTTCCATGGTCTCTTGCTTTGGAAACAGCGCGCTCAGGACATCAGTAAATTCTAAGTTCAGGGACAGTCGAACCGCAGAGTCCTCCTCACCTAACTGGCGCCACGCCAAAACAAGTTTCTCAAACTGCTCCCACAGCGCGGAGGTCCTATTTACCTCTTTCATAGCGCCCCCGCCTCCTCACAGTGCAAGGATCTGGCGAATGGACTCCCGCGGATTTGCCACTCCCCGCTCAGCCAGCAGCCGAACGATCTCGTCCAGCTGAATCAGGGCCGTTTCATCGTATACAGCACCGGTCCATTCAGCCGGATCGCTGCTCTGGGAGCGGTCGATGCTTCCGTAGACGATGCAGCTGATGGATGTGTTCCTCTTGATCCGGTATGCGTACTGCACCGCCATCAGAACTGCCTGGGACAGGGGCTTTGTGCCGTAGGTCACACAGGCAAAGAGCTCGTCGTCATCGTCCACCTGATCGATCAGCTTCTGGAAGGTTTCCACATGGGTCGCGACCTCGTCGCCTTCTTTGAGTTCTACCTCTACGATCTCCGGCTCAACATAGCCCTTTTGGGCGCAGAGCTTCCGCATCTGATCCCGCAGCACCCGTAAATTCCGCTCACCATCCGCGGTCTTCGCTACCAAAGCGATCACTTTTGACTGCTCGCCGGGCTGGAGATATCCGTTGACCGCAGTCAAAATCGGGAAGCTGGTTGCCTCCTCCATCTGCAGGCGGCGGTTGCCCACAGCGCGGTATAGGTAGCTCCCCAGCTGCCCCTTCACCTGGAAGGGGATTACCGTAATGAATTTTTTCATCTGTTTTTCTCCCTCTTCGTCAAAGGCTGCAAATGCTCTAGAGCATCCAAAAGTGTCTTCTTGATATCGTCCGCTCGGACCTCCTCCAGACGCTTATAGCCATGCTCATTCAGATACGCCATAATCTGCTTCTGGGATCCTGTTGTTTGGTCATTGGCATGATTTGTCATATTCCGGATTGCTCGGATATAGAGATAGTCCATAACAATGGAACGAAGGCGGCTAATTGGGTATTGGGTAATGAAATAGGAATGTGGCATCAATTCTTCCAGATGCTCCAGGGTTGTAACCGTATAGTCCTTTCTCTCACCTTGATAGGAATCGACCTCTGCGCCATAATATGCCTTTCGCATGTTTGCCCCCATCTTGAGGAATTGCTCATAGAAGCGGGCTTCTTCCTTGCTGATATAGTCTTTGTGCATCTCCGGTTCCGGCATTCCATCAGGCACATGCAAAATATCTGGTCGTTCAATCAAGAGATATGCTGGAATACGCTCTTTGTATACCGTCAGAGCCTGTTGGAGCATATCGCTTTGGACGCACCACTTGATTAAGCCAGGTGTTGTCAACTTTTTCCCGAACTTATTACGAAAAGCCGGCAGCAACGCATGCATCAAGTGATCTCCGCAGTTCTCTGCTGACTCCAGTGCCTGATTGAAGCGTTCCATGCGATGAGGAATCTGATTTGTCTTGCAGAGTGTGATGCATTCCCACAGTCGGTCAACAGAGTCCAGAAGCTGATCAATTTCTTGCGCATGCTCACGTTCATGGTAGTACATGCGGAGAGTGCGCACGTTACCGAAAGATGTCAACTCCTGCATACCGCCCACAAAGTCAAACAGGCTGATGAGGTGCGACACATCCTGAATTTCCCCTTCTGTAAAGTTGCTGTAAACCGCGCCGGCGGTCCTTATTCCTTTATAAGTAAGGATCCGGCTCAGAAGCAGGAGATGCATGACCGCGTTGCGGAACCCACCCGTTGTTTCAAGGTAGATCTCATCACCCTGCTGTACCCGCTGCATGACATCAGCAAGAGGGCCCGCAGTAAAATCCGCACCGTCCACAAAGGGGATCTGCTCTATCTTTACTTGCGGTGCCACTGCTTGAATTTCTGCGGAAAATTGTCCCCACGCAGTCGAGAGCGCCTTTGGCGTCACAATGCAGAGAATCTCTGAAATATCCGGATGTACCTGCAGGAGGTATTTCACTGGTGCCTCGTTGGTCTGCCGCCCGGTGACCCGAAGGTCACCGGGACAGACATACGCCTGTTCAAGGGCATCCTGGCGAAACTCACTGAGGAACAGGATGATTTTCTTCGCCATATCCTATCACCTCACAGCTTCTTGAACTTGTTCCGAAGTGCCTCGTACGGATCCACAGGATTTGCCGGCACAGAATCGGAAAGTGTACTGCTGGAGGCAGAAGAGTTCGGTTCCTCATCCTCGCGAATCTTTCGAATGGCGGGCAGCGGCTCACGCACATTCTTATACTCGTCGAGATCCATATACGACTCTTGCTTCCCGTTACGTACCGATCGTTTGATGAAAAAGAAATCCCGAATCTCCGGCTGCTCACGGACGGTGCGGATCTTTTTCTTCTTTCCGGTGGTACCCAGGGCACTGCCGTCATAGGCGCCAATGTACTGCGGCACGCGATCGGTCGTGTCTGCCCAGGGGCTGACAGCCAGGTCCGCTCCATAGAGCCTGTTCAAATCCAGCTCCCGCAGTTTTTCGATCTGTACACTCATCCTGCCGTATCCATACGGCTTCCCCATACCGACAGTCTGGAAGCACCCATCATCCAGGCGAAGAGACCAGAGCAGAAGGCCGAGTTCCTGTTCAGTCAGGTTCCTAAACCGAATCGTCCCCCGGAACTCTGTGCCGGCGGGGAGCGGACGCAGCGTGGTCCCCACCTTGTCCTTTCCGTCGGGCACAGCAGTTTCCTGTTCCGGCTTCATCCAGTACTGCTTATAACCGCGAAGCTGGAAGCGGTCTGTATCCTGATCAGAGGTAGGGTCCACATCATTGTAGTTTCTGCCATCAGCCACATAGCCAGGGTAATAGCTGGGCTTTGGGCCGCCAAGGATTGCGCGGCGAGCCTCCAATTCCCGCGGCATTCCAACCGCCTCAAGATCTCCGAACGAAACACGGGAACGGTAGGAGTCTGAATTCGTGGCAAACCCCAGAATCGCATGGGGATAGTCCAGCGGACATGTCTCCTGCCCCAGCATTTCACGGTGACGCTTTGGTAGGCCCGCAGAGAGGGAATACTTATAGCCAATGCGAAGAAACAGAGACATGCCGAAGTACAAATGCCCCTCATGGTGAGCAAAAAAGACCGGCTTGTTTTCTCCATCTTTTGGAAGTTCCCAAAAGCTCACAGGGTAATAGGCCTTGAGGCTATTCGCCCGGCTCTCAAGATCTGCCTGATAGGAGATAATGTCTTCAGCAGAAACCTGAATCGCCTGCGCCGACTGATCTGCTTCCGGGAACAAATAGAGGTGGTTGGGCTGCCGTCCCACTGGCCTGCCAGTGTACAGCAAAACACCATTCCGCAATCCCTCTTCCGACTGACTGGCAGGCCGAATCTGCTTTGCGCGGCCATCCGCCGCCTGGTATGATACTGGAATCACGCGCGCATTCTCCGTCCCAAATTGCTGGACATCTTTCATCTTTCTTGAAACACGGATAAAAGGTTCAGCGGTAGGGCGAATATAGTATGCATTGCCATCCCGGAAGATATATCCGGAGCAGACATTTTCCGGAATTGTATAAGCCTTCCCTTCCGGACTCTTTTTGCTCTGGATACCGAGCGCACCCTGATAATATTTCTTCAGGGGTTCATTCACACTACCAGTAGCAGAGGCCATTTCTCGGAAATATATCTGATAATCCTCCAGATCTTCTCCAGGCCGAATGATACCGAAGCCAAGGATCTGCATGTTCTCGCGACTCATACCCCGGATAGTGGACCCAGGGATCATATATTTTCCGTTGGCGCCGCGGAAAAAGTGAGGATCCTTTTTGTCTCCATCAGAGACAAAAACAGGAGTCTCTGCCCGGACAGACACTAGAATCTCGCCGCTCTTCAGATCGGTCCGCAGTTCATCATGCCTCGGGAGATCTCTGACACTCTCATAAGGAGTCAGAACCTTGGAAGAAAACGGGACAAAGTTGTACGGCGCACGGACTCTGCTGTTCTCAGCCATTTGCATTCCCTCCCTTCCAGTCGATCAGCCGCTCTCCGCTCCAGCATGCCTGGCCATCTTCATCAAATCCCAGGCAGGACCGCACCGTAATCTGCGAGCCGAAGTCCTTATTGGAGATGTCGTACGTGTGATCCACATACATCTCCCCATTCTCTTCCTGCAGGGAGACTGCGTGAAGCTCCCCGTCCAGCAGGAAGATGCGAATCTCTTCCTTCTCCGAGAAAAAACGTGCCTCTGTCAGATCAGCTGTGTCCAAATTCCCTGCAGCGGGGCCAAGCGTGACCTTACTCAGGGAACGCGCCAGCAGATACGGAAGTTTCTCCCCCTGGGCCAGCGCATCATCGATCACCAAGACATCCACTTTCATCCGCGCACCTCCAATTCCCGAAGCCAACCGGCAATTAAACCGGAAGGATCTGTCACCGTGCAGTTGCGATCTTCATCAAATGTGATGCCGACAGTCTCGCCATCCGGCGCCTCGACCTGGATGGACTCTACGGAGATCCGGCCTCGGCCGACCGCATCACCGCTGCCAAGATTGGCAAGATTGAGTCCAAGGTCCCGCAGCGCATAAACAAGCAATCCGCACCCCATCGTGCAGTCGGCCGGTGCCGTGATCCGCAGGTGTACCTTCGAACACACCGGCTCCTCCCGGAACAGCCCCTGCCGGATCACACCGCCGGTAAAACGGTTAATTCGAATCCTGGTGATCTTCCGAGTTTCGTCTGCGGACATCACGCAGTCCTCAAACTGGACTTTCCCGGCAATCCCATTATCCTCTTCCTCACTTCCACGGCCGAAGATATCGTCCATCGCAGAATCAGGCACCCCCTTCCATCTGGCGATCATGGAAGCTCTGGCCCGTATCACGCCCTTGATGGAGGAACCAGGGATCACAGGCCGGTCCGCTTCCTGGATATTTCTGACAAAGCTGCCGTCGCCCTCCTGTTCCGCTGCAGGACCTTTTACGAGGACACTGTCGGTGTGTCCGACGACCGTAAAGGTCACCTCGCGGCCATTCTTCAAATCTGGCAGTTCAACAGGTGCGCCGTCCTCACTGTCCTCCAGCCAGGCCTCGCGGTCTTTCTCCTCCCGGAGATCAAAGGCGCGCTTCTTCACAGAGAGCGACACATGGCCGAAGCCATTGCTCTTCTGTGCGCCCAGGCGGATCTCCCCGCGCTGCATAGCGGAGAGCATCTGCTCAACCGCTGTTGTCTCCGAAGCTGCGTCTTCCTCCCCCAGCCAGGTCAGGCTAAAATCGAATCGCTCTCCCGTGGAGATATGCGCAACATCGAATTTCCCGCCTGCCGCTGCGGAACCAGTGGCCGAATCAATGCGGAGGCGGGGGCGTGTCACCATCTTCGCATCCTTCTGAAACATCGCGTCGGAGACCATCAGACGGCCCGTTTGCTCCTGGCTGCCGAACAGCCGCTCCGCAAGTGCGTTCCCGTGCGTCTTCATAAGCCATCCCCGCATGGCGCCGGCCAGGGAACTGCCCTGGATCATGGGGATCCCCTGCCAGTTCCGAAGTACCAGTTCGGTATCTCCGTCAGCTCCACAGGTGCGGAGCGGAGTCGCACAGACAGCCTCCACCTGATAGCGGACCGCTTTTGTAAAAGTCGCATTCATTGCTTGGACACACGCTCCTTTCCCTTCCGGCTGTAATCAAACAGTAGGCACAGCAGTTTGAGGCGTTCCACGCAGGAATCCTCCACTGCGTTATCCTCCAAGCCCAGCGTCTGAGGCAGCGGCATATCCAGGACCTCCCGGATCAGTGTCCCAGCCTTTTGAAACCGCGCGCCATGCCGGACGCCCCGGCCGGTAAGATTTTTCTCCAGATATGTATCCAACTCTGTCAGGTCCCCGCTATTGGAAATGGCCTTTTCACACAGAGACTGGATCGACCCGATCTGGCTGCGGGACAGTTTGCCTGTGGTCAACGTACCGGCATTTTCCATAACCCACCGGTAGCGTGTGCGCCGCGCGATCACGGCATCGCTCTCCTCCAGACTCCCTTCCTCCTTGGAAGTCTGCTTCCGTCTTAAGCCCTCAAAAAGGTCTGTACGGAGGAAAAGGATCTGCCCGAAGCCCTCCGCACGGCGGATGCCGATGCCTTCCCGCTCAAGGGCGCGGAGCTTCTCCAGCGCGGGAGCCTCCCCGCACTCGATCTGGAAGATGCTGCCCTGGTCGTACATACGCACGGCCGGTTCCCGGCATTTCCAGGTCCGATTGTATCCGCCGTGCTCCGCGACAGAGGTGCTGCAGTGGAGGATCTTCACACCCGAGACTCCCAGCTTGCCCGCCAGCACATCTGCGTCTAGCCCACAGGGTTCCCCCGCCCGGTCCAGCATGGTGAAGGGGGCGACTGCCAGCAGATACAGCTTTCTGCCGACCTGCTCCTGCGCACTGTAACCGTACGCCTCGATCCAAGCAGGCTCCCCAGCTGTTTCCAGCGTCGTAACGGAGCACTTGCCAAAACCGTCATACCGGTCCGCCCCCAGCCAGATCGTGTCCGCAAGTACGGAGCTGATCTTTCCGGCAAGCTCCGGATCATCCAGAAGGATATACCCCTCGAAATCCTGTCCCGCGCCGATCCCCCGGGTTTGGAACATAGTCTTCTCCTCGCCGCTGTTGACCTTCCGTCCGATTCGGGTAGCCCCGTCCGAAGCGGTGCTCCAGAAACGCACCGTATCTCCTTCCAGAGCGCAGAAGCTTCCGAGTTTCGCCCGTTTGAGTCCAGGGGAGAAGGGGCCGTCTTTCACGACCGTTTCAAACCGGGTCTCCTCCTTATCCTCATAGAAGCCCTTGATGGACGGCAGCGGGATCGCTCCCTCCGGAGCGGGCGCTGCGTTGAGGAAGCGGGTCCCATCCGAGAGAAGGCCCACGCGATGGGCCTGGAACCACTCCGGCTCCTGTGCAGCCAGGGTAGAGATCACCATGCCGCGGACTGCACTGCCGGGAATGTAGTTCCGGGTCTCATAGCTGTTCTCCCGGCTTCGGTCCAGATCTGTGATCAGGACCGGGGATTCCGTCCGCAGGCGATAGTGGATGCAGCGTGCCTCCGCTAACTGCGGCTGCTTTCCGGTCTTTTCCTCTGTCACAGTTCCCTGTACACGCACACGACCGAAGCCGCGGCTGCGCATGGTCCCCGCCCATTTGATGCCCGACAAGGCATGCTGCAGTAACGAAACATCTTCGCTCCGACAGGTCAGCTCTCCGGTAAAGGTCTGCCCGCTGTGGATGCAGGCGGCAGCCCGGAGGGTCCCCTCTTTCACGATGCCGTTTTCCAGGCTGGTGAACATCCTGCTGGAAAAGCACTCCTCCGGGTCATCCGGGCGCTGATCCAGGGTCAGTTCCGTCAAATGGATCCGCCGTCCGTCATCGGTGCCGGACCAGCCGGACTCCCCCAGAAGGGCGCTCAATTCCGTCTCACTCCCGCCCGTCCAGGCCAGGTAGTTCTCCAGGCTCTCCCGCAGGAGCCCCTTCAGCGTGGAACCCTTCAGGTAGGGGTAGCCGGCATCGTCCCGGCACACGGCGATGTCCTCGCCGCCGGGGATGCTGAAACCGGAGCCGAAGATGGTGTCTGACAGCAATTCCATGGTCACGCGCAGGATCGTCTGCCCGCTCATGCTTCCACCTCCTTCAAAAAGTCACAGTGGTCGACCATCTCAACGGCGTCAAAGAACAGGCAGCGAGTGGTGCCGTCGATTTCCTCAAACGGCCCTTTTGCCAGTTCCTGCTGTCCGTCCAGGAACTTTCGGTACTGCTCCGCCTGTTCGCCCCAGGTCTGATACCGGGCGGTAAAAGCGTGATCCAGAAGTTTCATGACCTCCTGGTCCCGCAGGAAGAAGCGGGTCTCCTCCTCGCCCTGCTTGAAAGCCGTCCGCAGGTCCTTGATCTTGCCGCGGGCTGTATTTCCATACTCGCCTTTCATAGCCTGGCACATGCCGCGGAAAAACCGGTAGGTCCGCACACCGCCGGTCTTCTTCATCGGGATCTCCTCCGGAGCTGTTACTACCACCGGCCGCAGTTCCAACCGTCCCCTTCTTCCCGTCTTTGTCCCGTCGCCGCTCTCAGACAGGAATACCTGCTCGGTCTGGTAGTCCTCACGGATCTGCGGCAAGCCGTCCTTGAGCTGGCCGAACTCGATGTGCCAGTCCATGGCGGATACGCGCCCTTTCTGGTCAAGCTCCGCGCCGAATTTCTTTGCGCTGCTGCACAGCTCCTCCGCCAAGTCATAGGCCTGATGGAAGGGGAATTTCTGATGGACCAGCGCCACTCCGGCACAGGCGGCATAGGACCTCCCGTCCTCCGCATTTTTCAGGGCAGTCAGATGTTCCAAAAACACCCTGGCGCTCTCCAGCCCGATCTTTCCGGCGGTGACGAAGCACACATCGTCCCCCGCCAGGATCACCGGCCGGATGGGCAGTGTGGGCGGCGTCAGTTCCAATCCGGAGATCAGGGTGTCCACCGTCTCTGTAAAAGCCCGCTCGAAGTCCGCCTGGATGCCGCTGCTGAACCGCTGCAGGCTCGCCCTGCAGTCATCCCAGCTGGCGGTCCGCTCGCCGTAGAGGTCCTGCACCCGCTTGCCCATGGCATTCCCGTCCACATGGACCACGGCGATGAAGTTGTCCCCGCCTGCCAGGTCCTGGAACTGGGTGGGGAACTCCCATCCTTCCGGTGCCGGCAGGAGTTCGGGGCGCTGGGTCTCGTCCTTCTTTCCAGCCAGTTTCGGCTGATACGTCACAGGGTCCAGCGCCTCCACGCCCACGCTCAAGCGGCGGAAGGAACTCTTCCGCAGCGCCTTCTTCTCCTCCAGCGCGGCGGTCAGCGCCACGAGGTTTTCTCCCGGCGTCCTCCCAGCGTCGTAGGGCATCTGTTTGACGAAGATCTCCATGCCGTCAAACCGCTTCATGGCTTCAGAGGTCACCGCCCGCGCAAAGCGGGTGGCCGTCTCCCGGTCGTCGAACTGCAGGACCGTATGTCCGCCGCCGGCGTAGACCAGGTTCTTCTCCGGGCTGTACAGCTCCCCCGCCGCCTCCCGGAAAAACGCGCTGTCAGTCACATAGGCGATCTCTCCGGAACGGGCCGCGTTATCCCGCAGCTTTTTGCTGGCGAAGATATAGTCCTGCTTCCGGGAGACCTCCAGAATCATCAGGATCCTGTCCAAACTGCCTTCCTCCTTTTGTGTAGAATCGTCCGAGAATTGTTTGCAATTTGTATTATAGCACCTCCGTTCTCTCCATACAATACAGGGCTTTGGGAAAAACTTCCGTTCCTTCCCGTCCTTCTGATCTTAAATCGCCCTGACGCGGCCCGAATTCAGGGCTGCGCGAAAAAATTCTTTTTCTTTGCGCTAACCCCCTCCCGTGGGAGGCATTTTGCGGCTCGAAAAATAGGGGTTAGCGCAGGTGTGCGCACAAAACCCGCTTGGATTTTTTGTATGGATCCCACAGTTTTTCTTGCAAAACGGAAAATCCCGTGATAGAATACTGTCACAGTCTATGAAAAGCGTCCAACTTTATGCCTTTGGGTTGTGCAGTTTTGCTGATGCAGCCCGCACCCCTCACGGGGACGGCAACCAGCAAGAAGCTCATAGCGATCGCTATACTCCTCAGATGCAGCCCGCACCCCTCACGGGGACGGCAACCAATGTGTTCAAAGTTTTTCATAGTGATTTTCCTTGATGCAGCCCGCACCCCTCACGGGGACGGCAACGATAACAATTTGAAGGTTAATCCATGCTCTTTTTGAGATGCAGCCCGCACCCCTCACGGGGACGGCAACTACAATTAATTTAACTGTGATAGGTTGCTTTGCAGTAGATGCAGCCCGCACCCCTCACGGGGACGGCAAC
>CDYT01036220.1_pt1 | contig 22536 bp, 21 predicted proteins | sample 557541 | NCBI WGS metagenome assembly CDYT01 (sample SAMEA3182060, study PRJEB8094) | gut metagenome | biome: human; feature: gut; material: Stool; isolation source: human stools | place: Canada | collected 2013-01-15
AGGCCTTATCCTTCATCCTTTTTTATTCTTCTGTCCAATATCTATTGTAGTCCTACAAACATCAGTGTGGAGCAGTTTATCCTCGGCCTTGACATTTCGGCGTAAGATGGATATAATATCATCTAATGCGGGTGCAATCGTGCATAAGCATAAAGAGCCGGCGGATTGTTCTTTGTATAGGGGTATAGGAAATAATTGAGTGAGTGCAGTGCACATGTCATAAGGTTTTGGTGAGGGGTATGCAGACCTACCAATCGGGAGAGCGCATGACTGGCAGTCATGAGGTCAGCGGTTCGATCCCGCTTATCTCCACCACGGGAAACCGGGAAAGCTCGTTTTGATGAAAGTCAAAACGAGCTTTTTCCTTTTCCTGCTATTCGGCAGATTGACATATCTCAGACTGCCAGTTTTGCGCTTTCCTCTAACGGGCGTTCCGTCTGGAATGCCCGTTTTTTTATGTCCAGATATCAGGAGATTGACTATAAAATCATGCCGCAATCAATCATCATGCGGTCAAGAAGCCTATGCAGAGGGTGTCCCGAAAGGAACACCCCCTTTTTATTTCTTTCCTGACTGTCATCGGACAGACTCGATATACGTTGCCAGAGAGGTGCAGCCATGCTTTTGAAAGACGCCCAAGTCGGGCATACCTACGTCGTCGAACAGATCAGCCTGCCCTTCCAGCTGGAGCGCCGTCTGGAGGCCCTGGGCATGACCCGGGAGACGCCGGTCTCCGTGCTGAATCGGAAGGGAAAAGGCATTCTGATCATCAAGCTCCGGGGCACCCGGTTCGCCCTGGGATACAACATCACAAAGAACATCACGGTAAAGGAGGGGGATACGCATGGCCGGGAATGAAATGACCATCGGATTTATCGGCAACCCCAACTGCGGCAAAACCACCCTGTTCAACGCCTATACCGGGGCCAACCTGAAGGTGGCCAACTGGCCCGGCGTCACCGTGGAGAAGGTGGAAGGCGTTATGAAGGACCACGACATGACCATCCACCTGGTGGATCTGCCTGGCACCTACAGCCTGACCTCCTACACCATGGAGGAGACGGTCTCCCGGCAGTTCATCCTCAGCGGCCAGGTGGATGTGATCATCAACGTGGTGGACGCCTCCGCCCTGGAGCGCAGCCTCTACCTGACCCTCCAGCTGCTGGAGCTGGGCAAGCCGGTGGTGATGGCGCTGAACATGATGGATATTGTGGAGAAGCGGGGCATGGAGATCGACCTGCACCGTCTGCCGGAGATGCTGGGCATCCCGGTGATCCCGGTCTCCGCCCGCCAGCGGAGAGGGCTGGATGTGCTGCTCCATGCGGCCATCCACCACAAGGACAGCACCGGGCCGGACCGGCTGGTCCACGAGCATCCAGTTTCCCCCAGGCATCAGAACGACCACGCAGAGCACGCCATGGTCTACTCCGACGCCATTGAGGACAAACTGGACCAGCTCATCCCCGAGCTGAAAAAGCGATACCCCGATCTGGTCAATTACCGCTGGCACGCCCTGAAGCTGCTGGAGGGGGACAAGGAAATCACAGAGAAATACCCGGTAGATCTCCCCCAGGTGCTGGACCGCAGCTATGAGGCGGACATCATCAATCAGAAGTACGACTTCATCGGGGAGGTCATCGGCGAGGTGCTGCTCCACAAGGAGCGCCAGGATGTGCTGACGGAAAAGGCAGACAAGCTGCTGACCAGCAAGATCTGGGGCATCCCGGTCTTTCTGGGCATCATGGCGGTCACATTCTTCCTCACCTTTACCGTAGGGGACTGGCTGAAGGGATACCTGGAACTGCTGATCAGCTGGCTCTCCAGGGCGGCGGAGGCGGGGCTGGCCGCCGTCCAGGCGGGGGATATGCTCACCTCTCTGGTGGTGGACGGGATCATCGCCGGCGTGGGCACTATTATCACCTTCCTGCCCAACATCCTGATCCTGTTCCTCTGCCTGGCCCTGTTGGAGGACAGCGGCTATATGGCCCGGGTGGCCTATGTGATGGAGGGGATTATGAGTAAGCTGGGCCTGTCCGGCAAGGCATTCATCCCCATGCTGCTGGGCTTTGGCTGCACCGTCCCCGCCATTATGGCCTCCCGCGCCCTGGAAAACAAGCGGGACCGGTTCAAGGTCATGCTGGTGACGCCCTTTATGAGCTGCAACGCCCGGCTGACCATCTACATCCTCTTTTCCGAGATGTTCTTCCCGGACAACGCCATGGTGGTGGCCTACTCCATGTACCTGCTGGGCCTTGTGGTGGCCATCGTCATTTCGGCTGTCATCCACCTGCTGGACCGGAAAAAGAGCACCAACTACCTGCTGATCGAGCTGCCGGAGTACAAGCTGCCTGACGCCCACACGGTAGCGATCTATGTCTGGGAGAAGGTCAAGGACTACCTGGAGAAGGCGGGCACCACCATTTTCCTGGCCACCCTGATCATCTGGGCGCTGCTGAACTTCGGCCCCCACGGCTTTTCCACGGATATGACCGCCAGCTTCGGCGCAGTGATCGGCAAGTGGATCACGCCCTTCTTTGTGCCTATCGGGCTGGGATTCTGGCAGATCGCCGTGGCGCTCATTGCGGGCATCTCCGCCAAGGAAGTAGTGGTGTCCAGCTGTGCGGTGCTGTTCGGCATCGTCAATGCCAGCTCTCCCGAGGGAATGACCGCCTTCTCGTCCGCCCTGGCGGGCATCGGATTCGGCTCCCTGAATGCCCTCTGTCTGATGGTGTTCTGCCTGCTCTACATTCCCTGCGCCGCCTCTCTGGCCACGATCCGAAAAGAGGCAAACAGCTGGAAGTGGATGTTCTTTTCAGCGGCGTTCCAACTGGCAGTGGCTTGGGTAGTCACCTTTGTCGTCTATCACATCGGGCTTGCGATCCTGTAAGGAGGTGCGAATGATGGTTCCGCCTTTTTTGCGGGAATGACGGCGATCCTGGCCAAGTGCGGCATCCGGAAAACGGATTCCACTGTGGCCGTTTCCCGGGTGATGTTCCATGAAAAATTGACCTGCCGCTCTGCTCTGGGCTTGGCGCTCATTGTCGCCGGGATACTGGCCATGCTGCTGTGAGCCGCCATAGCGGTGGAAAACCTATCGCAAATATATATCGCACAAGACGCACAAACACCATCTGCGGCTGCCTCTCTGGACAGCTGACCGCAACATTTTCCTTGACAACGGAAAAATCGGATGCTATACTCTGACCCATAATTGAATCAAATAAAACCGTTGAAGCGGAGATAACGGCAGCGATGCCTCTACAGAGAGCCCGGGGTGCTGAGAGCTGGGTGAGAAACAAGTTGTCAAATGGACCGCTGAGGGCGCAGTCAAAGGCGTGAGCCGAGTATTCTGCGACGTGTGGGCATACGTCAGTTGCCGGGGATATGCTGGTATCCCGCAAAGTGCACGGCAGACAACAGCCGTGAAGCAAGGTGGCACCGCGAGCGTGATTGACGCCCGTCCTTGACAGAAATGTCAGGGACGGGCGTTTTTTGTCCTGTTCCGAAAAGGAGGTTTATCCATGTACCATCCAACTTTGAAGGAGGCACGCTCTCTGGCAGCCTCCGGTGATTACCGGGAGATCCCGGTAGCCAGGGAACTGCTGTCCGATTTTCTTACTCCGATCCAAGCCCTGCGAATCCTGCGGAATCAGGACAACCACTGCTTCCTGCTGGAGTCCGCCGCTGACAGCGAAGGCTGGGGCCGCTGGTCCTTCCTGGGCTTTGAGCCGGAACTGGAGGTCACTTGCAAGGATGGCGTGGTTCAACTGCGGAGCGGAGAGCGTATATCTAGTCAAATCCAGCAGCCGGGAGCGGCACTGCGGCAGATCCTGACGGAACACCGCAGCCCCAGAGTGGCCGGGCTGCCGCCCTTTACCGGCGGACTGGTTGGGTATTTTGCCTACGACTACATGAAGTACGCCGAACCCGCCCTCCGGCTCACCGGCCGGGACGAAGAGAAGTTCAAGGATATGGATTTGATGCTCTTCCGCAGCGTCATCGCCTTTGACAACTTCCGGCAGAAATTGATCCTCATTACCAACGCGGACGCCTCTGATCTGGATGAGACCTACCCCGCCGCCTGTGCGCAGCTGGACCGAATGGCAGAGCTCCTCCGCCACGGGACTCCCGCCCCCCGCAGGCCCGGAAAGCTGACCGCCCCGGTGGAGGCCTTGTTCAGCCGGGAGCGCTACTGCTCCATGGTGGAAAAGGCCAAGCACTACATCCGGGAGGGGGACATCTTCCAGGTGGTGCTGTCCAACCGTCTGGAGGCTGGGTTTGAGGGCTCCTTGCTGGATGTCTACCGGATTCTCCGCACAATGAATCCCTCCCCCTACCTGTTTTACTTCACCAGCGACGACATGGAGCTGGCGGGGGCCTCCCCGGAGACCCTGGTGAAGCTGGAGGACGGGATGCTCCACACCTTCCCTTTGGCGGGCACCCGGCCTCGCGGAAAGACCCCGGAAGAGGACAAAGCCCTGGAAGCAGAACTGCTTTCCGACGAGAAAGAGTTATCCGAACACAATATGCTGGTGGATCTGGGCCGCAACGACATCGGGAAGATCAGCCGCTTCGGTACGGCGGAAGTGGAGAAATACTTATCGATTGAACGGTTCTCTCATGTGATGCACATCGGCTCCACCGTCCGGGGAGAACTGCGGGAGGGCCTGGACGCGGTAGATGCTATTGACGCCATCCTCCCGGCAGGAACCCTCTCCGGAGCCCCCAAGTTCCGGGCGGCGGAGATCATCGACGAATTGGAGGACAACAAGCGGGGGGTATACGGCGGGGCCATCGGCTATCTGGATTTCACCGGCAACCTGGACACCTGCATCGCCATCCGCCTGGCCTTTGCCAAGAACGGAAAGGTGTTCATCCGGTCCGGGGCGGGCATCGTGGCCGACTCGGTGCCGGAGAAGGAGTATCAGGAGTGCATCAACAAGGCCCAGGCGGTGGTCCGGGCCCTGGAGCTGGCCCAGAAGGAGAGAGACCTATGATCTTGCTCATCGACAACTATGACAGTTTTTCCTACAACCTGTATCAACTGGTGGGGAGCCTGAACCCGGATATTCAGGTGGTGCGCAACGATGCCGTGACGGTGGAGGACATCCGCCGGATGCACCCCAGCCACCTGATCCTCTCTCCCGGCCCCGGCCGGCCCGCGGATGCGGGGGTGTGCGAGTCCGCGGCGCGGGAGCTGGCGGGCGAACTCCCCATCCTGGGGGTGTGCCTGGGTCACCAGGCCATCTGCGAGGCCTTCGGCGGCGTGGTGACCTACGCGAAAGAACTCATGCACGGCAAGCCCTCCCAGGTGAGGCTGGATCTGGATTGTCCCCTGTTCCGGGGCCTGCCCGAGGCCATCCAGGCGGCCCGTTATCACTCCCTGGCCGCCGCGGAGGACACCCTGCCGGACTGCCTGACCGTCACCGCCCGCACCGGCGACGGGGAGGTCATGGCGGTGCAGGTTAAGGACCGCCCGGTGTACGGACTGCAGTTTCACCCGGAGTCCATTCTCACGCCCATGGGCGGTCAAATCTTGAAAAATTTCTTGGAGGGATAAGGTATGATCAAGGAAGCCATTGTGAAGATCGTCAACAAGGAGGACCTGACCTACGACGAGGCCTACGCCGTCATGAACGAGATCATGAGCGGCCAGACGACTCCCACCCAGAACGCCGCGTTCCTGGCGGCCCTCTCCACCAAGAGTGCCCGGGCGGAGACCACCGACGAGATCGCCGGCTGTGCCGCCGCCATGCGGGATCACGCCACGAAAGTGGAAACAGGCATGGAGGTCTTTGAGATCGTGGGCACCGGCGGCGACAACGCCCACAGCTTCAATATCTCCACCACCTCAGGCCTGGTGGCGGCGGCAGGCGGCGTGAAGGTTGCCAAGCACGGCAACCGGGCGGCCTCCTCCCAGTGCGGCACGGCGGACTGCCTGGAGGCCCTGGGAGTGAACATCCAGCAAAGCCCGGAGCGCTGCGTCCAGCTGCTGCGGGAGGTGGGGATGTGCTTCTTCTTCGCCCAGAAGTACCACACCTCCATGAAGTACGTGGGGGCCATCCGCAAGGAGCTTGGCTTCCGGACCGTGTTCAATATCCTGGGGCCCCTGACCAATCCGGCCACCCCCTCCATGCAGCTGCTGGGGGTGTACGACGAGTACCTGGTGGCCCCCCTGGCCCAGGTGCTCATCAACCTGGGGGTACGCCGCGGCATGGTGGTCTACGGTCAGGACAAGCTGGATGAGATCTCCATGTCCGCCCCCACCTCCGTGTGCGAGATCAAGGACGGCTGGTTCAAGGCCTACACCATCGCCCCCGAGGACTTCGGCCTGGAGCGCTGTGCCCGGGAGGATCTGCGGGGCGGCACCCCGGCGGAGAACGCGCAGATCACCCTGGCCGTGCTGGGCGGGGAAAAGGGCCACCGGCGGGACGCGGTGCTGATGAACGCGGGCGCCTCCCTGTACATTGGGGGCAAGGCGGGCACCATGCGGGACGGCATTGCCCTGGCGGCGGAGCTGATCGACTCCGGCAGGGCGCTGGAGACCCTGCGCAAGCTCATTGCGGTCAGCAACCTCCCGGAGGTGGCGGAAACATGACGATCCTAGATCATCTGGCCGCCCATGCCCGGAATCGGGTGGCGGCGGACCAGGCGGAAAACAGTCTGGACGTGCTGCAGGCCCAATGCCGCGCCCGGGGTCGGGCCCATGGGGCGCGCTTCCGGGGCGCCCTGGAAAAACCGGGTCTCTCCTTCATCTGCGAGGTGAAGAGAGCCTCCCCCTCCAAGGGGGTCATTGCCGAGAATTTTCCCTATCTGGAGATCGCCCGGGACTATGAACGCGCCGGGGCGGACGCTATCTCCTGCCTCACCGAGCCCAAGTGGTTTCTGGGCTCCGACCAGATTTTTCGGGAGATTCGCGGGGCAGTGGACACCCCCATGCTCCGCAAGGACTTCACAGTGGACGCGTACCAGCTCTACCAGGCCCGCCTCCTGGGGGCGGACTGTGTGCTGCTGATCTGCGCCCTGCTGGACACCGGGACGCTGGAGCGGTATTTGGGCATCTGCGAGGAACTGGGCCTGTCCGCCCTGGTGGAGGCCCACAACGAAGAGGAGATCGCATCCGCCGTGGCCGCCGGCGCGGAGATCATCGGCGTGAACAACCGGAATTTGAAGGATTTCTCCGTGAACCTTGACAACGCGGCCCGGCTGCGGGACCAGATCCCCCCAGGGGTGCTGTATGTGGCGGAGAGCGGCGTCCGCCGCCCAGAGGACGCCGCGGCGGTGAGGGCCATGGGGGCCGACGGCGTGCTCATCGGCGAGGCCCTCATGCGGGCGAAGGACAAGGGCGCCATGCTGGCGGCCCTGCGGGAGGCGGCATCATGACGAAAATCAAGATCTGCGGGCTGTTCCGGCCCTGTGACATCGACTTTGTCAACGAGGCCCGGCCCGACTGGTGCGGGTTCATCATCAGCTTTCCCAGGAGCCACCGGAACCAGACGCCGGATCAGGTGCGGGCGCTGCGGGCGCGGCTGGATCCAGCTGTGATCCCGGTGGGCGTGTTCGTGGACCGGCCGGTGGAGGAGGTGGCCGGGCTGCTGAACGACGGGACCATTGCGGCGGCCCAGCTCCACGGGCACGAGGACGATGCCTATATCGCCGCTCTCCGGGCCCTGGCCCCCGGCAAGGCGCTCTGGAAAGCGTTCAAGGTCCGGTCGGAGGCCGATCTGGCGGCGGCTGCCGCCTCCACGACGGACCAGATCCTGCTGGACAACGGCTACGGCACGGGCCAGGCCTTTGACTGGTCTCTGGCCGGCGGGGTCAGGCGGCCCTTCCTCCTGGCGGGCGGACTGACGCCGGAGAATATCCCCGATGCCGTGGCGCGGCTCCACCCCATGGGGCTGGATATCTCCAGCGGCGTCGAGACCGGCAGGCAGAAGGACCGGGCAAAAATTTTGGCGGCCGTGGCCGCCGCAAGAAAGGAGTGAGGGCCATGTCCAAGGGACGATTTGGCGTCCACGGCGGGCAGTATATCCCCGAGACGCTGATGAACGCGATCATGGAGCTGGAGGAGGCCTACAACCACTATAAGGACGACCCGGAGTTCCAGGCGGAACTCACCGAGCTGTTTAACGAATACGCCGGCCGGCCCTCCCGGCTCTACTACGCCCGGCGCATGACAGAGGACCTGGGGGGCGCGAAGATATACCTGAAACGGGAGGATCTGAACCACACCGGGGCCCACAAGATCAACAACGTGCTGGGCCAGGCCCTGTTGGCAAGGAAGATGGGCAAGAAGCGCCTCATCGCCGAGACGGGCGCAGGCCAGCACGGAGTGGCCACCGCCACCGCGGCGGCCCTTTTCGGCATGGAGTGCGTGGTGTTCATGGGGGAGGAGGACACCCGTCGCCAGGCCCTGAATGTCTATAAAATGCGGCTGCTGGGGGCCGAGGTGGTGCCGGTGACCACCGGGACCGCCACCCTGAAGGACGCCTGCTCCGCCGCCTTCCGGGAGTGGACCTCCCGCATTGCGGATACCCACTACTGCCTGGGCTCCGTCATGGGGCCCCACCCCTTCCCCACCATGGTGCGGGACTTCCAGGCGGTCATCTCCCGGGAGATCATGGCACAGCTCCAGGAGAGGGAGGGAAAACTCCCGGACGTGGTGATCGCCTGCGTGGGAGGCGGCTCCAACGCCATGGGAGCCTTCTATCACTTCATCAACGATCCCTCCGTGCGGCTCATCGGCTGCGAGGCGGCCGGCCGGGGCGTGGACACCCCGGACACCGCGGCCACCATTGCCACGGGCAGGCTCGGCATCTTCCACGGCATGAAGTCCTACTTCTGCCAGGACCAGTACGGCCAGATCGCCCCGGTGTACTCCATCTCCGCCGGGCTGGATTACCCGGGCATTGGCCCGGAGCACGCTTGGCTCCACGACACAGGCCGGGCGGAATATGTCCCCGTCACGGACGAGGAGGCGGTGTGCGCTTTTGAGTATCTGAGCCGCACCGAGGGGATCATCCCCGCCATCGAGTCGGCCCACGCGGTGGCCTACGCCATGAAGCTGGCCCCCGCCATGGGCCGGGAGCAGATCATCGTCGTCAATATCTCTGGCCGTGGGGACAAGGACTGTGTCTCCGTCGCCCGGTATCGAGGGGAGGAGCTTTCCGAATGAGCCGAATTGCAGAGGCCTTTGCCCATGGCAAGGCGTTTATTCCCTTTCTCACCTGCGCTGACCCGGACCTGGAGACCACCGAGGCGGCCGTCCGGGCCATGGCCCAGGCGGGAGCCGACCTCATTGAGCTGGGCATCCCCTTCTCAGACCCCACCGCCGAGGGGCCGGTCATCCAGGCCGCCAACGAACGGGCGCTGGCCGGCGGCGTGACCACGGATCAGATCTTCGACATGGTCCGCCGCCTGCGGACGGAGCTCACCGTTCCCATGGTGTTCATGACCTATGCCAACGTGGTGTTCTCCTACGGCACGGAGCGGTTTATCTCCACGGCGGCGGACATCGGGATGGACGGGCTCATTCTCCCCGACGTGCCCTATGAGGAGAAGGAGGAATTCGCTCCCACCTGCCGCAGGTATGGCCTGGATCTCATCTCCCTCATTGCCCCCACCTCCGAGGACCGGATCGCGATGATTGCCCGGGAGGCGGAGGGGTTCCTCTATTGCGTCTCCTCTCTGGGCGTCACCGGCGTGCGGACGGAGATCACCACCGACGTGGGCCGCATGGTCCATCTGGCCAAGGCGGCCAATCCGGAGATCCCCTGCGCCATCGGATTCGGCATCTCTACGCCGGAACAGGCCGCTGCCATGGCCCAGGTGTCCGACGGGGCCATTGTGGGTTCCGCCATCGTGAAGCTGTTCGCAAAGTATGGCCGGGAGGCAGTCCCCCATGTGGCAGAATACGTTCGTAATATGAAGAAAGCCGTCGTGAGCTCGTAGCATTTTCAGGCGGCTGTCCGATGCGTCGACTTTCGCCGAAGAGGCCGCAGCGTCCATCTGTTTTCAAATTTTTGGTAGAAATATATACTTTGTCAGAGAATATCCGACCACTGGATCGACGCTTGACAGTGCCGGAAGGAAGCAATAAAATAAAAACCATTCTTTTAGAAGGTCCGGTACAGAGGCGTCAAGGACTTGCCGCCCGCACTATACACCGATGGAACCGAAAGGAGAATCAAGCCATGCGAATTGAGGAACTGGATACCCCCGCGCTTCTGATTGACCGGGAGATTTTGGAGTCGAATCTTCAGTGGATGCAGGATTATGCCAATCGAAACCATGTGGCGCTGCGGCCGCATACGAAAACCCACAAAATGCCCGCCATCGCGCAGCGCCAGATGGACCTGGGCGCCTGCGGCATCGCCGTGGCCAAGGTGGGCGAGGCTGAAGTGATGGCGGAACAGGGGCTGCGGGATATTCTGATCGCAAATGAGATCGTGGGGCAGAGGAAGCTCCAGCGGATCGCGGCGCTGCGCAGAGCTGGCTGCACGGTCTCCTTTGGGGTGGACGCCCCCTGTCAGGTGGAGGAGGCAGAGGCGGTCTTTGCGGCGGCCAATGTCCAAATTCCGGTTCTAATCGAGATCGAGGTGGGGGAGAACCGCTCCGGCATCATTGAGGAATGTGATTTTCTGGCGCTGCTGGACACCATCCGGGCCTGTCCCCACGTGCTGTTCGGCGGGATTTTCTCCCACGACGGAAACAGCTATTCCGCTCCGGATCTGGACGCCTGCCGGGAGATCGCCCGGGCCGCCCAGCGCAGGACGCTGGCCTTTGCGGATCTGGCTGCGGCCCATGGTATGCCCTGCGGCACCGTGAGCTACGGCGCCACCCCCACTCTGATGAACGGTGTGGAAATCCTGGACGGCATCACCGAGCTCCGCCCCGGCACCTATGCCCTGATGGATGCCTCCCAGGGCCATGCCATCGGCACATTGGACCGCTGCGCGGCCACCGTGCTGGCCACTGTCATCAGCAAGCCCACCTCCCGGCGGACGATTCTGGACGTGGGCACCAAGGGCCTGACCATGCAGGAGCGGACAGAGGGCATCTGCGCCACCCCCGGCAAGGGGACCATCCTGGAATACCCAGACACCCACATCGACGAGATGTACGACGAACACGCCATTTTGTACCATCAGGCATTTCACGACTCCGTTCGGATCGGCGATAAGGTCCGGGTCATTCCCGTCCACATCTGCCCGGTGTGTAATCTCTACGACACGGCCTATCTGGTTTCCGGCGGCGAGGTGGTGGAGGAGATCCCCGTCCTGGCACGGGGACGGCAGCAATGACAGGGAGGAGGCGGTCTGCATGGAAAAGAAAACTGTGGCGCTGATGGGATGCGGCGCTCTGGGGAGCATCCTTGCGGAAGGAGTGCAGCGGCGGCTGGGGGATGCCTATACCCTGGCGGGGGTCCTGTGCAGCACGCCGGCGCGCAGCCGGGCCGCAGGGGATCGCTTTTCCTGCAAGGGCTATCAAAGTCTGGAGGAACTGTTGGCAGAGCGGCCGGACTATGTGGCAGAGGCGGCCACAGGCGAGGCGGTGCGCGCCTGCGGCAGTGCGATCCTGCGGGGCGGGAGCGACCTCATTCTGCTGTCTGCCGGCGCACTGGCGGATGAGACGCTGCGGGGCGATCTGGAGGCGGCTGCCCGGGCGGGCGGCGCCCATCTCTGGATTGCGTCCGGAGCCATTGGCGGATTCGACCTGATGCGCACCATGGCCCTGATGGGGCCGACCGACATCTGCGTGGACAGCGTGAAAGCGCCTGCGTCTCTGGAGGGGGCGCCCTTCCTGAAGGGACGGCGGCTGGGAGATGCCCCCTGCCGCATTTTCGACGGCACAGTGGAGGAGGCGATTGCCGGCTTCCCCAAGAATGTGAATGTGGCGGTGGCCGCGGCGCTGGCCGCTGCCGGCGTGGAGCAGGCCCGGGCGAGAATCGACAGTCAGCCCGGCCTGACGGAAAATATCCACCGGATTGCGCTGCACAACACGTCCGTTTCGGCCTCCTTGGAGATCGCCTCCCGCCCGGACCCGGAGAATCCCCGCTCCAGCAGTCTGGCAGCCTGGAGCGTGCTGGCCCTGCTGCGGGAGCTGGCATCGCCCCTTCGGTTTTTCTGAACCGGCGAAGTCCGCAGGACCGCCTCTGGAGACCTAAAATTCAGATACTTTGATAGACTTGACTGGGTAAACTCTTGTTTTTCTGTTCCGGTTTACCATTGATTTCTTCAGGCGGCAGCGCTATAATCGATCCTATATTCAGCGAGGCAATGGCGTTTCGTTTCCCTGCGGGGGCGCGCCGCTGCTTCGCGTTTTTCTTTTCAGAGGGAGCCCTCAGCTTGTTTGGAGAAGGACTGGTACGCGGTGGAACTCTCTCTGACGACTTACCTGATTCTGCTGCCGGTGATCTTTCTGGCCGGCGTTGTGGATGCGGTCTGCGGAGGCGGCGGCCTCCTCACCATACCGGCGTATCTGCTGACAGGGTTTTCGGCCCACGTGGCCACAGGCACCAACCTGGCAGCCACCATCTGCGGCGGCGTGGCGGCACTGTGCCGCTTTGCCCGGGGCGGAAAAGTGCACTGGCCGGCCATGGTGTCCGCCGGACCCACAGCGGCCGTGGGAGCCCTGCTGGGCGCGCGATTCAATCTGTTCCTTCCGGACAGGAGCCTTCAGATCATTCTCCTGATCCTGCTGCCGGTGGTGGCGGTCACGGTCTTTATGAAGCGGGAACTGGGCCTGGAGGACCTGATGGACACCCTCTCAAGCCGCCAGATCCGGCGGAATTCCGCCCTGATCGGCCTGGCGGTGGGCGCCTACAACGGATTTTACGGCGCGGGAGCCGGGACCTTTTTCATCATCGCCTTCACGCTTTTTGACCGCATGGATCTGGTCCGCGCCTCCGGCAGTACCAAGTTCTGCAGCCTGTGCGCCGTGCTGGTGGCCACACTGACATACACCCTCTCCGGAACGGTGGTGTGGCCCATGGTTCTGGCCGGGTCCGTGTTCAGTGTGGCAGGCAATCTGCTGGGCAGCGAGCTGGCCCTGCGCAATGGCGCCAAGGTCATTCGGCCCATGTTTATCGGGGTGCTGGCGCTGCTCTTCCTGCGGCTGTGTGCCGGTGTGTTTCTCTGAGAGAGTTGGACAACATCGATAAATTTTACATAATTTTTAGTTGGATTTGACCATTTTTTCTGGTTCGGTTTACCATTGATTTCCGAACCTGCCAGGCTTATAATGTGCCACATATTTAGCGAAGCAACGGCGTTTCGCCTCCTGTTTGGGAGCGCGCCGCTGCTTCGCTTTTTATATTTTCCTACAGGTACCAGCGTCATATGTGCACAATTTTTTTGAGGAGGATGAAGAAATGAAAAAGCGTACTTGGAAGAGACTGGCCTGCCTAAGCTGCTCCCTGGCCATGGTTCTTTCCCTGTTCGGGTGCAGCGGCAGTGCTGAGACGGAGGAGCCCTCCGCCACTGATGATACCCCCACCGCGGAGGGAAGCAGCGGTGAAAAGACGGCCCTGCAGGAGAAGTGGTCCTCCCTGGAGGGGACCCATCTGACCGTCGGCACCTCCTGCGTGCAGACCGGCTGGTCCCAGGACGACGGCTCCGGCAACCCCGAGGGCATGGACATCGACGTCATGCAGTACATCTGCGACTACTACGGCTGGGACCTGGAGTGGTACGTGGCAGAGTACGCCGCCCTGTGGGGCTGTGTGCAGAACGGCCTGATCGACACCATCGCCAACCTGACCACGGTGAACCCCGAGCGGCTGGATCAGTACTGGTTCACCAATACCTACGCATGGGAGTCCTACTCCATCGTCTCCCGGGCTGAGGACGCGCCGGAGGACGGCGACATGAACTACTGGGAGGGCCGGACCATCTGCGGAGAGGCCGGCTCCAACGCCACCATGACCTTTGAGACCATCCGGGACCAGCTGGCAGCTGAGGGTGTGGAGGTCAACGAGCTGGTGCTGGACTCCGCCTCCATCCTGATCCCCAGCGTCATCCAGAATCAGGCGGACGGCGCGTTCATGTGCACCTCCACCTGTGCCTACATCGTGGAGCAGCAGGGGTACACGGATCAGACCCATATCCAGAATGTGGAGTGGCAGAATATGCCCATCGTCTACGGGTTCACCCGGACAGAGGAGAACAAGGACATCATCCTGGCCATCAATGACCTGCTGGATGAGATGCATGAGGACGGCACGCTGGCTGAGCTGTCCAACAAGTGGTTCGGTATGGATGTGACGGCACTGCCGGAGGGCGAGGTCAACTACGTCACCACCACCGGCGAGGACGCCTGGCAGAGCTATGAGGGCTGATCGCTCATAGCCGGAATCTCTTCTCCAACAGCGTTTGCCCTCTGGCAAACGCTGTTGGAGATTTCGGGACACGGATTCCCGAAAGCCCAAAACAGAAAGGTAGGATCTGAATGTATCACTTCAGTACAGAGGCATTTGGGGAGGCCCTGCGGACCATTGCCGGAGCGGTGCACATCACGTTGGGACTGACCTTCGGTTCCTTTATTCTGGCGTTTGTGCTGGCCATCTTCATGGCAATGCTCTCTCTTTCCAAAAACCGCGTGATCCAGTGGATTCTGCGGGTGTGGATCTCCCTGTTCCGGGGGACGCCGCTGCTGGCGCAGCTGTTCTTCTTTGTGTACGGCCTGTTTCCCCTGATCCCAGGCCTCAAGGACATGGCCCTTTTGCCCAAGGGAATCCTGTGTCTGGCCCTGGCGTTTTCCGCCTTTATGTCCGAGACCATTCGCGGCGCCATCCAGTCCGTGGACAAGGGCCAGATGGAGGCCTGCCTCTCCTGCGGCATGACCACCGGCCAGGCGTACCGGCGCGTGGTGCTGCCCCAGGCGTTCCACCTGGCTGTCCCCTCTCTGATGAACAACTTTATTGAGTGCTTCAAGGGCACAGCCCTGGTGTCCATGGTGGGCGTCACGGATATGATGCTGACGGCCAAGATGCTGACGGCACGGAACCTCCGCTTTGTGGAGGGCTATCTGGCGGTCCTGCTTCTGTACTGGGTCATCAACATGGTGTTCGTGGCCATCCAAAAGCGGCTGGAACTCCGGCTGGACGCCAAATATTGAGGAGGGAACTGCCATGATTCGATATGACAATATCCACAAGGTCTTTGGGGACCTGGAGGTGCTCAAGGGCATCAGCTTTGAGATCGGGACCGGCGAGGTGGTGTGCATTCTCGGCCCCTCCGGCTCCGGCAAGACCACGCTGCTGCGGTGCACGAACTTTTTGGAGATCCCCACCCGGGGCAAGGTGACCATCGCGGACCTGACGGTGGATGCGGAGCACTTCACAAAGGAGCAGGTGAATCAGCTCCGGCGGCACAGCACCATGGTTTTTCAGAACTACAACCTGTTCCGGAACATGACCGCCCTGGAGAACGTCATGGAGTGCCTGGTGACCGTCCAGAAAAAGCCCAAGGCAGAGGCCAGGGAGATCGCGGAGCACTTCCTGAATCAGGTGGGCATGGGGCAGCGGATGGACTACTATCCCAGCCAGCTCTCCGGCGGCCAGCAGCAGCGGGTGGGCATCGCCCGGGGCCTGGCGCTGAACCCCCACGCCATTTTGTTCGACGAGCCCACGGCTGCCCTGGACCCGGAGCTGGTGGGCGAGGTGCTGAACACCATGAAGGAGGTGGCCAAATCCGGCATCACCATGGCGGTGGTCACCCACGAGATGGGCTTTGCCCGGGATGTGGCGGACCGCGTGGTGTTTATGGACGGCGGCGTGGTGGTGGAACAGGGCAAGCCGGAAGAGGTGTTCGACCATCCCCAGAATGAGCGGACCCGGCAGTTCCTGCGGGCCGTGACCACCAGAGGCTGAGCGGAGGGATCGTGATGGAACGTGATTATTTGACATTGGCCCAGGCGGAACAGGCGTACACGGTCAAACTCCGCCGCTATTTCCACCAGCATCCGGAAGTGGGACCTGCGGAGCAGGTGGAGACCATGGCTGCCATCTGCCGGGAGCTGGAGACGCTGGAAATCCCCTATGAGCGGGTTCCCGGCGGCGGGATTCTGGGATTTCTGGGAGACCCCGCCCGGGGAAAGACCGTCCTCCTGCGGGCGGACATTGACGCCCTGCCCATTCAGGAGGACCCCGACAATCTGAAGGGGCCCCGGGTCTGCATCTCCCAAAAGCCGGGAGTCATGCACGCCTGCGGACATGATGGGCATATCGCCATGCTGCTCACCGAGGCCAAAATCCTCAAGTCCATGGAGTCAGAGCTGAAGGGCGCTGTCCTGCTGGTCTTTGAGGAGGGGGAGGAAGGCCATCGGAACATCGAAGCACTTCTCCCCTATATGGAGCAGCGGGGCCTGCGGCCGGATACCTGCTACGCCACCCATGTGCGCTGGGATCTGGAAGCGGGGAAGCTCCATGTCGTGGACGGCACCGCCATGGCGGGCCTGTATGTGTTCCGCTGTGAGCTCCACGGCCTCTCCGGCCACGGCTCCCGGCCGGATCTGGCCCGCAGCACCCTGGACTGCTTTGTCAACGTCTATGACCTGCTCCAGACGGTCCGCATGGATCACCTGAGCCCGGACAAACGGCTGACGTTCTCCGTCGGAAAGGTCACCTGCGGCACGGCGGACAATGTGATTCCAGATCAGCTGGTGTTTGAGGGTACCATCCGATTTTTCGAGCGGGACAGCGGCAGAATCTTCTGGGAGGAGTTCAAGCGCATCCTCAAGACCATCTGCGAATACCACGGCTGCACCTATACGCTCACCTGCCGGTTCGCCCTGCTGCCCAGCATCAGCGACCGGACCTGCCGGCGGCTGTGGGAGCGGGCGATAGAGCGGCACCTGGGCAAGGAGCACCTGGGGGAGTGCGAACCCTGGATGGCCTCGGAGTCCTACAGCTACTTTTTGAGTATGTGCCCCGGCGTTCTGGTGTTCACCGGCATCCGCAACGAGGCACTGGGCTCTGGCGCCAATCACCACACGCCCCAATTTGACCTGGATGAGGCGGCGCTGCCGGTTGGAGTGGCCAGCGCGGTGGCCTACACCCTGGACTTTCTGGAGGAGCAGCCGCAGATCCCGGGCTTCCAGCCCCTCTGCAGCAGCGCGGAGGAGATCATTCGCCTCAACCATCCAAATTGATCCTGTTGACGGAGGTGCAGAACTTTGGACAACTATGTCATTACCCTTGGCCGGCAGTTCGGCAGTCTGGGCAGGGCCATCGCCCATGAGACGGCGGACCTGCTGTCGATCCAGTATTACGACCGGGACATCGTGGAGGAAGTGGCCAAACGGATGAAACAGCCGGTCAAGGTGATCAGCCAGGTGGAAGAGGAGGCCAAGAGCCGCTTCGGCGTCTTTGGCAAGATGCTCTTTCCCTTGGGAGACGGCACCCGGGAGCTGCAGGACCGGACCTTTTTCGTCCAGGAGTGTGTCCTGCGGGACTTTGCGGACCGTGGCCCCTGCATTCTGGTGGGCCGCTGCGCCGACTATGTGATGCAGGGCCGGGAGAATCTCCTGCGGGTGTTTATCTACGCCCCCAAGGAGGCCCGGATTCGGAACTGTGTGGAACAGCTGCACATGGACCGGGAACAGGCCTATAAGATGTGCGCGGATGTGGATCGGGCCAGGGCGCGCTACCATGAGCGGTACGCCGGGTACCCGGTGATGGATCCTGAGCACTTCGACGTAATGATGAACAGCGATTTGCTGGGGGTGTCTGGAACGGCCGCCGCTCTTGCGGATTTGGCGCGGAGAAAATTTCATCTGCCGGATCCATCCGCCAAGGAGCTGTGATGTTCCGCTTCAGACAGCCAGATGCAGTGTCGGTGAATTTCGGCCACCTTGTGGAAAACGGCCTCCACTGCTTTTATTTCCATGGGCCCCGGCCGGGCGGAAGATGGACCTCATCCGGGAGACCGGCCGGGCCTGCATTGCGATGGAAGCGGGGTGTCAACTGCGGACAGCGGAGCAGGCGTGTGGACTGCCGCCACCTTTCTTACAAAACGAGCTCGTAGAGCCTGAATTGCATGGGAGCGCCAATATCCGCATAGGTAATTTCTACGGTATCCACATATTGAAAGCCAAAAGACTGGTACACCTTTACCGGAATGTCGTTTCCCACAATGCAGTCCAGGCGGATCGCCTTCTGGCTCCAGTTTTTGGCGGTCCGGATCGCGTGTTCCACAAGCTGCTTTGAAAACCCGCGGCCCCCATAGTCCGGCAGAACCCGCAGGGCGTGGAGAATCACAACTTCGTCAGGCGCCGCATCGATCTGCCATTGGACCGTGTGGTAGGCGTCGTCACAATCATGGTTCATGATATAGGCGGCCACGATCTTTCCGCCTTCTATCCCAATAAACTGCGTTCCGCTGGCAATCGCACCTTTTACCATATCGGGCGAGGGAAAGCCTCCCTGATCCCCGTTGGGCAGGAAATCCTTTTCCGCCAGGACACGGCACATCAAGTCGTAAAAGGACAGGATTTCCGCAAAACGATCCATCGTGGCTTGTTCCAGCTTCATCTTGACACCACCTCATATCCCGAACGTATTTGTGTATCTCAAATTTACCACAGAACCATGAGAATTTCCACCTTTTCAATATGCGGGCACTTGGCGGACCACCGGCAGCCAGAGGCTGAGAGATGGATGAAAGGGGCCCGTGTGCGGGGACAAAGAAGCGGAGAATCCTGTGAAAATCAATACTCCCTTTCAAGGGAAACGGAAGAACGGCGTGGGACATATTGTCCCACGCCGTTTGATTTTGCGGCAGGGTTCCCGCTGCGCTGCGCCGTGAGACCCGACAAAATGGGGAAACGGTTCCGGCACATGTCCGCGGAAGTGCTGCATAGCAAAAATTTTGACCATTTCGGAGGCGAACGAGCTCCGCCGTATCAACCTTCCGGGAAAAACCGTTGGCAAAATCGGCGAACCATTAAAGTTGCAAATGCTATTGTGCTTTGGCGGCATCTGGGAGTATAATGTTACAAAAAATAGGATTCCCGCCACTTCCGTGTTCTGTGGCTGTATCGTGATACAGGCACTTTGGCACTGCCAAAGTGCCTTGTGGCATGGACACCGTTTTTTTTGTTTTATATACAGAATTTCGTTTATGCACATAAAGATGGACTGGGGGAAATTGCGCATTTTGCCCAGCGTGGTGAGCCGTATGCCGAAAATATTGGGTGGAACCCATAAAATTGCGGCATCTGGGGCGCCTGTGAACGGAATGGGGTTGGAACATCCGGCCGGGCCGCGGTCCGCGGAATCCGGCGGAGCATGGGGATAAGATCGCCTGTTTGATGGCTCCGAACATCAAATGGGGATTGTTTTGCGTTAAGGTGTTTGGTATGGGAAGAGCGATGTGGAAAAATCGACATGGGTTCACGCTGGTGGAAATGCTGGTCGTCGTAGCAGTTCTGGTGATCCTGCTGGCGGTGTCTGCGGTGGGGGTCGTCAGGTATCTCCGGCAGACCCGGATTACGGAGCTGGACAACGCCGCCCGGGAGATCTATCTGGCGGCCTAAAATCGCGCCATCCTGCTGCAGGGCAGCCAGCGTCTGGAAGGGCTGGTGGTCCAGGCGGGGAATCGGATCGAGCACGTGGATGTCATTCCGGGGGCAGAGGCCAGCGAGGAGGGGACCACCCAGATCACTGTCTATTACTGCCACAGTCAGGACGCCGCCATGGAGGACCTGCTGCCCCGGGAGACCATCGAACCCTCCCTGTGGGAGGGGGACTTCTACATCGTCTACGAGCCGGAGAGTGCCAGCGTGGTGGATTGTTCTTCTCCCGGGAGACCCTGCCGGTAGGCGGCGATTTTGAGGACTTCTATCAGCAGTGGCGGGCGGCGCCCAGGACCAAGCGGATGGACCAGGACCCCATGATCGGGTACTTCGGCGGCCAATCCGCTGAGAGCGGCACCTCCATCTCCCTGCGCACCCCGGTCATCAACATCTACAATGAGAACACCCTGTGGGCGGAGGTCACCTACTGGGTGCCCAATACGATGGCCCTGACAGGTGAAGAGAAAAACGTGCACCTGAATGTGATCCTGACCTATCAAGACGTTCCCGTCACGCTGGAACCCGAGCAGGCCGAAAACGGCGGCGCCGTGGAGGACGAGGGGATCGTCTATCGGTCCTACACCTATGCCTGGACGCTGGACTCCCTGGAGGACGGCGCGCAGTTCCGGGATCTCTTTGAAAACGCTGACAATGCGAACACGGACGATCTGACCTTTGGCGGCGACTTTGAACTCACCGCCGAGGTGTCCTATGAAGGCGGCTCCCTGGTGGTCAACGGCGCCCGCAAGACGGCCTCGGACAACAGCCTCTTTGCCAGAGGCAGCGGGAAAGAGACCGCATACATCGCCTGCCTGCGGCACCTGCAGAACCTGGACGCCGCATTCTCCGGCGCGGCAGGGAAGACCGCAGCGGAGCAGACCGCTGACATTCCCGCTGTGGAGGGCTATGTGTTCCGGCCCATCGACAACAACCAGCTCCGGTCCTATGACGGCGGCCGGTATACCATCCGGGACCTGGAGATCGGGACGGACCATGAGAATGCGGGCTTGTTCGGCGCTTTCGAGGGGACCAAGGGGGTTCGAAATACCCTGACGGGCATCCGTCTGGTGAACACCTCTGTCCGCCAGGAGAATGCGGAGGCCTCCGGTGCCCTGGCCGGCACGGCCTCCCATGTAAATATCTCGGACTGCCTCGTGTACTGGGAGAACAACGCCGACGAGACCGCCAGCCTCCGGGAGGTGCTGGGGGACAGCGCCAGCAGCCTGCGCTACCAGATCATCTCCGGTACCGGCTTTGCCGGCGGCCTGGCGGGGAAGCTGTCGGATGCGCAGGTGTCTGACTCCGCTGCCGCCACCCTGGTCAGCGGCAAAACTGCCGGCGGCCTGGCAGGCCGGGCGGAGAATGTCACCGTCTCCGGTTCTTACGCGGACTGCTATCTGACCGGAGACGCCGCTGCGGGCCTGTTCGGAAACCTGAATGAGACGGCAACGATCTCCAACAGTTATGCCGCCGGATTTATCGCGTCGGAGGATGGGGATACCGCTGCCGGCCTGTGCCTGGGCGGCGGAAACGCCACCGTCAGGTGCTCCTACAGTGCCATGCTGTTCTCCAAGGGGAGCGACAACTACCCGCTGTGCGAGGCTGCGGGCAGCGTCTACGACCAAACCTACTATCTGGACTCTGACCGGTTTGCGGACGATCCTAAAATTGACGGCAGAGCCCTGACCTACGCCCAGCTGACCAATACGGCGCTGTGGGACAACTTCTTTGGGGGCGCCTTCACCCGGAAGAGCGCGGCGGACTCCCACCCCTATAACCTGCAGACCACGCTGACCCTGACCCGGTACATCTACCCCGGCCTGCCGGGGCTGACCCACTACGGCGACTGGGGCGCCCAGTTTCAAAACGGGGATCTGGTGTACTACGAGAAATACGCGGACGGGTCTTATGGCTTCAGCGGCGGCGGTGTGAACCACCTGCAGAATGACCGAACGGTGATTCTGGACGGCTACGCCGTGGCCTATAACGACACGGATTTCAGCGCGTCTCTGGGCGTTGCGCTGGACATGACGTATCCCACGGAAACCGGCGGCGAGACCACGAAAGGGATTCACTACTCATACGGCAACGGGAATATGTATACCATCACCGGCACGAATCCCCTGACCGACCGGGAGGAGACCTACTACCTGCTGCCCCTGCCGGCGGAGATCGTCAACACGGGATACGCCTCCGAGGACTTCTATCAGACCATCACCGTTGCTGAGACGGTGGGAGAGAGCCGGACCTATTACTATAACCCCCATTTTGCCAACGTCCCCCTCTCCTACGAGGAGGACCTGGACCTGAGCCAGCAGGCCGACCATCTCCCGGTGAGTGTGCGCACCCCCCGGCACCTGTACATGCTCAGCCGGTTCGAGACCTATTTCGCCAGCGAACACCAGTATCGCTTCCAGCAGGAGCTGGCGCTGGACTATACTGCCTACATCGGGTATGACGATGACATTTTTACCGGAAAACTGGTTTCCCAATCCCCCATCGGCGTGGACGGGGACGCGCCCTTCCGCTGCACTTACGACGGCGGCGGGCTCGCCATCACCGGCGTCGTGCCTGCTGACAGCGGCAAATCGGACTATGTGGGCCTCTTCGGGTACAGCTCCGGCGTCATCCGGGATGTGGTCTACCGCATGGAGGATGCGCCCCTCACCCTGACCCGGTCCGGCAGCGACACCACCGTCTACGTGGGCGCCCTGCTGGGGAGCAACAGCGGCACGGTCTCCAACTGCGCCGTGTACGGGGTGGAGATCACCGTCAACTGCTACAACTACTCGACAGTCTATCTGGGAGGGCTTGCCGGAGAAAATCGCGGGTCCATCCGCGCCAGTGCAGCCGAGGCGGCCCGGCTCTACGCCCTGTGTACCATGTCCAACGCCTATGCCGGCGGTTTTGTGGGCGGCAACCAGAGCGGCGGGCGCATCGAGCAGAGCTACGCGGTGGGCC
>CDYT01015018.1_pt1 | contig 21885 bp, 27 predicted proteins | sample 557541 | NCBI WGS metagenome assembly CDYT01 (sample SAMEA3182060, study PRJEB8094) | gut metagenome | biome: human; feature: gut; material: Stool; isolation source: human stools | place: Canada | collected 2013-01-15
GCATGAAACCGATGGCCAGTACGGGGACAAGGAAAGCGTTCCCGGCGAGAATGGCGATGCAGGCGCCCAGGGCAAACAGAGTCAGAGAAGCCATGCACACCATAGGGAACTTCCCCTCGCGCCCGGATGCGGCCAGCACCGCCTGGGCTTCCGTAATCTCCCGGCGGAAGAAGCCAGCCTTTTTTCGCTTGGTCGTCTCGTTGATATCCGCCCGGATGCTGCCGGGGGCGGCAGTCAGCCGGGAGAAGATGCTGTCGCTCATTTCTGCGGGGGAGATCCCCAGCACCATAAAAAGCCCGGCGATCATGCCGATGCAGGCGATCAGTTGGATCATTGTCATGCAGTTTCCTCCTTCCTCTGGATGAACTGCTCCAGCTCACCGCGGGGCATACCGTTTTCAATAAAACGGCGCTGCAGGCTCTCGGACATCTCCTCGCACTTCTGGTGGTGTCCCTCAATGATGAACCGGTCGCCCTCCAGACGGTTTTCGGTGATGTTGTACTCGTAGAGCTTGTGAAGCCGTCGGCTCCCATCCGGCAGGATCTCGCACTCAGAGATGTTGGTGATGCGGCGCTCCTTGTTCTCCAGCTGGCGGCAGTAGACCACAATGGGATATGCCTCGGTGACATAGCCCATGAGCGTATCGTCGGGGGTGTCCACGGCCCGCTTGCACAGGGATACCATGCGCCGATAGGTGCCCTCGCTGGAACTGGAGTGGATGGTGGTGAGAACGGCTACGCCCACGCGGGCGGCCTCCTGGGCGGCGTTGGCCTCCGGGCCGCGCATCTCGCCCACGGCGATGATGTCGGGGTTGAAGCGAAGGGCGATGTCCAGCAGTGCGATCTGGTCGATGCGCTGCCGCTCGTTCTCACTGTCACGGGTTTGAGTGTGGACGACGGAATTAATCACTTTGCCGTCCTGCTCCCGGATGAGCTGAAGCTCACGGGAGCCGTCCTCGATGGTGAAGATCCGCTTGCGGTCAGGGATGGTGGACAGGAGCCAGCCCGCCACAGTGGTCTTGCCGGAGCTGGTCGCCCCTGCCACACAGATGGAAACGCCGTAGCGCAGGCAGGCGGACAGGAAATCCAGCATTTCCTCCGTGGCGGTGCCGCTGCCCACAAAGTCTTCCTTGGTCAGATTCTTGGGATTGACGATTCGGATGGAGGCTGCGACGCCGGCATCCTCGTCCAGCACCGGGGTCTTGATGACCGAGACACGGATGTTTTTAGCCAGACGGGAGGTGATGATGGGGCTGGCATTGTCCAGCACCTTGCCGGAGTTCTGGAGCATACGGCGGATGACATTGGCCGCGTGGTCCGGCGAGTCGAAGTGTTCCTCCAGCTTGACGGTGCGGCCGTCGGAATACTGGATCTCGATGTCGCGCCAGGAATTGATGTCGATCTCCTCGATGCCGTCTGCAAAGATGTACTTGGTCAGGAACCCATACTCGGCCATCTCCGTATACAGGGCGTCCACCAGCTCGCTCTGGCTCATGCCGTCCACCGCCATGCGATTGTCCTGCAAATAGCGGGCGATCCGGCGCTTCATCTGCTCCTTGGCCTCGTCGCCGTTCTCCGTGATCAGGGTGGCATAGGCACCGGAGAGGTAGGACTGTACCTGACTGAGAACCTCCGCGAAGGGCATCCCCTCGGCCTGGGGAGCGAAGAAGACATCGCTCGCCTTGGGGGCGACCTTGGTTTCCGTAAAAATAGTCTTTCCGGTATTTTCCTCAAAGGAGATATCATGCACCTCGGCCTGCTCCGGCTTGGCTTCCGCCAGGGCGGCGGCCGGGGCCGCAGCAAATAAGGAATTGCTTCTCTTGTCGCCAAGCATCAGAACACCTCCTTAGGCGCACACATTTTCTGCGGAAAATGATGGCTCGCCTTGCTCGCGGTGCGCCTCCAAAGGGGGACCAGTCCCCCTTTGGGGAACCCCCTGCTCTCCGAGGGGGACGATGAGTATTTGTCTCGCATCTTCAGAATACCTCCTTGCAGATCCGCTCAATTTCCCGGCGGAACGCCTTGCTATCTTTCATGGAGAGATCATTCAGAAGCGTGCCCTCCAGATACTGCTCCTCCAGCTCCTGGGAGTGCGGGAGCTGGAAAGCGACGCTCCCAAGTACCTGACCGATGCGGTCCGCCGCCTGGAGGGGCTTGATGTTGGACGCCGCCTTGTACTGCTTGTCCTCATCCCAGTGCAGTTCCCGAAGGAGCGGGAGCTGGCTGGACAGGTAGCCAATGGATTTCAGATCGCAGTTGGCCAGCCGGAGGACGCTGTCGGCCTCCATGAGCGCCACGGCGGAGAGGATGTCATTGGCGATATAGCTGGAGCAGTCGATGACCACATAGGGGGCGATCTCACGCAGCCCGCGGATAAGTTCCTCCGCCTGCTGTTTGGTGCAGGCTGCGTAGGTATACTCGTTTTCCCCCTTGCGCAACCCCAGCATGGTCAGGTAGGACAGCTTCTTGTGGGTGGTCAGGTTGTGCTTGATGAGATTCACGGAGATCCGCTGGGCGGCGAAGATGCTGCCCAGGGATTTGTCGCACTCCAGCTCAGAGGGCGGGCAGATACAGGGCATCATGGGGGCGGTCATATCGCAGAGCAGCAACGCCACATTTTTCTTCTGGGAGGCCAGATGCTTTGCGATCTTTACCGCGGTCACGGTCTTGCCGCAGCCTGGGCTTCCCCAGACGGCAAGGACTCCTCCGCCGGATTCCTGGGTGATTTCCACCTCCTCCGGCTCCGTGCTGCGGTGAAAGAGGCTTCCTTTTATGAAGTTCATTCCGCAGCCGCCTCGCTTTCCGCAGCAGGATCGGCGCCCTCGCTTTCCCCGGTTTCGGTATTCTCAGTTGTCTCGGCAGTTTCCTCGGCTTCCGGCTCGGCGTACAGCTCCTCGATCAGAGCGTCCTGCGCTGCGATAAATTCATCGGCGTTCTCAGGTGCGCCACGGTAGACCAGGGCCAGATGCAGCTCGCTTTCCTGTTCCAGCCCGGCCAGCACCTTGGCCTGCTCGGTGGTCACCAGCAGGGTAACGGTGGAGGGCAGCTCTTTTTCATCCCCAACCGCCTCGCCGGTGTTGGCGTCGTAGCCGGAGGAGGCGGTAACGGAGATGACCTCTACATACTGCAGCTCGGGCGGGATCACGGTTTCGCCCATGCCCTTGTAGTCGGCCACGAGGACGGAAACGATGTCGCCGCTCTCCAGCTTGCCGGAAAGGCCGGTGGCAAAGCTCTTGATGGTGACCGAGATGGCCTGTTTGGTGCCGTCCAGATTGTAGAGATAGGCATTTTCAGCGGCAGGCTCGTTGGAGAGCTTGCTGGCCAGAATGTAATCGCCCACCTTCAGGTCGGCGGTGGCATATTTGCCGACGACCTCGTCTTTTTCTGTCATGATGCCGGAGGGCAGGTTATAGGCGCCCACCTCCACGGTCTGTACCATCTCGGCGGTGATTTCGTCGCCCTCCTTGATGTCGGCGGTGACACGGACGATCTCCGCCTTCTCGCTGGCGCTGCGGCTGAACAGAGGCGTCACCCCGAAGCAGATGACGAGCGCCAGGAGGATGCACAGCACACCGATCACGGTGCGGTTGCGAAAAATCTTCATATGAGCCTCCTTATATGAAATATGCGGGGATGAAAGCCACCGCAAAATATGGGGCCAGCGGCTGTTTTGCCGATGCGCCCTTTCGCAGTGCCGGGATCACGCGCATGGCAAAGGAAGCCAGAAGGAGCGCAATGGCCATGATGCTAAATCCCGTGATTACCCGGTCGAAGCCCAGAACAAAGCCTACTGCCGCAGCCAGACGCACATCGCCGCCTCCCATCAGGCCAAAGCCCGCACACAGATAAAACGGGAGAGCGGCCAGCAGCGCCCCTAAAAGAGAGGCGGGGCTGATGGTGATCAGCCCCGCCAAAGCGATTGCGATGCAAACGGCATCGTTGACTGTTCTGGATCTCAGGTCATCCACGGCGGCATAAGCGAGCCCCCCGCAGAAGACCAGCGCCTGCGCCCAGTGCATCAGCCGGCGTAGTCGAACATCTCCTGAATGCGCTGAGTCACGGTGGGCATGACCGTGTCGTTCAGCACAGCGTACAGACCGGCCAGCACCAGGGCGCCCAGAACGACGGCGATCAGCACCTTGACGGCGGTATCGATATAGCCCTCGCCGGCGTTGCCGCAGACGGCGCGGCGGTGGAAGGCGGCGATGGAGGTCTGGCAGTTGATGGCGGCGGACTTGGCGGACTTGGTGATATTCTTGAACAGCTTCTTCATAAGGTACATTCCTCCTGTAAGTAAAAATGATTTTTGGCAGTTTGTTGGCTGGAAAGAGATCATGGAATGCGTATGGGGAGGCCCCCGGCCTCGGCTGGGCAAAGGAAAATCCGGGCGGTTTTCATCCGCCCAGACTACATAGTCATTTCGTGGCATTCGTTCTGCTCCTGACGCTGGTCGAACTGGATGGGACGGAATCCCACGCGGTCGCAGTAGAAGAACTCGCTGCCGGAATCATCGTACAGCTCCACCACATCGGACAGAGCCATCCGGTAGCCCTGATATCCGGGAGGTGGGCTGTCCCGACAGATGGCGTAGATCTGCTCCAGATCATTGGTACCCAGATCGCCGTCAAAGACCTGCGTATAATTCTCTGCGTCCGGTTCTCCGAACTTTTTGACCAGATCCTCATATCCGATGAAACGCATGGTGACATCCACACCTTTCCGGAGCTGCCAGATGCGGCAGCCTTTTTGCGGCTGCCCCAGTTCCTCGTCAGGCATTTCTCCGGATGCAAGACGGTCAAATACGCCTTCCTTCCACTGAGGCGTCAGATTCAACCGGGCCAGGTAGCGGGACAGCTCATCCGTCTGGAACATCTCGTCTACGACAGCGGCGTCATCCTTCACATAGCCCACCGTGTTGCCATAGAAGATCAGGCGGTTTCGATTGTCTATTGTGAAGCGGACCAAAATCACATCACCTCCCTTCAGGGCGAGCGGCTCACATCTGCTGGCTCATGGCCTGGTCGGGAGCGTCGCTTTTCTGCTCCTGCTGCTCCTGAAGCTTCTGCTCGTAGGCGTCATTGACGGCGTCCACCAGAGCGTTCCGGGCTTCGGCGGTGATGGCATGGAAGGTGTCGTTGTACTTGGTCTCACCGTTTTTCTTGTAGGAGTCCTGAGGCATGGAGATGAAACGGCCCTTGTCGGACTCGATGACCCGGATGCCGTGGACGGCAAAGGCCCCGCCGATGGTGGCGCTGGCAAAGGCTTTGGTCTTGAAATCTCCGTCCATCAGGCGGTCGATCCGTGCCTCTACCTGGGGCGTTGTGGCTTCCTGCTGTTTCTTCTTGGCTGTCGCCATGGTAATCAAGCTCCTTTCACTCACATGGTTGGGGTGGTCATATCGGGAGATTCGGCGGGATCTTCCTGCCGGATCTGCTTCAGGCTCTCTCTGGCCCAGTCGGGCAGATGCTCCTCCCGGAGAATGCCGATGAAGTCGCTGCGGTTCCACCGGGTCTGCTCTCCGTCGCCGAGGCAGGTGGCGTATACCGCTCTGCCCGCGGCGTTGGGGGCGCAGCCGAAGCCGCTGGTCGCCAGCCAGAGCTGATTCTCCGGCGCCCAATAGGACTCCTTCAGCGTGAATGGACTCATGACCAGCACCTTGCCCTCCAGCTCCTGCCCGGTCATATCGTCACAGTGGGAGCGCGTAAACATCCCAAGCGCATCCTGGGCCTCCCGAAACTCATTTACGAAAATGTCCAGAACACCGGCGTGACTTTCCACCATGAACTCATAGTTGCGGTCGCTGCGGGGGATGAAGGTCGCGGCGGCCCATTCCTTGTTCCGGCGGCTGAAGCGTCCATCCTCCGGCTTCAGCTGAATGGTGGCGGCCAGCACCCATCCCACACGCTTGAAGCCAAAGTCTTCGATGACGCCCCTGGCGCAGTCGTGACTCAGGTGCATCCCGTCAAAACCCCTGCGGATGGCCTCCTCGATGGCCTGCTTACAGGCGATGTTCTCCAAGTGGCTTGCCCGCCAGAGAGCCACCTCGTTTTGCCGTTTGGCCTCGGAGATGGAACTGAGGTAGAGGTAGGCGTGATCCTTAGTCATCGTCCTCGTCCTCATCCAGCTCCATGACTGCCTTGACCAGCTTTTCGAAACCGGCCCTGTCGATGCCGAGCTGTTCCAGGCTCTTGTCCAGCTCGGCCGCCCACTTGGTCTTGCGGTCATCGGATACCGCCAGAACAGCGCCATCCACGCTGACCACACGGAGGTTGTCGTGCAGGATGCCGGCATCCGCAAAGGCCTCAGCAGGGATAGCGTGAGGGGGACAGCTTGTGGATCAGCCAGAGCAGCTTGCTTTTGCCTCCCACCCAGGGGATGAAGCTTTTCAAGCGGTATCACCTCCCTCCAGGGGGAGGGACATCTGGCCGTTGTCGGTGAATTGCTCCAACGCTTTGGTGAGGCCGCGCTCCGCGTGGGCGATCTTCTTGATCCTGCTCCGGAGCTGCCGGATCGTCCTCCGCAGTTCCTCCTCGGTGCCGGCGTAATAATAGCCGGAATCAGAGCTGCAAATGGGGATGCCATCCCCGCGCAGGCAGTTGATCGTGCGGCGAAGGTCAGGTCCGCGAATCTGAAAAGCGGCCTCCAGCTCACGGCTGGGGACGACTCTCAGCTCTCCGCGGTGATACTCCTTCAGGTGCTTGGCGATAGGGTTGTCCGTCGTCATGAAGACTCCTTTCCGGGACAGTTACCCGGAAAGAGCGCAAAAAAAGCAGGGGCCGTCAGTCCCTTTCGGGTAACGGCCCCTGTGGTGTTATGAAGTTTGTTGTGCTGCTCTGTTCACCTCCATCCAGCGTGGGAAGATATTCTACATCTGCATGGTCTGACCGGTATCCGGCTGGCTATACTCAAAGTTGAGTTCCGTGCCATTCCAGGATACAAACCCATGTTCTGCGGCGGACAGGCCCATGCGCTTCATTTTATAACAGGCATATTCTTCAGCGTCAAAGCAGGCGGCGAGCAGTTCGTCTTTGGGATAGATGCCATCCCGCATTGCCAACTCTTTTCCGTAATCGGCAAGATCCATATCACGGGGCATGAAGTGATAGCAGCGGAGATTTTGGGCTAAATCCAGGGCGTAATCCAGGCGGTGGCAATCCTCCAGCTCCATAACCGCCATAAATTTATCCAACCATCTGGGTTCTCCTTGTCCCTGCTCGCTCCAGATGTAACCAAAGTCGATGGCATGGCGGATGAGCTGGGCGGCGGAGTCATACTGGGAGGGGATGTCTTCCAGTTGGGGCAGACAACAGTCCACCTCCATGGCGATGCACTCGGTCAGGGACTCCGCTTCCAGCTCATCCAGCGCCAGAAGCAGCTCGTCCGGATGGGCGGCGTCTATGTACTCGTCAGTGTCCGGGAAGCCCACCCACACGCCGTCCATGTTGGTTCGGCTGGCCAGCTTGACCCGGATCGCAAAATCGCCTTTGTCGGGATTCATCGAAGGGTCACTGTCCAGAAACGGATCGATTAAAGAGGTGACCTTGATAAAGTGCCCGTCGCAGAAAGTGTTTCCGCCCTTTTGGCGGTAAGCCGCACCCACTTTCCCCGGGTCAAGAAACTCCCGCGCTTGATCAGAGGGGCGCTGGATCTGTTTCATGATGAATTTGCCCAGCTGAACATCATCCCCGGCCCCATAGAACAGATCATAGTGATCCAATTGACTTGCAATCAGCATCACATCGCAGGTCATCCTCGGCTGCTCGATCTGCATTGCTCCGCGGAACAGAAGGCTTTCTTTTACCGTCATGTTCTCGAATCGCCGTTCCAGCCAGTCGTGTTGGGATTTGGTCATTTCAAAACCGTCCAGAAGATCCAGGAGTTGCCTGGTTTGCCGACTCGCCATCACATCATCTCCATTCCGGCATTTTCTGCCTGTGTTTCTTCATTGCGGATCGGCTCGCCATCTCTGCGCTGAACCAGCCCGTAGGGGGTCAGCAGAGCGTTGTGTGCTGCCATGACATCCTGACCGTAGTTGTAGAGGACGATGTGCTTCTGCAGAATGGGCCGGGAATGCTCGTCCACAATGAAGCGAAGCTCCTCTATGGCCACCTCCTCGGGGTTTCGCTGATCAGGCTCGAGCAGGTAGTCATCCAGATTTTCCGCAATCTGGACAGCGGCAGCGATATCGTGACAATCCGCCGCAAGGATAACTGCCTTGAATTTGGAAAGTTCTCCTTGTTTGCTCAGCTCCTTGAAGCATTTGGCCAACTCGTTCAGTCCATGGATATCGTCGCAGGCCATGTTTTCCAGAAGCGCAGGCATCGCACTGTCCTCCACCTGGAAGACCATTTCCGACCAGGAGGCGCCTCCGCAAGCCTCCAGCACGGCGTCCAGCCGTTCCTGCGTGGCTGGCAGATCCAGGCACATCATGTTATCCGGCTGCTCATTGGAGTGGAAGGGATACCTGCCGACCGTCAGGCGGATGCCGTATTCCGGCGCTTCGGGAATCAAGGCCAGGCTGTCATATACCTGCTTCAGCTCAGTGTGCTGCGTGACATACCCGCCGCTTGCGAAAACGCCGCCCTCCTCAAACCTGGCTTTTCTTCCGAGCATCTCAAAGTCAAGATACTCGAAGATGGAATCCGGAACTTTTTCCAGGGCAGGGATGAAATCGTTCTCCGCATAGAACCTGCCGAGCTGTTCGTCCGTCGTGGCGTTGACCACATGACAGCAGTCTGCGCTGTAGGCCAGGTCGATCATGGTGGCAACGCTGATGGGACCGTATTTTTTGGCCACCTCCATGTTGAACAGCCCTTCGAAGGCCGTTCTTTCTCTGCCGTTCATCTGTCCCAGGCAGGTTGCCAGCGCATTGAGCTGATACAGATCGCATTCATGGGTCAGATGGACATGGAGGAACTGAAAACCATGGTGTTCAAGGAATTCCCACCTCGGCTTGTCGCCCAATGTCATTTGGAGCTTGTCCAGTGCGTCCGAAAGGCCATAGTAGGTAGCCGGAAGCTCCAGATCGCACCACCGATCCGTTTTTCCGCCGAACAGCTCCACACGGAACACTTCATTCAAGGGTCATCCCTCCCATTTGGGGCCTGTAGTCCTCCTCATATTTGGCGGGATCGGCACCGGGGACATCCCAGCCACACATACTGCCCACTTCCATAGCTTGGCGCTGGATGGGGCTGACTCCCAGTTTTTCATTCATCTTATCCGCCAGCTCCACATTTTGCTCCTTGTCACCGGTGTCCCAATCGGAGGGGTAGTAGCCGGACTCGCCCCGGCGGATACAGATGAGGTCACCGGTGGACTTGAGAGTGGAGAAGCATATCTCCGGCAGCCCCTCCGCCACTCTGGGCGCGAAGCGTTCTGCCTCGGTCTGGATATCCCAATCATCCTCCACGCTCCACAGATGGACATACAGCTCATCGTCGCCGGCGCAGATCTCCCGCTGTTCGAAGCCCTCGCCCCAGCCATCCGACGCCTGTCCGGAGATATACTCTTTCAGGGTGGTCAGTTCCTCCGGGGTGAGGGTGCCAACCACGCGGCACTCGGCAACACCCCAAAGCTGGCCGTTCCGATCCTCTACGGTGAACACGACAGATTTGACCTTCTGGTTGACGCTGTCATCCTCGCCATACCAGTGCATGATGCCGCTCTCGGATTCTTCCGGCATCCGGTTGTTGATCAAAGCTTTGAGAATCTCGCCCTCATAGCACCGCAGCATTCTTCCGTCCAACAGTGTGCAGTCATCTTCCATCTCTCCATACTCGTTGCGGGTGTAGAGATCTGCGGTCAGAGGCATATACAGCTTCAGCGTGGTGGGCTCGGGCGGCAGGACAGAGAAGCTGTCCTCTCCGATGGTCAGCGCCAGGGTTCTGCCATTGTCCCATATCATGTGGAACTGCCCGGCGTCGTCGATGTGGTCCAGAGTCCCCGTACTGCCCGGCTCCAGCGGGGCATAGGGGTCTTTCATCTCTCTGAGCTTGATCCTTGAGCCTGCGGGAAACTGCTCTCGGAGAAAGCTCAACCATTCTTTGGGTACAGACATTTACATTCCTCCCATCTTCATACCCTGGCCAGAGCTATTTTCATAGTCCGTCAGGGATTGCGGATTTTCTTCGCCATACAGGTCGAAAAGGATATCGTCCACCTGCTTGCGAACAACCGGGTCATCCGTCAGCGTCTCATAGCGGAAGCCCGTGACCGAATGCTGAGGCAGTTCCTTCTGGATGCACCGGAGATATTCCTGTGCGTCGGTGTAGTCCATCCGGCTGCCATCGGCGAAGGTGACCCGGCCCACAGGCTTTGCCTGCTGGGCCATCTGCTGCTGGCGCAGGTCGTAGCAGTAGAGATATCCCTGGTAGTCGCCAGGGGAAGGGGTGCAGCGGAGGCAGTAGCGGTAATGCTCGGTGTCCACGACATAGCCATAGCACCGGCCGTCTTCGGTGATCTCACCTCCATTCCGGTAGCAGTAGCTTCTCATCGAGGCCAGATCCTTGAGCGGCCCATCAGCCCGAAGCGCATCCACGACTTCCTGAAGCTCACCCTTGAATTCCTCGGTGTTGAACTGGTCATCGTTGTGGGGCCACCAGGTGTGGTAGAATCCTTTTCCGGAAGATCCAAAGTCCATCCGGACATGGCCGACCGTGCCCAGCCTCTCGTCGGCGGTCTCATCGAGTTCCGAATAGAAGAGGCCCGCTTCCTCGGGAGAAGCGGGCCTGATGTGAATCGGTGTATTTACTTTTACATTCTGCTTCATGGTATTAGCCTCCGTATCCGTACAGGGATGGTAAATTTGCCAGTCAGGATGTCCCATCCTACCCAGAGTTACTCGCTGGAATGCGATGGAGATGTCATCATCGTTGTAATATCCATGATGGAAATCCGATGCGCTGATGACATCTTCCTTGATATCTGCGGCAAATCTTTCATCAAGGCTGGAGAAATATGTCCCAAAAGTCTTGTGAAGATATGCTTTGATGTCACTCTCCAACTGTTCCGATAAAGAAATGGCCATTTGCTTCACCTCCTCATGCGGAACAATACCACAGCTCAACGGAAATAGCTATGACCAAAAGGCGTCCTGCCGGAGAAGTGGAGATAGCCGGCGACAGCAGCTCCCAGTGCTGCCAGAGATGCTACTGTGATCATGATTTTCTTCTTCATTTACATTCCTCCCAATCATTGGATCATGTTGCTCAGGTCATCTGCATATCAAACCCCGGCTCCGGGGACTCCATGATCTGTTCCAGGTGCCGCGGGTCTACGATGACCTCGCTTTCGTTCCTGCCGGTGAACAGGGCCAGGATGTGTTCCTTCCGAATCTGCGCCTCATACACCGTTCCCTCCTCACCGAAGCGGTGGGCAAACCAGTCCGCCGTTTTCCGATCCAGTGTCCAGGACAGCGCCCTGATATTTTTGGCGTTGTAGGGGGTAACGCCCCGATAGACCGTCACCGTATCCTCCAGCGCCTGGTGTGCGGTGCGCTCCTCCTCATCCATCAGGGACTCCGGAGAGACAGATCGGAACAAGGCCACCAGTTCTCGTTTGCTCACATTGCAGTCCTGATTGGGGCATTCCTCCTGGGTCCAGGCGGTGGATAAGAGCTGCCCCAGATCCTTCTCCGAGAGAGCGGAGGCGGCAAACTTGATAAAAGTCAGATAATAGGGCGGGTTGAGCAGTACGAAGATCTGATGGACATTTTCGGCGCTGTCGATCTGCTCTCCAACCTTTCTGCGCCACCTTGTGCAGTCATCCGAATTGTTGATCAGGTCGACCATGGAGAGGCTCCCATCCTCATTCCGAAGCGCGGAGATCCCGGAGTTTGTGAAGGGGTGGCTGACGATCACCGGGGAGAGGGCCGTTTTCTGGATCTGTACATCGAGGAGGGTGTGCGCCACCAGCTTTACGCGGAGCAGATCGGTTTCGCGGGGCATCAGGAAAGGCCTCCCATCTCCATCGCTTGGGTTTCCTCAGCGAAGGGGCTGCTGCATCGGCGGATCAGGCCGAACTCGGTTCGCCGGACTCCTTCCTCCGCCATAGTGTCCTCACCCAGCTTCTCAAAATCCATATACCCGTCGATGGTATCGATCAGCTCGTTATCAGCACCGATGCGCCGAAGGACGGTTTGGCCATATTCATAGGTGTCCTCCGTGATACGCTCATAGTCGTCCAGATTCATGGCATATCGAAGAGCATCCTGCATGGTTTCCGGCCGCTCCACAGAAAGAACCGACAAGTATTTCATCAGCTCGCCGTCTTCAAGCTGCATCCCCTCAATGGCCCAAGCCAATTCGTTTGCATCTTCCACGCAGACCCCTGTAGTGGGAATGTGCTCGTCCATATAGGGAACGGAAAACGACACCTTGGTTACTGCTGCCTCTGCAAAACAATCGATTCCCAGTGTTCTTTTTACTCGCTCCAATTCTTCCTTCGTTGCAGGAAGGCAGATACTCACTTGCGCTTGGGAAGAGGAGAGGTCAAGCTGGATCTTTGATTTTTTCTCTCTGACAAGCTCATCATCCTGCTTGCGGAGCACATAGCCTGCATAGGTATAGGCACCGCCATGCTCGGCATAGTATTCTGCGCCGATTTTTGCGAAGTCCAGATAGGGCCAGGCTGCTTCGGGGAATCTGGGGTCACCCTGAATCTGACCGGCAACAGCGACATAGCGGCCAAGTGTCACATCTGAATTGACATTGGGAATGAGGATGTAGTCCGACACCTGTTCCGCCACACGAATCATATCGTTCAGATCATTGATGCTGTTGCCATCCAAGGCGCCGGCATAGATATTTCGTTCGCGGGAGTCCATTTTGGCAATGATGCTCGAAAGCTGATTCAGCTGTGCAAGCTGTGTTCTGGAATCAGGGTCGAGTCCGCCGAGGTACGACGGCAGATTGGCGATCACGCTTTTGATCTCGACGATCTCTGTTTTTCCTTCTCTGCTGGCCTCATCGAGCTGGCAGGAGGCTTCAGTGATGGCGCTCTGAGATGCGGGAAACCGGAGCGGGACAATGACAGGACTCCCACTTCGCTTCATGAAGAGTTGGATCATGCCATTCCTCCCATCTGAACCTCCTGTTCCCGCTGGCACTGATCCACCGGGCCTTCCGCCATCAGTTCCTCCAGATCTACTGTGCCGACATAGGCGATATAGCCGCGGTCGGTAAACACGCCCGACTGATAGTCCATGTGCTGCAGGCCATACCGCTCGTAGTCATAAAACTCGTCCAGATTGGGGTCATACTCAAAATGGCCGGATTTCTGGATCATGTATTTTCCGTACTCCGCGGGGGTGTGCGCACCGGGGGCGAATTCAAACAGATCCATGTTTTCCGCCAGACGGCGGATCTGGCTGGCGTTTTCCGGCTTGGCCATGCTTACTGCTGCCCCCAGCTTCTTGCGGTCATGAATCGAAAACTTCTCCACAACCAGCGCCAGCTCATTGAGTTCGTGGATGTTATCGCACCGGAAGTCCAGTGCTACATCCACTTCCTCCGGAAATGAGCTGTCGGCTATCCAGAGACACATATCCTTTGGATCGGTAATGCCGGAACGCTGCATGGCACGCTCAATTTGTCCTTTGGATGCGGGGAGGTAGACCCAGGTGACATTCTTGCTATTCTCCGGTTCCTGTCGGGAGGTTATTCCGACAGCAGTCATATCGGCCTCATAGTGATAGCAGGGCAGGTGCTTTCCATCATAGAGCTGTGAAAGCTGCATACCGTTGTCATAGACCACGCCATAGCGGGTGACGGTTCCCTCATTGTCCTCAATCAGCAGAATGGCGGTTTCCTCTCCGTCCAACTGCTCCAATTCTTCCATGCTTGCGCAGCCGCCGTGGATGTTCATGTAGTGGTCACGGCCAATCTCCCGTAAATTTGTGAAGTCCGTAATCACCGTTGCCTGCTGACAACAAAAGGTCAGGTTGATGAGATCCTTCATGCTGGCGAGATTCAGCTTTTCAGCCATCGCCTGAAATTGCGAAAACTCGCCCACAGTAAAGCTGTCCAACCGCTTTGCCAGATAGTCCAACTCATCAAGGTTGACCTTGGTGCATACCAGCCGATTCAGCACAGGCCAGGCACTGTCGAGCGAGTCCAAGCGGCAGTCGGCTTCAGAGGCATCGCCGATCTCCAGTGCCTCCAACAGCGCAACGCAGTGGTCGTATTGATTTCTGGGAATGGGAAGAGGGATCGTCGCAACACCGTATTCCGGGTGGTCGGCGTTGCTCAGAACTGCTTCCATCATCACATTGCATCACCTTGCTTTCTTTCAAAATTCAAAATCGCATCTCCGTACTTGGCCAGAAGCAGAGCGCAGACAATCAGGTGGAACGCCTCATCTGTGACCAATTCGGGGGATGCGAGATCGGCAAGAGTAATATTGCGGCTGCCGGTGGAGATAGCTTTGGCCGCCTGATAAACACTGTACAGTTCCGGCTGGATGCCGGAAAGCTGGACGGACTGGAAGTCAAATTCGCAGGCGTCAAATTTCCAGATCATCCTGCGCCAGATATCCTCATACGCCGTGAGGAGAAACAGCGCGGCCAGATCACGGCCTGACATTCGATAGCAGCGCGCACGCCAGTGCTGCCAACGCTCCCGATGACTGTCGCTCAGGAAAAATCCAATGGAGCAGCCATTGAAACTTCTCTCTAAGCGGGCCTGAAGCTGCACTCCCGCTTCAGGGAAGAAGCAATCCCTGACAAACTCGTTGAGGTCAATCGCACCGGCCACGATCCGTTCATCCAGACAGACGCACTGCTCCAACGGGCAGGGATGATTGCGTCTGAAGTTCATGCAGTATGGGCACTCCATGTCATCTCTGCTATATTGGAAACCGGGAGAGTATCGGCCATGGCCCCTGGGCTTGAAATAGGGCGGGGTCATCATCTGCTGTTCCATCTGGCACAGCGGTGTATCCCGCATGAAGTAGCGTGTCATAAGGTCATACTCATCCCTTCCTGCTTGATTTCGCAACCGTCTTCTCTGATTTCCTCATTCTCCTCCGTATCGCTTTTCTGGCCGGGAATAAGGCATTCGCCCGGATAAAGCTCCATTTCGTAAAGCACGCTGCCATCACCGCTTCTGCGGTCAAGGACTTTGATGGTCGTGCCCTCAAATAAATAGTTGGATGCCTTTTCGAAATCAGAGCGGAATCCCTTCCCGTAATTACAGGTCGAATACTGATGAGTCGGCTGATCCTTGACCACGGAATAGTAAGCGTTGGTCTGAACCTCAGTCACCACCCGCACAAGCCCGACCAGGGCAGGGTGCTTGCTATGGCTGGTTGCCACCAACTCTGTCCCGGGGCGGATACAGCGTTTCAACTCAGCCAGGTTTTTGATGCGCAGCGGCGCTTTTTGTTCGTTCTTTTGATCCAATCTTCAATCCTCCTGTCTGGTTTGAGGCAATAAAAAAGCGCCGGGGTCTTATTTCTAAAACTCCGGCGCCTGAATATTACATGATCGGTTCTTGGTTGTAGGGTTCCATGGGGTGCTGCTCCTGCTCTCTTATGCGCTCCAGGGCATCGGGAGCTGCAATGGCAATCTGCTCCTGAACGCCCCGGATGCACTTTTCCTGCTTGGCAGTCAAGTCAAAACCAGCATCCAAGGTGTCAGAGCAGCACCGGTAGATTTCGATAAGCTGCTCCTGATTGAAGATCTGCTGTTTGGAAATGAGGCCGGCGCGGATGGCGAAGTCCTGCTTGGCACCTGCATAATTTTCCTGAAAGTAATTGCCCTGGTTGAGACCTGTGCGGTCGAAGCTCCAGTCCCATGTGACGAATTGGACGCCAAGCCGGGTGGGATGGGCGGCCAGCACGGCTCCATTGAAGTCAGCCAGCAGGCGGTAATCACCGGTCAGGCTTTGGGCTTGCAGGGGTGGAGCCTGTTCCAGCAGCGTCATGTACTCCCGCACGGTGCAGGCCAGATCGGTGGCTCGCTCACAGGCTCGTTCCCGTTCCGGCGTCGCTACATCCTCCTGCCAGTAGCGAACGCCTCCGTCCGCTGTGATCCGGCAGAGAGGGAGACCTTGCCAGTCCGCTGACAGATGGTCGGTTTCGCCTATGTGGACCGTGTAGCCTTCTTTGCTAAGGCGAAGCGAAAGCTCCGAAAAATATGGGCTCAATGGCTTCATTTGCTGATCCATCCTAAAGACCTCCAGTCGATTGAATATATATTTTGCAAATAAAAAAAGGCCGCCACCCAGTGATGGGTGACGGCCACTATGCTCCAAAAAGAAAATCAGTGGTTTGTACTACATTTTGGTATAAACCACTTTGTTCACAAAAATTTAACAATTTATTTTTTGAGTAGGTCAATATTTATCATCGTTTCGGGCCAAAAAAGAGGCTCAAAACCGGTCAGATTTAGTTCAAGTCCTCACCACACGAGTGAAGGGCGGGAAGATATCTTTTTTTGTGCAGTCAAAACTGGGCACGAAAAAAGCCCGGAAACCGCATGGTTTCGGGCTTTTTCGGTGCGATATCTTTTTTGGTCGCACAATGTGGTTGCGGGGGCTGGACTTGAACCAACGACCTCCGGGTTATGAGCCCGACGAGCTACCAACTGCTCTACCCCGCGATATTTTGTTCTGTGGTGCCGGTGACCGGACTCGAACCGGTACAGTATCGCTACCGGGGGATTTTAAGTCCCCTGTGTCTACCAATTCCACCACACCGGCAGCTGTCGGCAACAATTAGAATACCATATTCGGGCTCTGTTGTCAAGCATGGGCAGCAAAAACATTTGAAAATATTTTGACAGTTCCTGCCGCAAAAAAAGTTTGCCTTGGTGCACAAATCCGTGCAATTTTCCGTGGCATACAGCATATACTGGCTGAGTACCCAATCTGCAAAGGAGGAAACGAGATGACAAGACGCGAGACAGCCGGCGGCGGGGATGTGGATGACCTGATCTTTCAGGACAGCTGGACCACCAGTCAGCGATGAGATGTGCAGGACGCCGCAGACGCGGCGTCCTTTTGCGTCACGGACAGATGGTGCCGCCCCCCAGCACCAGTTCCCCGTCGTAGAACACCACCGCCTGGCCGGGAGTGATGGCCCGCTGGGGCTCCTGAAACACCATGCGGATGCGGCCGCCGGGAAGAGGCTCCACCGTGGCGGCGGACTCCCGCTGGCTGTACCGGGTCTTGGCGGTGACGGAGAGGGGACCGGCAGGCTCCGGGATGGAGAGCCAGTTGACCCGCTCCGCTGTCAGCTCCCGGGTGTAGAGACGGTCGTCTCCGCCCAGGAGGATCGTGCCCCGGTCCAGATCCTTCCCCAGAACATACAGCGGCGCGTCGGCACTGACGCCCAAACCCTTCCGCTGGCCGATGGTGTAGCACTCCAGTCCCTGGTGGCGGCCCAGCACCCGGCCGGCCTCGTCCACAAAATCGCCGGGGGAGGGCTCCACGCCGCCGTATTGCCGCAGGAAGGACACATAGTCCCCGTCCGGCACAAAGCAGATGTCCTGGCTGTCCGCCTTCTGGGCGTTGGACAGGCCGTGGGCGGCTGCCAGAGCCCGGAGGGCGGGCTTCTCATAGTCCCCCACCGGCAGGCACAGATGGGCCAGCTGACGCTGGGTCAGCTGATAGAGGAAATAGGTCTGGTCCTTTCGCCGGTCCACGCCCCGCAGCAGCTGCCAGCGGCCGGAATCGTCCTGCCGCAGGCGGGCGTAGTGGCCGGTGGCAATGGCGTCCGCCCCCTGGGCCAGGGCCCAGTCCAGCAGGGCGCCGAACTTGATCTCCCGGTTGCAGTCGATACAGGGATTGGGGGTGCGGCCGTGGGTATAGGCCCACACGAACCGGTCCATGACCTGCCGCTGAAACAGCTCACACAGATCCAGCACCATGTGGGGGATCCCCATGGCGGCAGCTACGGAACGGGCCGTCTCGATGTCGTCCGCCGAGCCGCACAGGCCGGGACGGTCCTTGTAGTGGTGCAGGCGCAGCGTCACGCCGGTGACGTCGCAGCCGGCCTGCTGCAGCAGCAGCGCTGCGGCGGCGCTGTCCACCCCGCCGCTCATGGCGACGAATACGCGCATATCATCCCTCCAGACTCCGGCGCCGCCGGAGAAGTTGATAAGGCCATTGTAGCCGATTTCGGCGCAAAAAGAAAGACCCCAGCTGCCGGCCGGGGTCAGTCCAGATGCCGCTGAAGAAACGCCTGAGGCGGCAGCGCGTCCGCCAGGGCCAGAAGGACCGGATTGAACCCGCCGCTGTAGTCGAACTTGATGTCGGATACGTCCAGGGTGCCGCAGCGCCGGTCGGGAAAGGAGAGGGTGAACCGGGCCCCCTGGCCGGGCCGGGACTCCGCGATCATGGTGCCGCCGTGCCCCTCCGCGATGTGCTGGCAGATGGGGAGCCCCAGCCCCAGGCCGTGGGGCCGGGGGGCCACGGCGTCCTCGTGGAGGTAGCGGTCGAACAGAAAGGGGATCTGGTCCTCCGGAATGCCGCAGCCGGTATCCGTCACGGACAAAAGCACCCGCCGGGAGACAAACTTCAGCTCCACCGTGACGGAGCCCCCGGCAGGCGTGAATTTGAAGGCGTTGGAGAGCAGCTGATAGACCAGCTGCTCGATGGCGAAATAGTGGAACGCACAGACGTGATGGGCGGAGGTGCAGCGGAACTCCAGCCGGATGTTCCGCAGATCGGCCAGACTCTGGGTGGCGTCGCAGATCATCTGGATGGCCTCCACCATGTCCCGGTCCCGAACCGGAAGGGGACCCTCCTGCCCCAGCGAGCCGGCCACGTTCAGATTGTTCACCAGACGCAGCAGCTGATAGTAGCTCTGATCCAGCAGGGCGGCCTTGGCATCCAGCTCCGGGTCCCGCTCCCGCTCCAGAGCGGGGGCCAGCTGGGCGGCAGCCAGATGCAGCGTTCCCAGAGAGCTGCGGATCTGGGCCGCGATATTGGGGAACACACAGGCAATGTTGAACTGTTCCTCGTCCATAAGGGAGCCTCCTCTCCGCCGGTGTTCTTTTGTAGCATATACGGGCGGGCCGTTTCCAACCGTGGAAATGCCTGCCTGAAACACCAATAGGATAGCAAAAAAGCGGGACAAAGACAAGGTTTTTGTCGAAAAAACAAGAAAAATGTCGAAGCGCGGGGAGCTGTGCCGCCGGAAATTCATACCTGTGCAAAAGGGACAACAAAGATTACATTTTTTATGCGCAATTTTACGTAAAGATGTAAAGACATTTTCTGCCAGTGTGGTATAATAGGGACAACGGCCGCCCGGCACGGCGGCGGAATACGAAATACGGGAAGGACTGGAAACATGGCGATCAAAGTGGGCATCAACGGGTTCGGGCGGATCGGCCGCGTGGCGCTGCGGATCATGGTGGAGCGGGGCGTCGCGTCCTATCAGCTCTGCGGCATCAACCTGCGGAAGGCGGACCTGGACTACATGGTCTATCAGGTGAAGTACGACTCCGTCTTTCGGACGTTCCAGGGCACGGTGGAGCGGGACGACCGCCATCTGATCATCAACGGCAAGAAGATCCGCGTCTACAGCGAGGACGACGCCGCCAACATCCCCTGGGACGACTGCGGCGCCGAGTACATCATCGAATCCACCGGTGCCTACTGCACCACCGAAAAGGCCTCCGCCCACTTCTGCCACGGGGCCAGGAAGGTCATCATCTCCGCCCCGGCCAAGGACGACGTCACCCCCACCTTTGTCATGGGCGTGAACCACAAGCAGTACCGCCCGGAGATGGACGTGGTCTCCAACGCCTCCTGCACCACCAACTGCCTGGCCCCCATGACCAAGGTCATCAACGACACCTTCGGCATCGAGCAGGCCCTGATGTCCACCATCCACGCCGCCACCGCCAAGCAGAAGGCCGTGGACGCCCGGGCCGGCCGGGACTGGCGGACGGGCCGCAGCGTGCTGGGCAACATCATCCCCTCCACCACCGGCGCGGCCAAGGCCGTGGGCCAGGTGATCCCGGAGCTGAAGGGCAAGATGACGGGCATGAGCTTCCGGGTGCCCACCAACGACGTATCCGTGGTGGATCTCACCGCCCGGCTGAAGCAGCCCGCCAGCTATCACGACGTGTGCGTGGCCATGGAGAACGCCTCCCGGAACAGCATGAAGGGGATCATCACCTGCACCACGGACCAGGTGGTGTCCTCGGACCTGACGGGCTTTTCCGAGACCTGCATCTTCGACGAGACCGCCGGCATCATGCTGGATGACAACTTTGTGAAGCTGATCGCCTGGTACGACAACGAGTGGGGCTACACCAACAAGATCCTGGACCTGATGGCCCATATGTACGGCGTGGACCACGCAAACTAAGGGAAGATTCAGAGGCGCGGGCGCGGCCCGCGCCTCTGTTTATTTACAGTCTAACATAAGGATAAACCACAAGTCAATATTGTGTTTATCTTGATGTATCGCGGAAATTAAATCAGATAAACTAGATCCGAAAACATTAGACGGGTGAATCTGATGAACGACGATACACTGGATAAGAAAAAGATTGGCCAGCGAATTCGAGCAGCCAGAGAGCGGCGGCATTGGACGCGAGAGAAATTGGCAGAGAAGATGGAGATGTCTGTCAATACGATGGCGGAGATTGAGCTGGGCAGAAACGGCACCCGGCTGGAGAACTTTGTCCGCCTGTGCCGCCTGCTGGAGGTCAACGCCGACTACATCCTCTTCGGGGACGCCGGCCCTGCCGTGCAGCGGGTGACGGACCTGCTGCGGGACCGGGACGAGGAGACGGTCCGGGTGGTGGAGCAGACAGTGGAGGCCCTGCTGCGGGCCCTGGATGCGCAGCGCCCGGAGAAATAAAGCACAGCGGCGCCCGGCCAACTGGCCGGGCGCCGTTTTTGCGCTGATTTTATCACTGGGCTTTTTCCGCGGTCTTGGCCCGCTCCGCCCGCTTCCGGCGGCGGCTGGCGCCGCTGCGGCGGGACTTGGGGGCAGGGGTGGTCTCTGCCGGCTCCGCCTGGGGGGCCTCCTGGGCCGGCTGGGGCGCCGGTTCCTCCGCCTTGGTGCGGTTCCGCCGCTTTTTGGCCTTGGCGGGCTTCTGCTCCTCCGGGGCGGCGGGGAGTTCCGGTTCCGGCGCCGGGGCGAACAGGGCCGCCAGATGGTCGTAGGCCAGCTGGCCCTGGACCGGGCCGAACTGGCGGGTCAGGGCGCCGGACAGCTCCTCCAGGGTGTTGGAGCGCAGCAGGAAGGCCGCATGGAGGCAGTCCTGGATGGAGGGGCGCAGGGCCACCTCCCGGAAGGTGGAGGCGTACCGGGCGTGGAGGGCGCTCATGGCGGCCTCATACCCCTTGTCCTGGCTGATGACGTAGGCGAAGTCCGCCTCGCCCCGGCCCACCAGGACCCCCAGCTCCGTGATGATCTGGAAATCCAGGGAGTTCTTGCCGCCCTTCACGCTCTCCAGATACTGGACTTGGGCGCGGGTGCCGGCGCACAGCTTCTTCACATTGGAAAGGGTCTGCCCCTTGCCGAAAAAGACCAGGACGGTGTCCTCCTCCGTCAGCAGGTCGATGCCCTGCAGGCCGGTGCCGATGTTGTTGTCGCCGTCCACCAAAAAAATCATTTTCATCAAAATTGTTCTTTCTTTCCTCGTAGTTTCCCCCTGTGGGGGTGCTCAACTGTTCCAGTATATCAGAAGATCTCCAAAAGGACAAGGGGGAAACGCGGCGCCGCCGGAAACAGACTGTAGGACTACAATAGATATTGGACAGAAGAATAAAAAAGGATGAAGGATAAGGCCTCATCGGTTATAGTTGGAGTTGCAGACAACAACTTGACGAGAGGGGGCCATATCCTTCATGAGCAAGAGTATAACACAGGACATGGCATATCGGCAATCCCTGATGAAGTACGCGGAGAAATACGGCGT